>Ga0310696_10005226_pt1 | contig 15697 bp, 12 predicted proteins | sample AusTroGonzalo_MG_4_FD_203885 | JGI IMG/M metagenome (GOLD analysis project Ga0310696, IMG submission 203885) | Bovine rumen microbial communities from tropical cattle in Woodstock, Queensland, Australia - Gonzalo_02 (v2) (version 2) | ecosystem: Host-associated > Mammals > Digestive system >...
CTTACCCTCGCTCTCGCCGTAGAGCTGTTTCCACCACTCACTCATGAAGTGCAGTTTCGGCTGGAAGTTCACCATGATCTCGATCTTCTTGCCACTCTGGTAGAGACCGTTACGCACGGCAGCATACTGGGCGGCAGGGTTCTCGGCGAAGGGTACATCAGGTGCACAAGCCTTCTCCATATCCTGAGCACCAGCCACCAGTTCCTTGATGTCGAAACCAGCGCAGGCAATAGGCAGCAGTCCTACTGGTGTGAGCACAGAGAAACGACCACCCACATTGTCGGGAATGATAAAGCTCTTATAGCCTTCCTTGTCGGCACAAGTACGGGCAGCACCCTTCTTGGCGTCTGTAATGGCTACGATCACCTTCTTGGCCTCTTCCTTACCACGCTGTGCCTCACACTGTTTCTTCAGCAGACGGAAGGTGAGGGCAGTCTCAGTAGTGGTACCACTCTTAGAGATGTTGATCACACCGAACTTCTTGTCTTTTAGATACTCAGTCAGTTCAAACAGGTAATCCTCACCGATGTTGTTTCCTGCAAAGAGGATGGTGGGATTTTTCTTATCAGCCACCAGCCAGGCGAAACTGTTTCCCAAAGCCTCAATGACGGCGCGAGCTCCCAAATAGCTACCACCGATACCGGCTACTACAATAGCCTCGCAGTTGGCACGCAGCGTATCAGCGCAAGCCTGCAGTTCATCGATAAATGCAGGTGTGATGCTTGATGGCAGATGGAGCCATCCAAGGAAATCGTTACCAGGGCAGGTCCCCTCTTCCAATGCCTTTTGAGCGGCTTTAACCTGAGGCTCAAAAGCCTCTACTGCGCCAGCTTTCAGGAAGCAAGCGGCCTTCGTGATGTCTAACTTAATGTTGCTCATAAAATTGTTTTTATCTAAATGAATCTGTTAATAGTTTAATCTCAATCTGCGGGGCGATACGCTCGTAGAGGATGTTATAGACGGCATCGAGGATGGGCATGTTGACATGACAGTGTCTGTTAATTTCTTTCATACACTTCGTGCCAAAGTAACCCTCAGCAATCATCTCCATCTCTATCTGGGCAGACTTGACACTATAACCCTTGCCAATCATGGTGCCAAAGGTGCGGTTACGCGAGAAGTTGGAGTAGCCCGTGACGAGCAGGTCGCCCAGATAGACGCTGTCGTAGGCATTGCGTTCCAAGGGGTGGACAGCCGTCAGGAAACGGTTCATCTCCTGAACGGCATTAGACATGAGAACAGCCTGGAAATTGTCGCCATATTTCAATCCGGAACAGATACCTGCGGCGATGGCATAGACATTCTTCAGAACAGAGGAATATTCGATGCCCACGACATCGGTAGATGTCTTGGTCTTGATATACTCGCTGGAGAGCACATCGCAGAAAGCCTGGGCCTTGTCGCGATCAGCGCAACCTACCGTGAGGTAACTCAATCGCTCGAGGGCCACCTCTTCTGCATGAGAGGGACCTCCAATGCAGGCCAGATTCTCGTAGGGTACGTCATAGACCTGATGGAAATACTCTGAGCAGACGAGATTCTCGTCGGGCACAATACCCTTGATGGCCGTGAGGATGAACTTGTCGCGGATGCGCGTCTTGAGTTTCTTCAGGTGGCTCTTCAGGTAGGGTGAAGGGGTGACGAAGACCAGGGTGTCGTATTGTTGGGCGATACGGTTCAGGTCGCTCTCGAAATGGATCTCATTCGTGTTGAAGTGGACGCTGGTGAGATAGGCGGGGTTATGTCCGAGACGGCGGAAATCCTCAATACGGTCGTCGCGACGCATATACCAGCCAATATGGTGGGTGTGACTCACCACAATCTTGGCAATCGCTGTAGCCCAGCTGCCGCCACCGATAATCGCTATCTTTCCTACGTCAAACATAAACTATTAACCAATAATCGTTAGGCTTGTGCCTTCTCGATCCATGAGGCAACTTCATCTACAGAGGGCTTCTGAAGTTCCAACTTGTATTTCTTGACGATGTCGCCGATCTTCTGCTGGAGGCCTTGGGCCTTCTCGTCCTTGATATTCGAGATCTGGTTAAAGCCTGCCTTGCGGAGCACGGGAACCCAATCCTCGCCAACACCAATCTCGGCCCACTCGGCAGGAGTGCTCTGTGGAATCTTCTTCTCGGGTTTCATCTGTGGGAAGAACAGCACTTCCTGGATGAAGGTCTTGCCCGTCATGAGCATCACGAGACGGTCGATACCTATACCGATACCAGAGGTGGGCGGCATACCGTACTGCAGGGCACGCAGGAAGTCCTGATCGATAATCATGGCCTCGTCGTCGCCTTTGTCAGCTAATTTCATCTGTTCGATAAAGCGCTCCTCCTGGTCGATAGGATCATTGAGCTCAGAGTAGGCATTGGCCAGTTCCTTACCATTCACCATCAACTCAAAACGCTCGGTGAGTCCGGGCTTAGAGCGGTGCATCTTGGTGAGGGGAGACATCTCAACAGGATAGTCAGTGATAAATGTAGGCTGGATGAATGTGCCCTCGCAGAACTCACCAAAGAGCTCGTCGATCAGCTTGCCCTTACCCATGGTCTCATCGACATCCATACCCTTGCTAAGACAGAAAGCGCGAATCTCTTCCTCGCTCTTGCCATTGCAGTCGAAACCGGTCTTCTCCTGAATAGCCTCGAGGATGGGCAGACGACGGTAAGGTGCCTTGAACGATACGATGTTGCCATCAATCTCGCGCTCGGGCTTGCCATTCACGGCAATACAGATGGTCTCAAGCAACTTCTCGGTGAACGACATCATCCAGTTGTAGTCCTTATACTGCACATAGAGTTCCATACAGGTGAACTCTGGGTTGTGGTTGCGGTCCATACCCTCGTTACGGAAGTTCTTGCCAATCTCATAGACACCCTCAAAGCCACCTACGATGAGGCGTTTTAGATAGAGCTCGGTGGCGATACGCATATACATATCCTGATCGAGTGCATTGAAATGGGTGATGAACGGACGGGCCGAAGCACCACCGGCAATCATCTGCAGGGTCGGGGTCTCTACCTCGGTATAGCCAGCTTCGTCGAGGACCTTACGCAGCGTCCTGATCACTGTTGCACGCTGCAGGAAGGTATTCTTCACCCCTTCGTTAACCACCAGATCGACATAACGCTGGCGATAGCGGAGCTCTGGATCATCGAACTTATCGTAGGCCACACCGTCCTTATACTTTACGATAGGAAGGGGCTTCAATGACTTAGAGAGTAGTGTAAGTTCTGAGGCGTGAACACTGATCTCGCCTGTCTGGGTGCGGAACACCTTACCCTTTACGCCGATAAAGTCGCCAATATCGAGCAGGCGCTTAAATACATTATTATATAAGTCCTTATTTTCACCCGGACAGATGTCATCGCGGGTGATATAAACCTGAATACGACCCTTAGAGTCCTGAAGCTCGGCAAAAGAGGCCTTACCCATGACACGACGGCTCATCATACGACCTGCGATAACCACATCGCGCTCCTCGTCGTCCTTGAAATTATCCTTAATTTCTGTGCTGAATGCATTAGTGGGGAACTCGGCTGCTGGATATGGATCAATACCCATGTTGCGCAGCTCCTCAAGGCTCTGGCGCCTGCCGATTTCCTGTTCACTGAGTTCTAAAACGTTCATCTTTTTCTTGATATTTTTTGCTTTTATGGGTGCAAAGTTACGAAAATATCCCGAAAAACACAAGGATAGGGTAAATATTTGCAAAAAAAAGCGCAAAGATTTGCACGGTTTTGGAAAAATGTTTATATTTGCCACATCTAAAGTAACTTGATGACAATGGAGGAATCAACGATAAAGAAACGAGTTGTAGGCGTAGATATCAGTCTGGATGCAACGTCTTATGCTGTTGTTGATGTAAGAGGTAACATATTGGCAAAAGACAGTTTCCCAACAGAAGATTATCCGGAGATAGGCGCCTTCATCACTGCACTTTGTGAAGGAATCATTCAGTTGGTTGAGGGAAATGGCGGCTTTGAGTCCATCCGTTCGGTGGGTGTCAGTGCGCCAAGTTCAAACTTTAAGACGGGTAGTATCGTCAATTCTCCTAATTTCCCATGGAAAGGTGTCATCCCGCTGTCTGCCTTGTTGCGTGACAGACTGGGACTGGCTGTTGCTGTTGCAAACAATTCCCATGTCGTCGCTTTGGGGGAGCATGCCTTTGGCTGTGCTCACGGTATGCGTGACTTTATTGTCATCACCCTGGGTTCAGGTCTGGGCAGTTGTATCTTTACTGATGGAACTGTAAAGTTGGGCTCTGACGGCTATGCTGGAGAGATAGGACATACATGTGTGGAGCATGATGGCCGTCTGTGTGGCTGTGGCAACAAAGGTTGTCTTGAAGCCTATACGGCCACGAAGGGTATTATCCGTACAGCCCGTGAGGTCATGGCAGAGTCGAGTGAACCGACAGAGATGCGTCGTGTGGCTCAACTGACACCAAAGGTGATTGCGGAGTTATGTGACAAGGGTGATGCGATGGCCATTGAGACCTTCCGTCGTACGGGAGAATACTTGGGTCTCGGTCTTGCCAACTATGCTTCTGTGATTGATCCTGAGGCTATTATCTTCACTGGAGGAATCACAAAAACTGGGAAGTGGCTATTGGAACCTGCCCAAAAAGCCTTTGAGGAACATGTTTTCCATAATATCCGTGGGAAGGTGAAATTCCTTTCTTCTGAACTGGACGAGAGTGACCGCAACATCCTGGGAGCAAGTGTGCTGGCTTGGGAGGTGAAGGAATATTCCTTGTTTAAATAAAGCAATATCATATGGAATCGGTAGATCAGATCAAAACCCGGGTTGTTGGCGTCGATATTCGTGAAGTAAAGACCACCTTTGCACTGGTGGATATCCGAGGCGAGATTATCGCGACGGACTATTTCAATACGGCGGATTATCCTGACGTATCCGACTATGTCACTGCACTCAGTGAGAAAATCATCATGTTGGTGGAGGAGAATGGCGGTTACGACAAGGTGCGTTCCGTAGGTATCAGCGCTCCGAGTGGCAACTATATGACGGGCAGTATTGAGAATGCTGCTAATATGCCGTGGAAGGGTGTCGTACCTCTGGCTGCGATGTTACGTGACAGACTGGGACTGGCTGTGGCCCTGGCTAACGACGCACATGTCACTGCACTTGGTGAGAAAGCCTATGGCAGTGCCCACGGTTTGAAGGACTTCGTGGTAGTGTCGATTAGTCATGGAGGATTGGGTAGTTGTATCTTCATGGATGATAAGCCTCATCTTGGTGTGGATGGCTTTGCAGGAGAGGTAGGCCACTGCTGCGTGGAAGTCAATGGTCGTCAATGCGGCTGCGGTCGTAGAGGATGTCTGGAGACCTATTGTTCTGACAAGGGTCTTGTTAAGACAGTGGAAGAGCTGCTTGCAGAGGGTGAACCTTCAGCATTGAGAGACCTGAAGAATATTAGTGTCCAGACCGTGACCTATTATTGTGATCAGGGTGATCGTGTGGCTATTGAAACGTTCCGTCGCCTGGGCTTTATGCTTGGCGTGGGGCTGGCCAACTATGCCTCTATCCTGAATCCTGAGGCTATCATCCTGACGGGTGATATGATGCAGGCAGGAAAATGGTTACTGAAGCCGATGCGTAAATCATTCGAAGAACATGTGTTTCATAATATCCAAGGGGCAACCCGTCTGCTCGTCTCAATTCTGAAGGAAGGTGAGCGCGATGTGTTAGGTGCCAGTGCCTTGGCATGGGATGTGAAAGAGTATTCATTATTTAAATAATAACTAAACCTATGGAGGAGTATAACCTTAAAACAAAAGTTGTTGGAGTTGATATAAGTACAGAAAGTACCACATACGCCATTGTCGATATTCGTGGAAATATCCTGGCGGAAGATTCATTCGCCACCTCAGACTATCCGGACGTCAACAATTTCGTGACTGCCTTGAGTGAAAAGATAGTGATGCTTGTAGAAGCAAACGGAGGCTATGAGACCATCCGCTCTATTGGTGTCAGTTGTCCGAGCGCCAGTTCGGTGTCTGGTTGCATCGAGAATGCGGCCAATCTCCCTTGGAAGGGTATGGTGCCCCTGGCAGCGATGCTCAGGGATCGTCTTGGACTGGCAGTAGGTCTTTCCAACGATGCGCATATCTCCGCATTGGGAGAATATACCTTCGGCAGCGCCCATGGTATGCAGAATTTCATCATTGTCAGTCTGGGCGTCGGTGTAGGTAGTTGTTTCTTCTCTGCGAGCCATGAGCATCAAGGTCATCAGGGTTATGCTGGAGAGTTCGGCCATACCTGTGTGGTGGATGGTGGCCGTGAGTGCGGCTGTGGCCATCAGGGTTGTCTGGAATCGTATGTAGGAGCCGTGGGTATCGTGAAAACCGCCGAGGAACTGATGGCAGAGTCTGACAAACCCACGTTGATGCGTGCCCTTCAGAAACTCTCGCCGCGTACCATTGCCCAGTGTTGCGACCAAGGTGACGAGATGGCTATCGAAGTGTTCCGTCGTACTGGCTATATGTTGGGTCTGGGTCTGGCCAATTATGCATCTCTCATCGATCCAGAGGCCATCATCCTGACGGGTGGCATCTCGCATGCAGGCAAGTGGATCGTTGATCCTGCTTATGAGTCGTTTGAAGCTCACGTGTTTGGTAATCTGAAAGGCAAGGTGCGTATCCTGATGTCGAAACTCGACGATCGTGAGCGCGACGTGCTGGGCGCCAGTGCCCTCGCATGGAGTGTGCCAGAATATTCTTTGTTTAAATAATGGACGTAGAAAGGATTAACGCAATAATCAACGAGAAACCTAACTTGAGTACCGCCCTCGGAATGGAGTTCCTCTCCACCCCCGAGGACGATACTTGTATGGCCCGTATGAAAGTGGATGAGCGTAATCGTCAGCCTTTCGGATTTCTCAGTGGTGGAGCCTCCTTGGCACTGGCTGAGAATGTGGCGGGCGTAGGTTCTTCTTCTCTCTGTCCTGGCTGTGCCTGTGTGGGCATCGAAGTCAGTGGCAGCCACGTGAAGGCGGTGATGGAAGGTGACACGGTGATGGCATATGCGCGTCTTTTACACAAGGGAACCACTCTTCATGTGTGGAATGTGGATATCAAGGATACCTCAGGTGAACTGATCTCCAATGTCAGGGTAACCAATTATGTGATTTCTTCCAGAAGATAATGTCAGGATTTGCCGTTTATCGTTTGCCGTATGAGTCGCATGTGACATTGGTTCTGCAGACGGATGGGGAACCAATGGAGTTGTCCTCATGTACGGAACTTAACGGTAGAAAGGGCTTTGTCGTGGCTCCCTTTGAGGTCAGGCCAGACCAGCCGATTCTGCTTATTCATCTTGATAAGGTGGAGACAATTCCTTTAGAAGAGATTGCAGCTTTGCCATTGCCGGAAACGATAACTCATCCTCTTGGCATCGTCGGCGGTCAACGGATGCATTACGCCATTGACTTCGCCAACGACCATTCCCAATTGGAACTGGGTACTTTTCGTAAGATTGTATTAGCCCACTGTTCTGATGAAGATACGCAGGATGCGCTTTCCCCTTTAGAACTTTTCCATCGGGCCTGTATGCTTTATCCTCGGATGTTTATATCCCTTGTAAGCACCACCAAGAGTGGCTGCTGGCTGACGGCCACACCGGAGGTTCTGTTGGAAGGTGATGGCAAGAACCAATGGCGTACCATTGCCTTGGCAGGAACCATGCAACTGAAGGGAGAACAATTGAAGGGCGAGGGCGAGAATCTTAGTTGGAGCACGAAGAATATCCAAGAGCAGCGTTATGTGGCGACCTATATCGCCGAGTGCTTGGAACAGTTCACCCGTGATTTCCATGAGGAGGGACCCTTTACCGCTCGGGCTGCAAACCTTGTGCATCTGCGGAGCGACTTCACATTCTCTTTGGCTGACAGTAGCCGTATCGGTGACCTGTTACAGGCGCTGCATCCAACGCCTGCCGTCTGTGGCCTGCCTAAGCGGGAGGCCTTCCAATTTATTGTCCGTAATGAATATACACCCCGTCGCTATTATAGCGGTTTTATGGGTATGCTTGATCCTGAGCATCAGACTCATCTCTATGTCTCGCTTCGCTGTATGAACATCGAGGGTCGCCGTTATCATCTCTATGCTGGAGGCGGACTGCTGAAAGATAGTACAGAGGAACAGGAGTGGCAGGAGATTGAGGCTAAACTTGAAACAATGAGAAGATGTATAGCAATAAAGAACATATAAATATACTGACGACGCTCCTCGTGGCGCACGGAATCCGACATGCAGTCGTATGTCCAGGCAGCAGGAATGCTCCTATCACACATAATCTCAACGAGTGCCCTGATATCACGTGCTATCCTGTGACGGATGAGCGCTCTGCGGGCTTCTATGCCCTGGGTATGTCACAGGCACTGAAGCAGCCCGTTGTGGTCTGTGTCACCAGTGGCACGGCCTTGTTGAATCTCGCCCCTGCTGTGGCAGAGGCTTACTACCAGCATATTCCCTTGGTGGTGGTTAGTGCAGATCGTCCGCAGCAGTGGATAGACCAGTTGGAGGGGCAGACGCTGCCACAGCCAGATGCCTTAGGCCGCTTCGTAAAGAAGGCAGTATCCCTGCCAGAACCCCATGACGAGGAAGAGCGCTGGTACTGTAACCGTCTTATTAATGAGGCTCTTATCATCGGTAATGCCCCTGTGCATATCAATGTACCGATTACTGAGCCCCTTTTTGAATTCTCCGTCCCAGAGCTTCCCGCCGAACGGAAGATAGAGCGCATCCCCGCTGATATTTCTGCAGCCACGCTGAGCTGTGTCACGCGGATGTTCCTCCAGGCAAAGCGCCCGATTCTCGTCAGTGGACAGCCCATGAACCCGCTCCTGGATGAGGCCGTCTATCTGGTGGGTGATGATCCAGACTATGTGCCAGACTTCGTTTTGTATATCGGGGGTTCCATCGTCAGCAAGCGCGTGAAGCGTTTCCTGCGGAAAGCCAAGGAAACGTGGGTGGTGAACGAGACGGGTGAGGTGACGGATACTTTTATGAACCTGACGCATGTCGTTCAGGGCGACGGAGAGGCTGTGGCCGATCATATCCGTTTCACGCTCGTCATGGAGCCCCATCCCTTCGTGCAACAGTGGGATGCCTTGCTGGAAAAGATACGTCAGCAGACCTTAGCCTACGAGCCTGGTTACTCCCAGATGGCTGCCGTGAAATATTTTGAGGCCCATGTGGGTGAGGCCGTCATCCATTATGCTAACAGCAGTGTTATCCGTTTGGCCAACAGTTTCGCTCAGCATCCCGTCTGGTGTAATCGTGGTGTGAACGGCATTGAAGGTTCACTATCCACAGCTGCAGGTTTCTCGGTAGTGTCTGCTGCCAGAGTCTTCTGTGTGATTGGTGACCTGAGTTTCTTCTACGATCAAAATGCCCTGTGGAACCAGAACTTGCGTAGGAATTTCCGTATCCTCCTGCTGAACAACGGTTGTGGGGGTATCTTCAACATGCTGTCAGGATTGGAAGGAAGTCCAGCCCGCGACGGCATTGTGGCCGCAGGGCATCACACCTCTGCAGAGGGTATCTGTCGCCAGAATGATATTGTCTATCTCCGTGCCGATGGACCGCATGATCTCCATCAGGCCATCGACACCTTATTATATACAGAAAGTGACCGTCCTGTACTCCTCGAGGTCTTTACGACTGCCGATGAGGACGAGCAGGTATTGAAAGACTATTATAAAACATTGAAGTTATGAGAGAGTGGAAACAGATTCGATCGTTCGAGGAGATTCTCTTCGAGGAATATAACGGCATTGCCAAGATTACCATCAACCGTCCGCGTTATCGCAACGCCTTCACGCCCAAGACAACCTACGAGCTGGGGCAGGCCTTTGCCCAATGCCGTGAGATGCAGGACATCAGTGTGGTGCTACTGACTGGTGCCATGTCGGAGGTTCCAGAGGGAAAGACGTTGGCCGAAGTGAAGCATGCTTTTTGCAGTGGTGGCGATATGCACGTGAAAGGCCGTGGCGGCTATGTCGATGAGGAGGGCGTGCCCCGTCTCTCCGTACTCGACGTACAGATGCAGATCCGTCGTCTGCCCAAACCCGTCATTGCCATGGTGAATGGCTATGCCATTGGTGGTGGTCATGTGTTGCACCTTGTCTGCGACCTGACGATTGCCAGTGAGAATGCCATCTTCGGACAGACGGGTCCTAAAGTGGGAAGTTTCGATGCTGGTTTCGGCTCGTCGTATCTCGCCCGTATCGTCGGCCAGAAGAAGGCGCGTGAGATTTGGTTTCTCTGCCGTCAATATACCGCTAAGGAAGCTGAGGAGATGGGGATGGTAAATAAGGTCGTGCCTATCGAGCGTCTCGAAGACGAGTGTGTGGAGTGGGCGGAGATCATGATGCAACGCTCCCCTCTCGCCCTTCGTATGATCAAGGCTGGACTGAATGCCGAACTCGACGGTCAGGCTGGTATCCAGGAACTGGCAGGCGACTGCACCATGCTCTATTATTTCCTGGATGAGGCTCAAGAAGGAGGTAAGGCTTTCCTCGAGAAACGCAAGCCTGATTTCAAGAAATATCCCAAACTGCCATGACTTATCGCTTTGAGGAGCGAGTGCTCCATTTCAAGCAACCAGCAGGAACGTCGCGTGGGGTTTATACCACCCGTAAGATTTGGCTGATCTATCTGTCGGATGGAGAAAAAACTGGAGTGGGGGAGTGCGCGCCGTTGCCTGATCTCAGTTGCGATGCCCGTTCAGACTATGCCGAGCTCTTAGATCGTTTCTGTGCAGACTTCTGCCGCTGGCAGGCTTCACAGAGGGGACAGTTCCTGTGTGAGGCTCTCCGCCCTTACCCCTCGATGCTCTTCGGCTTAGAAACTGCCCTCTTAAATCTCCAACATGGTGATCGTCTCTTTGATACTGCTTTCAGTCGCGGTGAGGTGGGTATTCCCATCAATGGTCTGGTGTGGATGGGTAACTACGACGAGATGCTACAGCGCCTGGAAGAGAAACTCGAGAAAGGTTTTCGCTGCGTCAAATTGAAGATTGGTGCCATTGACTTCGAACAAGAGCTCTCTCTGATCAAGAAGATCAGAGAGAGATTCTCGTTCCATGAGGTAGAACTCAGAGTGGATGCTAATGGTGCCTTTAAGTATGAAGAGGCATTGTACAAACTCGAACTGCTCTCGCAATACAATATTCATAGCATTGAGCAACCTATCAAACAGGGGCAGTGGGCCTATATGGCGGAACTCTGTCGTGAGTCGCCCCTTCCTATCGCATTGGATGAAGAACTCATCGGTGTGAACGATCCGGAGATGAAGGCCCACATGCTGAATATCATCAAACCCCGTTACATCATCTTGAAGCCATCGTTGCACGGTGGTATGATGGGGTGTCGCGAGTGGATTGCTGCGACTAAGTCGCAGGGTATCGGCTCATGGATCACGTCTGCCCTTGAGAGTAACATCGGCCTGAATGCCATCGCCCAGTTTGCCTCAGATGTCTATGGCGATCATATCACCATGCCTCAGGGCTTGGGCACAGGCCAACTGTTTACAGATAATATCCCCATGCCCCTCGAAATCCGTGGTGACCAATTATGGCGATGTCGTTAGAGGAATTTCTCAAAGAGTGGAATAACTCTTCTCCATACGTCCATGTGCAGACGAGCGGTTCAACGGGTACTCCGAAGCCTATGCTGGTCGAAAAGCGGCGGATGCTCAACTCTGCCCGTATCACCTGTGACTTTCTCGGACTTTGCAAGGGCGACACTGCCCTGCTCTGTATGTCGCTCGACTATATAGCTGGAAAGATGATGGTGGTGAGGTCTATTGAGCGAGGACTGCGACTGATTGTCCAGGAGCCCTCGGGACATCCGATGGCGGTAACACAGAGGGGGCAGTCCCCCTATGTCACCTTCGCGGCGATGGTGCCAATGCAGGTGTATAACTCTCTGCAGGTGCCTGAGGAGCGTGAGCGGCTGAAACAGATCAAACACCTGATTATTGGCGGTGGTGCTATCGATGATGCCCTGGCTGATGAACTGAAGAACTTCCCCAATGCCGTCTGGAGCACCTACGGCATGACAGAGACCCTCTCCCACATCGCCCTCCGTCGTTTGAGCGGCCCTGAGGCTTCCGAGTTTTATACTCCTTTTTCTTCTGTCCGCGTCAGTCTCTCCGACGAGGGCTGTCTTATCATCGATGCTCCCGAGGTTTGCCCCAATCCCCTCGTCACCAACGATATCGCTGAATTTACACAGGAGGACTGTCCCTTCTGTGTCAACCCTCGCTTTCGAATCCTTGGCCGCAAGGACAATATTATCTGTTCTGGTGGTCTGAAGATTCAGGCAGAGGAACTTGAGCGACAACTTCGCCCCTACATGCGCGTACCATATTTAATAACTAAGCGTCCCGATGTGAAGTTTGGTGAGGTAATCGTCCTGTTGACGGAGGGTTTCGTTGATGAGGCACGTGAGATCTGCCAGCGCGTCCTTCCCAAATACCATCAGCCTCGTGCCTACATTCATCTCGACCATATCCCCCTCACAGAGACGGGTAAACCTGCCCGTAAACAGGCTGAGCAGGAAATCAGATGAATCATCAAAGCTAAAAAGAGATAGGGCTACTCTCACGAGCGGCCCTATCTACGATTAGTTAGTAATATGATTAGGTCTATTAAGTTGATTGGTTACTCTTATTTCAATCAGCCCTCCCTGTAGAAGTCGAGGGCCTCGTAAATCTCTTCCTTGGTGGCATTCTGGTTGATGCGGATGTCTCCGATGTCGCCCAGCAGCGTGAAGTTGATTGTGCCAGCCACGTTTTTCTTGTCGTGGGTCATCAACTCCAACAGGATTGGGTAGTCATCACAGGTGATGGTCATTTTCCCGTAGTGCTCCTTGATGAAACTGACGGTCTGGTGCATCTTATCGGTGGGGAAGCCTGTCTTCATGCAGCTGAGGTATAGCTCGCAAATCAGTCCCCAAGCGACGGCGTAGCCGTGAAGTACGGGCTTCCGCTGAAGTGCCAACGACTCGAAGGCGTGGCCTATGGTGTGTCCGAGGTTCAGGGCCTTGCGGATGCTCTGTTCCGTGGGATCTTCTGTGACGATGCGTTCCTTAACAGCTACACTGTCGGCAACCATATCCTTAAGTTTTCCAAGATCAGGCTGCTCCAGATTGTAATTCAGCAGCGTTGTCCACATTTGCTCATGGGCAATCAAACCGTGCTTCAGCATCTCTGCATAGCCCGAAAGGATGTTCTCCGCATCAAGGGTTTTCAGGAACTGTGTGTCTAAGATAACCGTTTTTGCATTGTTGAATACTCCAATCTCATTCTTCAGCCCTCTGAAGTTGATACCTGTCTTTCCGCCAACACTGGCATCGACCATGGCGAGCAGGGTGGTGGGGATGTTGATGTAGTTAATGCCCCGCTTAAAGGTGGAGGCTGCAAATCCGCCTAAGTCTGTCACCATGCCCCCTCCTATATTTATTAATAAGGTGTGGCGGGTGGCACCTCCTTGACCCAGTTCTTCCCAAACATGGGCGAGCGATTCAAGTGTCTTATGGGTGTCTGTCGCTCCGATGATGATACGCTTAGCATCCTGCAGGGCGGCAAACCCCTCGACAACCGGCAGGCAATACCGCTCCGTCGTCTCGTCTGCCAGCAGGAACATGCGATCATGCTCGCACTGGGCAATGGCCTCCCGAAGAGACTGCTCAAGATTTTCGGCAATAACGACTTTCTGTCGATTCATTTTTTAACGGTTAAAGCTCTACCTTAGTTGTTTTCGCATGCAAAGGTACGATTATTATTTGAAACAGACGAACGAATCCATAAAAATTTTCGGATGTTATTAAACTTTTCCCAAGCTCCTGCGTCAAAGAGACAGTTAATCAAACAATGATCATGAGAAAAATGATACTTATCGTGGCCGCCTTGGCGATGACGGCTACTGCGTTTGCCCAGCGAATGGTAACGGGCAAGGTTGTGGAACAGGATACGCAAGAGGCCGTCATTCAGGCGACGACAGCCCTGCTTAGTGGTGAGAAAGTGGTCGCCAACGCATTGACCAACACCAATGGCGCTTTTTCCATCAAGGCTCCCCGTGACGGCAGTTATACCCTGCAAGTGACTTTTGTGGGTTTCAAGACCTACACGAAGAAGATCAACATTAAGGACGGCAAGGACTACCATGCCGGCACCATTGCAATAGAGCCTGACGCTATCATGCTGAAGGGTGCCACGGTGACGGCCCATGCCTCGAAGGTGACGCTGAAGGCCGACACCTTTGTCTATAATGCCAATGCTTTCCGTACGCCAGAGGGCTCTGTGGTGGAGGAACTGGTAAAGCGTCTGCCAGGTGCCGAGGTGAGCGATGACGGTACCATCAAGATAAATGGTAAGGAGGTGAAGAAGATTCTCGTGGATGGTAAGGAGTTTATGACTGGTGATACGAAGACCGCCATGAAGAACCTGCCCACGAACATCATTGACCGTATCAAGGCCTATGACCAGCAGAGTGACTTGGCACGTGTGTCTGGTATTGAAGATGGTGAGGAAGAGACGGTACTCGATTTTGGTATCAAGCAGGGCATGAACAAGGGTGTGATGGTGAATGCCGACTTGGCTGCAGGTACAGAGCACCGTTATGCTGGACGTATCTTTGGCGGCGTGATGAAGGATAACACGAAGGTGTTCTTGATGACGAATGCTAACAATACCAACGACATGGGATTCCCTGGAGGAGGTGGTGGCGGCCGCTTCGGTGGTGGCCGTCAGGGCCTGACAGCCACGAAGATGGTGGGTATGAATTTCAACTATGAGAAAACCGACTTGTTGAAACTCGATGGTAGTGTGCGTTGGAACCACAGCGACGGCGATGCTCTCTCGAAGCGCTCGTCAGAGACGTTCTTCGGTGAGACCACTTCACAGTTCAGTAATAGTCTGACTCGTAACTTTACCCGTACAAATGGCTGGGATGCCCGCATGCGTTTGGAATGGACACCAGATTCCATGACGAACATCATGTTCCGTCCGTCGTTCCGTTATAATTCGAACGATGGTGACAATGCCAGCAACGAGGCCAGTTTTGACCAGAATCCGTATGATTACGTAACCAATCCCCTTGCAGACCTGAAAACCTTAGTTGAGAAGGGCATTGTGAAAAATGACCGTACACAGGAGAGTGTGTCGTATAGTGACTCCAAAAACTTGAATGGTATGTTGCAGATCAACCGTCGTTTGAACAACTCAGGACGTAACCTGACCTTGCAGTTGAATGCTGGCTGGAGTGACGGTGACAGCAAGTCAATCTCAAACAGTCTGATCAAGTATTATCAGGATGGTATCATCGTCGGTGATACGATCAACCGCTATTCCATCACACCTACGAAGAACTGGAACTACAGGGCTCGAATTACCTACAGTGAGCCAATCTTCCCCAAAACCTACCTGCAGTTCAGTTACCAGTATGAATACAGATACCAGAAGAGCGACCGTGGTACGTACGACTTGAGTGACCTGCTTTCTAACGGCACTTGGTATGGCGGCTACCGTTCTTGGGACAGCTATTTGGGACAGTTTGGCATCCGTAATAACAATGTGGAACCTTATAAGGATGAAGACCAGAGCCGATTCTCAGAATACAAAAACTATATACATACAGCCGAGGTGATGCTGCGCATTGTCCGTAA
>Ga0310696_10005227_pt1 | contig 15693 bp, 10 predicted proteins | sample AusTroGonzalo_MG_4_FD_203885 | JGI IMG/M metagenome (GOLD analysis project Ga0310696, IMG submission 203885) | Bovine rumen microbial communities from tropical cattle in Woodstock, Queensland, Australia - Gonzalo_02 (v2) (version 2) | ecosystem: Host-associated > Mammals > Digestive system >...
TTGGGCATCGCCGGGATGAACTCGACCTGACGCGGGTACTTGTACGGAGCGGTGCGGCTCTTGACGTAATCCTGGATCTCCTTGACGAGCTCCTCGGAACCGGTCTTGCCCTTGGTGAGCACGATGTACGCCTTGACGACCTGGCCGCGCGTCGGATCGGGCACGCCGACCACCGCACACTCGAGCACGTAGGGCAGCTCCATGATCACGCTCTCGATCTCGAAGGGCCCGATGCGGTAACCCGAGGATTTGATCAGGTCGTCGGTGCGCCCGACGTACCAGTAGTAGCCGTCCTCGTCCCGCCACGCGGTGTCGCCGGTGTGGTAGACGCCGCCCTCCCAGACCTCGGCGGTCGCCTCGGGGTTGTTGTAATACTCCACGACCAGACCGCAGATCTTCCCGGGTTGGGTGCGGATCACGATCTCGCCCACTTCGCCGGTGCCGACGGGGTTGCCGTCGCGGTCGATCAGCTCGACCGGATACTGCGGCGACGGCTTGCCCATCGAACCCGGTTTGGGTGTCATGCCGATGAAGTTGGCGAGGATGACGCTGCTCTCGGACTGTCCGAAACCTTCCATCATCTTCAATCCGGTCGCCTTGTAGAACTGGTTGAAGACCTCGGGATTCAGCGCCTCGCCCGCGATGCAGGCGTACTGGATCCCCGACAGGTCGAAGCGCGACAGGTCCTCCCGGATCAGGAAACGGTACATCGTCGGCGGCGCGCAGAAGGTCGTGATGCCGCACTCCTTGAACATCGGCAGAATGTCTTCGGCGTGGAAGCGGTCGAAGTCGTAGACCATGAGTCCCGTCTCGCAGAGCCACTGACCGTAGATCTTGCCCCACGCCGCCTTGGCCCAGCCGGTGTCGGAGATCGTCCAGTGCAGTCCGCCGGGGCGGACGTTCTGCCACCAACGCGCGGTCGTGATGTGCCCGAGCGGGTAGGTGTATATGTGCAGTATCGCCTTGGGATAACCGGTCGTGCCGCTGCTGAAGTACATCAGCATCGGGTCGGTCGCCTTCTGCTCCGGGTTGCGCGGAAACTCGGTGCCGCAGCGGATGTACTCGGAGTTGAAGTCGTGCCACCCTTCCCTCGTGCCGTTGACGATGATCTTGGTGCGCACGTCGGTGCCCGCGACCGCGGCGTCGATGTGCTCCGGCACGTTGTCGTCGGCGGTCGCGACGACCGCCGTGACGCCGACCGTCTTGAAGCGGTACTCGAAGTCCTTGGGCTGCAGCTGATTCGTGACCGGCAGCGCGATGGCGCCGATCCGGTGCAGCGCGAGCAGAGTGAACCAGTACTGGTAGTGGCGCTTCAACACCAGAAGCACGCGGTCGCCGCGCTTGATCCCCAGCAGCGTCAGGTAGTTAGCGACGCGGCGGGAGTTCTCGGCGATGTCGTGGAAGGTAAAGAGCTTCTTCTCGTGGTTCTTGGATACCCACAACATCGCGCGCTTGTCGCCGGACTTCTTTTCCAGTTCGTCGATGACGTCGTAGGCGTAGTTGAAGTTGTCCGGCCAGTGGTAGCTGATGCCCTTGAGGTGGCCGTTTTCGTCCAGCTCCTCGTCGACGAAGCGGTGGTAGATGAGCTTCTGGGACTCTTCGGGGCTGACGGCGCTGTCCGCCGCCTTTTCCGGCTCGACCGCGACCGGGGGTTCGCCCTCGCCGCGGATGACGAGCGCCAGAAATTCGCAGGGCTTGCCGCCGACGGCGATCATGCCGTGCGGATGACTCGAGTCGTACAGTATGCTGTCGCCGGGATGAAGCACCTCGATCTTGTCGTCCAACTTGACCTTCAGCTCGCCCGAAATGACGTAGTCGAACTCCTGCCCGGTGTGCGTCGAGAGCGCGATCTCCTGATCGTCGCCGTTCCACGGCGCGGTGACGAAGAGCGGCTCCACCTGCCGGTTCTTGAGGTGCGACGCCAAATGCAGATATTCGAGGTCGCGGCGGCGGCTGATCGGCATGCCGCCGTTGCGGCGAGTCAGGGTGTAGAACGACAGCTTCGACCCTTCGCCCTCGACGAGCGCGCTGATGTCGACCTTGAAGCGCTCCGCGCAGTGGTACAGGAAGCTGAACGCGCTTTCCACTTCGCCGGCCTCGTGTTTCAAATACTCTTCCGGAGTGACGCCGGTGACGCGAGCCATCTCCTCCGGAGTGATTTCCAACACCGTGCGGAGTTCCCGCATGCGTCTGCCGATCTGTACTGCATGACTTTCCATCGTTAATGCTCCTTGTGGTTATATTGCAAAATAATGTAACTTTCAGAAACTCAATCGTCCAATACCGTCCAGACCCGGCCGGAGCGGCTCTGCACCGCCCGGACCGACATCCCGAACGCCTCGCGGAGGTTCGCTTCGCTCAACACTTCCGTGCGTTTTCCGCAGCACATCACCCGACCGGCACTCATCATCATCCCGCGGTCGAAGAGCGGCAGAATGTCCTCGGTGCGCTGGGTGACGAAGATCATCGTCAGTTCCGGCAGCTCCTTCGCCGCCGCCGCGATCTCGGCGAGCAGGAACTCCCGCCCCGGCAGGTCGAGAAACACGTTCGGCTCGTCCAGTATCAACAGCTCGGGCCGAGTCAGCAGCGCCCGCGTAATCATTATCTTCATCTGCTCGCCGCTCGACATCGTGAAGACCGACTGGTCCGCGAGCTTTTCGCAGCGGAAGCGCTTCATGAACTTCAGCGCGCGGTCGACTTCGCCGGGAAGCGGCTTGCGAAAAAGTCCCGGCGTGCCGTCGAGCCCCGAAAGCACCATCTCCATCCCCGTCCACTCGGTCCCCGTCAGCTCGTGCATCAACGGGCTCACCCATGCGATGCGCTTGCGCAGTTCCACGAGGTTGGTCTCGCCGAAACGCCGCCCCAGCACCGACACGCGCGCCCCGTAGATCGGCCACGCATAGCCGAGCAGCATCTTGATCAGCGTGGTCTTGCCCGCCCCGTTGGCGCCGAGAATGAAACAGTGCTCCCCTTTCCCGACCGTCCAGGAGAGGTCGTGCAAGATCTCCCGTCCGCCCAGAAATACGGTCGCATTTTCTATCTCCACTGCATTCGGCATCGCCAAAAATCTCCCCGCTTCCGGAGCATACCGGCTGCGGAAACCCGGTTTTTAAAATAATCCGACCTATAATATACCGCCAAATTTCGAATTTTTCACCCCCTTCGCGCGACAATGACGGCAAAATAGTCGCCGCACGCATATAAAAACATTCGGAAACGACTTGAATTTTACGCATTTTTCCAATATATTATCTTTAAGGAAAGGATTCGGTCACAAGCCGATGGATCCCGGGCGAAGAACAATTTGCCGCGGCTCGCGGCACAGCTCAGTTGGGTTTGGAGTTCTATGAATCGCTGGCGTTGACAATTGCGATCGGTGAACACGGTGTTTCCGGCAGCGGCGGAAACGTCGGAGTGATTGTTTGCGGAAAGCGGGATCCGGCCTGTTTCCGCATTTTTTGTTTTTTTCGGGACGAATACAAGAGTTCAGCGAATAAGCAGGAGGTAAGATCATGGCGAACGAATTGTTGACGGTACTTGAGTATATCGAACAGGAACGGGGCATCAGCCGCGAAAGCCTCATCAAAGCGCTCGAAACCGCGATCCTCACCGCCTCGCGCAAGAGCATCCACCCCGCCAGCGAGCTCAAGGTCAAGATCGATCCGCCCACCGGCAAGATCCAGGCCTGGGCGGTGCTCGAAGTGGTCGACAGCAACCCCACCTGCGACCAGCTGCTCCTGGCGCGCGCCAAGGAGCGCTTCCCCGACGTCAAGGTCGGCGACAAGATCGACTGGGAGGTCACGCCGAGCAACTTCGGCCGCATCGCCGCCCAGACCGCGCGCCAGACCATCATCCAGCAGCTCCGCAAGGCCGAAAAGGAGAACGTCCAGGAGGAGTTCGCCGAGCGCGTCGGCCAGATCATCAACGGCACCGTGCGCCGCTTCGAAGGCGGCAGCATCATCATCGACTTCCAGAAGGCCGAGGGCATCATGCCCGCCAAGGAGAAGATCCACGAGGAGCAGTACATGCCCGGCGACCGCATCAACGCGCTCCTCGTCAATGTCGACATCAACAGCGCCGGCCCGAGCCTGATCGTTTCGCGCGCCACCCCGGATTTCGTCGTCAAGCTCTTCGAGCGGGAAGTCGCCGAGATCCATGACGGCGTGGTGAAGATCATGGGCATCGCCCGCGAACCCGGCCGCCGCACCAAGATCGCCGTCAGCTCCGACGATCCGCGCATCGATCCCGTCGGCGCCTGCGTCGGCATCCGCGGCACGCGCGTCCGCAACATCACCGACGAACTCGGCAACGAGCGCGTCGACATCGTGCCCTACGACACCGATCTGGCCAAGTACGCCGCCAACGCGCTGCTGCCCGCCAAGGTGCAGAGCGTCGAGATCGACGAGGCGAAGCACGAGCTGCAGGTGACCGTCAACGAGGAGCAGTCCAAGATCGCCTTCGGGCGCAAGGCGCAGAACGTGCGGCTTTCCGCCAAGCTGATCGGCTGGAACATCACCCTCAAGAACGAGAGCAGCGAGCGCATCGCCCCGCCCTCGATCGACGAACAGATCAAGGCCGCCGCAGCCAAGCTCGCCGCCGAACTCGGCGTCCGCGAAGAGACCGCCGCACAGCTCGTCAAGAACGGCTACGTGACGCTCGACGGCATCCGCGCCGCCGAACGCGCCGCGCTGCTGGCGATCGACGGCATCGACGCCGACGAGCTGGAAAAGGCGCTCGACGCGCTGCAGAACTGACGTTTACGGGAGGATTCCGCCGTGAATAAGAAACTCAAAGTCACCGACCTCGCCAAAAAGTACGGCGTGTCGGCCAAAGAGATCATCAAGGAGCTCAACGGTCAGGGGGTGGAAACTCCCGACGCCGAAAAGAGCGTCATCCCCGACGACATGGTCGAGCTGATCGACTCGTACCTCGCCGACCTCTACGATTCGCCCGAGGCCGACGTTCCCTCCGCGCGCGAGACGCGCAAGAGCAAGGGGCCGTCCAAGAAGGGGAACTTTTCCGAAAATCAGGGCGGCGGCAAGGCTCCGAAGCGCAAGGGCGGCGGCGCCCCCGACGGCCGCTCCGATGCGCCCGCCGCGTCCGCCGAGGGCGGCGAGATCCGCCTGACGCCCCCGTTCATCGTCAAGGACCTCGCCGAGGCGGTCGGCAAGAAGCCGAACGAGCTCATCACCGACCTCATCAAACTCGGCGAACTCGCCGGGATCAATCAGGCGGTCAGCGAAGCCAACGCCAAAAAACTCTGCCAGAAATACGGTTTCAATCTGGTCGCTTCCGCGCCCGTCAAAGGCGCCGCTCCGGCGGCGGCCAAGAAGGCGGAACCCGCGAAGGTCGATCCGGCGCAGCTGCGCGAGCGCCCGCCGGTCGTGACCTTCATGGGACACGTCGACCACGGCAAGACCTCGCTTCAGGACGCGGTGCGCCACACCAATGTCACCGCCACCGAATCGGGCGCCATCACCCAGCACATCGGCGCCTCCACCGTGAGCTTCAACGGCAAGTCCATCACCTTCATCGACACCCCGGGACACGCGGCCTTCACCAACATGCGCGCCCGCGGCGCCAACTGCACCGACATCGTGGTGCTGGTGGTCTCCGCGACCGAGGGCTTCAAACCCCAGACCGTCGAGGCGATGAACCACGCGCTCGCCGCCAAGGTGCCGATCATCGTCGCCATCAACAAGATCGACCTGCCCGACGCCGATCCCGACAAGGTCCTGCTCAACATGCAGCAGAACGGGCTCACCAGCGAAGACTGGGGCGGCACCGTCGGCACGGTGCGCGTATCCGCCAAGACCGGCGCCGGACTTTCCGACCTTCTCGAGCGCATCCTGATGGAAGCCGAAATGCTCGAACTCAAGGCGAACCCCAAGGCGGAGCCCGCCGGGGTGGTGCTCGAAGCGCAGCTGGAACAGGGGCTCGGCCCCACCGCCAGCGTGCTGGTGCAGAACGGTACTCTCCGCGTCGGCGACGTCGTGACCTGCGGCGAATTCTACGGCAAGGTGCGGATGCTCTTCGACGACAAGGGCGCGCGCGTCAAATCCGCTTCGCCCAGCACCCCGGTCAAGGTGGTCGGGCTGTCGGGCATCCCCGAGGCGGGCGACCATCTGGAGTACGCCGCCAACGAGAAGGAGGCGCGCAACACCGCCGCCGAACGCGCCAACAGCAAACGCGGCAAAATGCTCGCCGCCAACGCCATATCCTCGGCCGAAGACCTCTTCAGCAAGCTCAACAGCCAGGAGCGCAACACCCTCAACATCATCATCAAATCCGACGTCAAGGGTTCCGGCGAGGCGATCGCCCAGTCGCTCGAACAGCTGCCTTCCGAAAAGATCAAGGCCGAAGTCATCGCCAACGCGGTCGGTTCGATCAGCGAAAGCGACATCGACCTCGCGGCGGCGACCGGCTCGATCGTCGTCGGGTTCCACGTCCGCGTCAACCCCGGCGTCAACGATCTGGCGAAGAAGCGCAACGTCGAGATCCGGCTTTACAGCATCATCTACGAGCTGATCGAGGACATCACCGACGCCCTCGCCGGCAAACTCGCCCCCGAAAAGCGCGAGAAGAACATCGGCGAAGCGCGGATATTGCAGATCTTCGAGCTTTCCAACGGGCAGAAGGTCTGCGGCTGCAAGGTCGAATCGGGCGTGGTCAAGATCGGCGCCAAGGCGCGCGTACGGCGCGGCGGCGAACTCATCTACAACGGTTCGGTGGCGAGCCTGCGCCATTTCCGCGAAGACGTGCGCGAGATGAAGGCCGGCATGGAGTGCGGCATCAAACTCGACAACTTCGTGGACTTCGACGAAGGCGACGAGATCGAAGTCTACGAGGTGGAACTCAAGAAGGCGACGCTGTAACATGCCCAAGGTGGACCGACTTACCCGGGTGAACGAACTCCTGAAGCGCGAGATCGCCCGGCTGATCGAAAACATGCACGGCCGTCCCGCGTCGATGCTCGCTTCCGTGACGCAGGTCAACGCCTCCGTCGATCTGCGGCAGGCGACCGTATACGTGAGCGTCTTCGGCGGCACGCCGGCGCAGCGGAGGGTGTTCTTCGAAGAGCTGGAGGCCGAGCGGGTGCCCTTTCAGCACGAACTCGCGCGTCAGCTCGGCTTCAAACACACGCCGGTGCTGACCTTCCGCGACGACAAGCGGCAGGAACAGGGCGACCGGGTGCTGGCGATCCTCGCCGAAAGCGAACGCCGGAACTCCGGGGAGGAATAGGCCATGGGAAGATCCGCCACGCTGAACGAGATGTTTCAGACGCTGTCGGAAGCCGCATCGGTGCTGCTGGCGACTCATCTGCGCCCCGACGGCGACGCCCTCGGCTCGACCTTCGGCATGCGCGCCTATCTGCGCTCGCTGGGCAAGAAGGCCGACGTGCTCCTCACCGACGGGATGCCGCACCGCTACGTCGAACTCTATAAAGGGGCGCTGACCAAAATATCCCGCGCCGAGGCGGACGGCTACGAACTCGTCGCCGTACTCGACTGCGCCAACATCGGGCGGCTGAACATTCCGGCTTCGCTCGACATCGAATATCTGCGCAGCCGCCGTACGATCAATCTGGACCACCACGTCTACAACAACCTCGACGCGCCCGAAAACTTCGTCTGTCCGGAGCGCTCCAGCGCCAGCGAGATCGTCGCGACCATGCTGCTCGAAAACCGGGCGCAGATCCCGCCCGAGTGCGCCACCGCGCTGCTCGCGGGGATGATGACCGACACCGGGTGCTTCCGTTTCAGCAACACCACCGGCACGACGCTCCGCACGGCCGGAGCTCTGCTCGACCGCGGCGCGGTGCTGGAACGCATCGCCAACGAGGTCTTTTTCAGCAAGACCTACAACTGCGCCGCCTTCGAAGCCGACCTCTTCAACACGCGGCTGAAACTCGCCTGCAACGGCAAATTCGCCTACGCCTACATCGACGACGCGCTCTTGAAGAAGCACGATTTCAACCTCGCCGAGGACGAGGGGATCATCGACAATCTGCGCGCGCTGGAAGGCGTCGTCATCGCGCTGTTGATCTACCGCAACGCGGCGGGCGAATTCAAGCTGTCGTTCCGCAGCAAGGACAGCGCCTTCCCGGTCGGTCCGCTCGCGAGAAAACACGGCGGCGGCGGTCACGAAATGGCGGCGGGCGCCACGATCGCCGCCGCGTCGATCGAAGAAGTCGAACAAATGATACTCGGCGAAGTGGCCGGGCTTTTGGGGGAATGATGGAACACTCGAACGCACGCGCCGCCGCGATCGCTTCGGCGCACAAGATCGTCGTCAAGGCGGGGACAAGGCTTCTCATCGACCGTGACAGCATCGCCGCGCTGGTCGACGGCATCGCCGCGATCCGCGACGCGGGGAAGCGGGTGCTGCTCGTCAGCTCCGGCGCGGTCGGCATGGGCATGGAGGCGGTGGGTTTGAAGGAACGCCCGCGCGAACTCGCCCAGAAGCAGGCGCTGGCGGCCATCGGCCAGAGCCGGCTCATGTCCATCTACGCCGAAGAGGCGGCGAAGCACGGCTTCAAGGTCGCGCAGATGCTGCTCACCGCCTACGATTTCAGCCGCCGCGACCGCTGCCTCAACGTCAAGAACTGCATCAACGCGCTGTGGGATAAGGACATCCTGCCGATCATCAACGAGAACGACTCCGTGTCGGTGGACGAGCTGCGCTTCGGCGACAACGACACCCTCTCCGCGATGATGGCGTCGATCACCGGCGCGGAGCTCGCGGTGATACTCACCACCGTGGACGGGCTTTACGACCGCGATCCCGACGGATCGCTCGGCAAACGCATCCCGCTGGTCGACAAGCTCGACGACGGCATCCGGGAACTCGCGGGCGGCACGGACGACAGCAACTTTTCCATCGGCGGCATGGCGTCGAAGCTCCGCGCGGCGGAGATCGCCACCACCGCAGGCTCCTACATGTGGATCGCCGACGGTCGGGTGCGCGGCATCTGCTGCAAGATCCTCGACGGCGAGGACGTGGGGACGCTCTTTCTGCCCAGACGGAAACTATCCGGCAAGAAGCGCTGGTTCGGCTATCTCCGCAAGAGCCGCGGCACCGTGACGGTCGACGGCGGCGCCGCCGAAGCGCTCAAAAAACGCGGCAAGAGCCTGCTGCCTTCCGGCGCGACGGACGTCGACGGCGACTTCCGGCGCGGCGACACGGTCGACATTGCCGATCCGAAGGGAAAGGTCTTCGCCCGCGGCCTCGTCAACTTCGACGCGGAGGAGTGCCGCAAGATCCTCGGCTGCAAATCCGGCCGGCTCCACGAAGTGCTCGGCGCCGACGCCGACGAGGAGCTCGTGCACCGCGACAATCTGCTGTTACTGTTATGAGAGTCTATATCCGCACCTACGGCTGTCAGATGAACGAGCGCGACTCCGAAGCGCTGGCGGCCAAGCTGATCGCCGCCGGACACTCGATCGCAAGCTCCGAAGAAGAGGCCGACGCGCTGATTTTCAACACCTGCAGCGTGCGCGACGCCGCCGAACGCAAGGCCAAGGGCAAGATCAGCCACATGCACAAGCTCAAGAAGCGCAACCCGAAGCTCATCATCGGCGTCGCGGGGTGCATGGCGCAGCGGCTGGGCGACAAGCTGATCGAGGAACTGCCGGAGGTGGACTTCGTGCTCGGCACGGGGCAGCTCCACAAGGTCTGCGACATCATCGCGCAGGTCGAAGCGGAACGGCGGCAGGTCGTCAGCACCGCCGAATCCGCCGAGGTATTGACCGAAATGGACGCCCACCTCGCCGCCGGTTCGTGGCACGGCGAGATCGCGATCACCCGCGGCTGCAACCGCTTCTGCTCGTACTGCATCGTGCCGTACGTGCGGGGGCGTGAGATCAGCCGGGACAAGTCGGACATCCTGCGCGAGGCGCGCGAAATGGTCGGCCGCGGCGTCCGCGAGATACTGCTGCTCGGGCAGAACGTCGCCGCCTACGGACTCGGCGGCAACATCAATCCCCCGGCGCCGGACAATTCGCCGTTCGGCGAGCTTCTGGAAGAGCTGAACGAAATTCCCGGTCTCCGGCGCATCCGCTTCACTTCGCCGTACGTGACCTACTTCAACGACCGGCTGATCCGGGCGATGAGGGATTCGTCCAAGGTCTGCCGCAGCATCCATCTGCCGCTGCAGTCCGGCTCGGACCGCATCCTCAAGGCGATGAACCGCCAGTACACGCGGGAATCCTATCTCGCCAAGGTCGCGGAGCTCCGCGCCGCCCTGCCGGGCGTGACCTTTTCGACCGACGTGATCGTCGGCTTCCCCGGCGAAACGGATGAAGATTTCGGACTCACCCGCGAGGTGATGAACGAAGTCGGCTTCGAGCAGTCGTTCATCTTCAAGTACTCGCCGCGCCCCGGCGCGAAGTCGGCGGCGCTGGCAGACAGCGTGCCCGAGAGCATCAAGGAAGAACGCAATCAGATACTGCTCGGCGACCTGCGCGACCGCGTGCAGAAAAAGCTCGGGAAGCTCGTCGGCTCCACCGTCGAAGTCCTCGCCGAGGGCGTCAGCGCCCGCAACGCGGAGCGCTGGTCGGGGCGCACCGGCACGAACTACGTGGTCCACTTCCCCCCGAAGCCCGACACCCGAAGCGGCGACCTCGTGAACATAAAAGTCACTCAGGCCAACGTCGTCTCGGTGGTGGGCGAGATCGTCGGCTGATCAGAACGCCTCGCGCTCGATATTGCGGACGATCTTTTCCAATGCCTTGCGGGTGCGCCGCAAGTTCGAGTACACCGTCGCTTCCGGAGCATGGAAGAAGTGCGCGACCTCGCGGACGCTCCGGCATTCGACGGCCAGCATCCAGAACTGCTGAAAGCGCTCCGGCGGGACCGCTTCGTGCAGACGGCGCAGCGCCTCGTCCCGGACGAACTCCCGCCACTCCTCGTCGTCGCGGCGGTCGGAGTACTCTTCGTCGAACTCCGCACAGCCGCCGTTCCGCAGTTCGCGGCGGCGGATACGCAGCATGTCCATACTGCGGAAGTGGACGATCCGGCGCAGAAAACTCCGGAAGCGCCCCTTCCCCGCGTCGTAGACGAAGCGGTCGTTGCGGAAAAAGTCGGTCATGACGATCTGCACCAGATCGTCCAGATCGGGGCCCGGTATCCCACAGTCGCGTCCGTGCATGATGACGAGCGGCCGGTAGGTGCGGTAGAAGCGCTCGCACCCCGCGTCGGAGCGATTGCGCACCTCATCCAGCATGCCGACGCTGGTCGTGTAACTCATCCCCGCCCCCCCGAAAAGAGTTTATAAACTACTTAATTTTTATCCATAACACATTGTTTAACAAATTACAATATAATATCATCATTGCATTTTTCAACCGCGGACGGATAAAAAAACGCGCCGGCGGCAAACCGGCGCGCGGGGAGCGTAAAACGCTTCAATAGACGAAGAGCATCTCGCGGTATTTGGGGAGCGGCCAGACGGCGTCGGGGACGATCTTTTCGAGGGCGTCGACGGTGACGCGCATCTCCGCCATCGCCTTGAGGATGAGCTCGTGCTTGCCCTTCAGCGCCTTGCGGAGACCTTCGATGCGCTTTTCGAGCTCGTCCAGCGCCGCGCCGAGTTCGTCGGCCCCGGCGGCGAGCGCCTTGATCCCGGAGTCGATCCCTGCCTCTTTCGCCGCGGCGAGACTGCGGCAGAGTTCGCCGTACTCGCGCGCCGCGACGGGAAAGATCATGTTCTCGGCCATTTCCAGCGCGACTTCGCCCTCGATGTGGATCTTGCGGTGGTAATTTTCCTCGAAAACCTCGTAGCGCGACTTGAGTTCGCGCTCGTTGTAGACGCCGTATTTCTCGAAAAGGGCGACATTGGCGGGCTTGGTCAGCGCCTTGATCGCGTCCATGGTCGCCGGGGCGTTGGGGAGCCCGCGCTTCTTCGCCTCCTTGAGCCATTCGCCGGTGTAGCCGTCGCCGTTGAAGACGATGCGCTTGTGCGCCTTGACGATGCCGTGCAGAAGCTTCTGCAATCCGGCGTGGAAACTCTTCTTATCCAGCTTTTCCAGCTCGGCGGAGATCCGGTCGAAGGCCTCGGCGACGATCACATTCAGGACCACGTTCGGCTCGGAACAGCAGTGGCTCGAACCCGGCGCGCGGAACTCGAACTTGTTGCCGGTGAAAGCGAAGGGACTCGTCCGGTTGCGGTCGGTCGCGTCACGCGGCAAGGGCGGCAGCGCGTCGACGCCGATCCGCATCGCCGAAGTGTGCTTGCTCGACTTGGCCTCGCCGCGCTCCAGCTGGTCGATCACGTCGGCGAGCTGGTCGCCCAGGTACATCGAGATCACGGCGGGCGGCGCTTCGTTGGCGCCCAGACGGTGGTCGTTGCCGGCGCCGGAGACGGAGGAGCGGAGCAGATCGGCGTGCAGGTCGACCGCTTCGATGATCGCGCACAGCACGGTCAGGAAGATCGCATTCTGGTGCGGATCGCTGCCCGGGTTGAGCAGATTCCGCCCGCCGTAGCTGATCGCCCAATTGTTGTGCTTGCCGGAGCCGTTCACCCCCGCGAAGGGCTTCTCGTGAAGCAGGCACATTAGCCCGTTGCGCTCGGCGACCTGCCGCAGGACTTCCATGACGAGCATGTTGTGGTCGCAGGCGAGGTTCAGCTCCTCGAAGACCGGCGCGAGCTCGAACTGCGCGGGGGCGACTTCGTTGTGGCGCGTCTTGGCGGGGATGCCGAGCTTCCACAGCTCTTCCTCGACCTCGGTCATGAAGTTCAGCACGCGCATCCGGATCGAGCCGAAGTAGTGGTCTTCGAGCTGCTGGTGCTTGGCGGGGGGCGCGCCGAAGAGCGTCCGCCCGGTCTGCAAAAGATCGGGGCGCTGGAGATAGAAGTGGCGGTCGATCAGAAAATACTCCTGCTCCGCGCCGAGGGTGACGAGCACCTTTTCGTCCTTCAATCCGAAGCACTTCATCAGCCGCTTCGTCGAGACGCCGAGCGCCTGAATGGAGCGCAGCAAAGGCGTCTTCTTGTCGAGCGCTTCGCCGGTGTACGCGCAGAACGCCGTCGGGATGCAGAGCGTCGCGCCGTTGCCGTGGCGCTTGATGAAGGCCGGACTGGTGGGATCCCACGCGGTGTAGCCCCGCGCCTCGAAGGTCGAACGCAAGCCCCCGGACGGGAAGCTCGACGCATCCGGCTCGCCGACCGTGAGGTTCTTGCCCGAAAACGCCATGATCGCCTTGCAGCCGTCGGGCTCCAGAAAGGCGTCGTGCTTTTCGGCGGTGGAGCCGGTGAGCGGCAGGAACCAGTGCGTGAAGTGCGTCGCGCCGCGTTCGATCGCCCAGTGCTTCATCGCGTGGGCGACGTCGCCGGCGATATCGGCGTCGAGCGGGACGCCGTTGTTGATGGTCGCCAGCAGTTTGGCGCAGGTATCCTTGGGCAGATACTCGCGCATCGCCTTCTCGTTGAAGACGTCTTCGCCGTAACTGCTTATATCCGCCGGGCTGGGAGCCATCGGTTTCGCGACCGCGCGTTCCGCCACCGCGTCCAGCGCCTTCATCCGGTTCAAGGTGCCCATGAAGCATTCCTCCGCTTGTTTATACAATGGTTCGTTCCAATTCCGCCATAATATATTACGCCCGGACGGAAAATACCAATTCATACTTGCGCCATGCGCAAAAATCGACAAAAAAACGCCCGGCGGGAAGCTCCCGCCGGGCGTTCGGCGTCTCAAGAACGCGGATGAATTACATCATGCCGCCCATGCCGCCCATGCCGCCGCCCTGCGGCATCGCGGGTTCCTTTTCCTCCTTGACCTCGGTGATGAGGCACTCGGTCGTGAGCAGCAGACTCGCGATGCTCGCGGCGTTCTGCAGCGCGGAGCGGGTGACCTTCGCCGGATCGAGGATGCCGGACTTGATCATGTCGACGTACTCGCCGGTCGAGGCGTCGAAGCCCTTGTCGCCCTTGAGCGACTTGACGTGCTCGACGACCACGCTGCCCTCGTAACCGCCGTTCGCGGCGATCTGGCGCAGCGGCTCTTCGGCGGCCTTGGCGACGATGGCGGCGCCGACGGCCTCGTCGCCGGTCAAATTCAGCTTGGAGATGGCCGCCGCGGCGCGGATCAGCGCGACGCCGCCGCCGGCGACGATGCCTTCCTCGACCGCCGCGCGGGTGGCGTGCAGAGCGTCGTCGACGCGGTCCTTCTTTTCCTTCATCTCGGTCTCGGTGGCAGCGCCCACGCTGATGACGGCGACGCCGCCGGCCAGCTTGGCGAGGCGCTCCTGGAGCTTCTCGCGGTCGTAATCGCTGGTGGTCTCCTGGATCTCGCGGCGGATCTGGGCGATGCGGCCCATGATCGCGTCCTTGGCGCCGCAGCCTTCGACGATGGTGGTGTTTTCCTTGGTGACGGTGATGCGCTTGGCCCGGCCGAGCTGGGCGGTCGTGACGTTCTCGAGCTTGATGCCCAGATCTTCACTGATGCAGGTGCCGCCGGTGAGGACCGCGATGTCCTGCAGCATGGCCTTGCGGCGGTCGCCGAATCCCGGCGCCTTGACCGCGCAGACGTTCAGGATGCCGCGCATCTTGTTGATGACCAGCGTGGCGAGCGCTTCGCCCTCGACGTCCTCGGCGATGATCATGAGCGGCTTGCCTTCCTTGGCGACGGCCTGGAGCAAGGGCAGCATGTCGTTGAGGTTGCTGATCTTCTTTTCGTGGATGAGGATGTAGCAGTCTTCGAGGACCGCTTCCATGGTCTCGGCGTTGCTGACGAAGTACGGCGACAGGTAGCCCTTGTCGAACTGCATGCCTTCGACGACGTCCAGACTGGTTTCGAGCGTCTTGGCCTCTTCGACGGTGATGGTGCCGTCCTGGCCGACCTTTTCCATCGCTTCGGCGATGATGTTGCCGATGGTGGTGTCGCCGTTGGCGGAAACGATCGCGACCTGGGCGATCTGATCCTTGACGCCCTTGCTCATCTTGGCGATCTCGGAGACGACCTTTTCGACCGCCTTCTCGATGCCGCGCTTGAGTTCCATCGGGTTGCTGCCGGCGGTGACGTTCTTGAGACCTTCGCGGTAGATCGCCTCGGCGAGCACGGTGGCGGTGGTGGTGCCGTCGCCGGCGACGTCATTGGTCTTGCTGGCGACTTCCTTGACCATCTGGGCGCCCATGTTGGCGTAGGCGTCCTTGAGCTCGATCTCCTTGGCGACGGTGACGCCGTCCTTGGTGATGGCCGGGGAACCGAACTTCTTGTCGATGACGACGTTGCGGCCCTTGGGGCCCAGAGTCGCCTTGACCGCCTTGGAGAGAAGGATCACGCCCTCGAGGATGCCGCGGCGCGCTTCTTCGGAGAAAACAAGCTGTTTAGCCATGATATATGAAACTCCTTTGTGTTTTGATTCAGCTTAAAATTCGCGAGTTGCGGCTTATCCCACGACCGCGAGGATGTCGTCCTGATTGACGACCTTGTATTCCTTGTCGTCGACCTTGACTTCGGTGCCGCCGTAACGGCTGGTGAGCACGATGTCGCCGACCTTGACGTCGAAGGGGATCTTCTTGCCCTTGTCGTCGTTCTTGCCGGTGCCGAGGGCGACCACGCGGAATTCCTGCGGTTTTTCCTTGGCGCTGTCGGGGATCAGGATCCCGCCCTTCATCTCGTCCTTGTTCTCGCAGATCTCGAGGAGGACACGGTCGCCGAGCGGCTTGATGTTGACTTTCTTGGCCATTTTTCT
>Ga0310696_10005228_pt1 | contig 15692 bp, 12 predicted proteins | sample AusTroGonzalo_MG_4_FD_203885 | JGI IMG/M metagenome (GOLD analysis project Ga0310696, IMG submission 203885) | Bovine rumen microbial communities from tropical cattle in Woodstock, Queensland, Australia - Gonzalo_02 (v2) (version 2) | ecosystem: Host-associated > Mammals > Digestive system >...
GGTGCCATACCGAAACTGCACTGGAGCATAGCTCCCTGACAAACAAAATTACCCATATATCTTCATTTAGAATATTGTCTTTGCTATTCTGACACTTAATACCGGATAAACCTTCAGTGCCTTTATCACCCCGACATAGTCGCCCAACGCACCAGGAATATTCTTTACATCCCTTGAGAGATCCATCCCGTCGTGCAGTCTTTGGGAAGGGGTGCCACCCCAAATCATCACACCCAACTCGGCCGATACCTTCCAGTCGTCACGCGAACTTACCAAACGACCTGTGTATCCGATACCAACATAGGGCTTGACGGCATTGGACCGGACACTGGTACTCACTGTGCCATCAGCTGCCAGATCAGCCAAATAAGGATCACCCTGATGATGCAGGGTCAGTCCCTGCGTGATGTCATGGGCATAATCGCCGGGATAGAGCGTCAGTCGTCCATATCCCTTGATAGCATCACCATCGCCTGCAGCCTCATAACTCTGGTTGTAACTTTCCATGAGAGCGATTGTTTTTGACGACTCAGAAGAAAGTGTTGACTGGGCGAACTCTGCAGGTCCCCAGTAGATACCTGCCGTCAGATGCCAATGCTTATTGTATTTCAGGGGATATACATCTACCAGTAACTTCCAATTGTTCATCGTCATCTTACCCGTCAGTACAATATGGTCATCCAACTCCATACCTGTCTGTTCGTACATATATTGTTCAATCTTGTCGAACGGCGTTCTGATGCGGTTGCCGGCTTCATTATATTGTCTTGCGGCCTGACCACCACCAGCGAGGTGCATGTTCAATGACTTCTTGAAACGTGGCATGTAGTCATAGCCTGCCCTGATTTGCAGAAAACGGCATATGGGCACCGCCACATCGAGGCCGATACCCGATGTGCCGGCAGTCAACGAGACCTCCAGATGTCGGAATGAATTCCCCTTACTCCAATAATCTTCACCCGGATCCTTTGTTACCTTAGTATCCGGACGGAAAGCGGGGATATACTGGGCATCTGCCATTGTAAAATGACAGAGCGTCAGACAGGCGATGATGATTCTTCTCATATAATGGTATAAACACGGCAAATCAATTGATCCAGCTTTTAAAGGCTGAACCAATTGATTATGAGGATGTTGGAATTTTACTTCCAAGGATTGTCGTAAGCGACGGGACCGTTCTCGAGCTTTTGACATACAATCTCAATCTCCTCGTAGTGCTGCTGGCCGTCCTCCCACTTCTCAATATAATTGATGCAGTAGCAGTTCGTACCCTTCAGCTCTTTCATAGCTGCACCATCGACGGTGTTCACAAACTTCACGGAGAAGTCTTTCGGGCTCGTCGGATCGAGCATCCAGGCAATCAACTGGTTATTGCCGTCGTTCATGGCCTTCACACGGACCGTTACCTTACCTCCACGAGGGATGCCGGCAATCTGTCCTTCACGATCGGTAGCCTGATCAAACTTGTAGTCTACCATCATCACTTCACGGGGTTCGAAATCCTTGATTTCCAACACCACTGGTGTTACATTCTCTGCCATATTATGTCTTTTTTATTAATTCATAAACTTAGGCCCAGTCGTTCTCGTAGACGACATTGCCAAATTCAATCTTCTTACAAGTGATGGTAATCTCTTCAAAGTGTCCGAGCTTATCCTCCCACCTCTCTTCGAAGTTTACACAATAGCCATTGGTGAACTTGATGGCCTTCATTTCCTTGTTGGTCTTCGTCTCGAGGAACTTGATCTCGCCATTCTTCGGCAGACTGCGCTCAGTCATCCATGCCAATAGGTCGGGAGTTCCGTCGTTGAGAGCCTTCACGCGGACAGTGATCTTACCACCACGGGGAATGCCGGCCATCTGGCCCTCTACATCAGTTGCCTGATTGAACTCGTAGGTCACCATCAGGACTTCTCTCTCCTTGTATCCGTCGATTGTGATACTTACAGGTGTCTTTGCCATAATTGATTGTTTTTAATTGTTGATTGTAGATAAAATAATTAAGCACTTGCCATTGCTGCCTCCTTGGCCTTCTTGTCGGCAGCCACCTTGATAACGAAGTTCTTAGCGGCATAGAACGGGGTCAGCGTGATGTCACAGGTAATCTGCTTGGTGACAGGATCCTGGCGCGGCTCGCCAATCTCGTAGTTCTGGAAGAGGTTGCCATAGCCTTTGTACTGATTCAGGAACTCCTGGATCTTGGCCTTCAGGTTCTTCGGGCTGTTGTACGGATCCCAGTTCTCGAGGGCCACCTCGTGAACAAAGTTCATCAGCACTTTCTTCACCCAGTCGAAAACACGAACGATCGGATACTCCTTCATAGCATCGAGATCACCATTATAGAGCGTGGTGTTGTTGAAAGCCATGACACGTCCCTCGCTGTATACCATCGGGATTACCTGGTTGTCCATCAGAGCGGCAATCTCAGACTTCAACAGGTCACTCTTGACACCCTTGACTCCATCGAGGGTACCATATTTCTTACCACCGGCTCCCTGAGCCATGTTAGCAGTCTCATCGTAGAGTTTTCCACAGAGGGCTGCCGAAGGTGCGATAAAGAATGCCTTCTGGTCTTCTTCGTCAGCCGACAGTTTCTCTGCCTCACGACCGACGATCCAGTTGGCGGTCATCACTACGTTCATCAGTTCCTGATCGCTGTCACGATAGCCCTCGGTGTTGGCCTGCAGGTCGTCGAATGAGTATTCGTCGGCATGGTCGGTCAGAAGCATCACCTTATATTTAAAGGCCATCTTAGCCCACTGCAGCAGGTCGACCTTGTCAGTGAACACACCACCAGGCACGCAAACAAGGCTGTAGGCGTCCTTCAGACTCAGACGGTCGAATCCATTGCGAAGGATATCCTCCACCTCCTGTGCAAAACCAGAATCAGCATCGGCTATATCTTCCTTCAACACGTTGATGATACGCAGGTTCTTCACCTTATCCGTGCCACAAGTCTTGAAGAATGAATCGAGTTCACGATACGAACGCTCTAAGTTCTGGGTGGCATAGAGGGCATCGGTAATACCCTGCTTCAACACACCTGTATATTTCTCTTCCTCCTTTTTACACTCATCCACATAACCGGTGGCTCCCTCGACACCTTCCTGATCGAGCAGTTCCAGCCAACGGCTGATCTCACGCTTCAGGTTCTCACGCTTGTCCTTGAAACGCTTGTCGCTCAAGAACACATCCTTGGCAGCCTTTCTGGCTGGATTCATGTTATCAGCATCGGGCATAAAACCGCGGATGGCATTGAAGCCTCCAAACGATTTCAATAGTTGGGATACGTCTTTCTTACCCTCTTTCTCCTGGAGCTCGGCACCGGCCTGACCGGCGGCCTGGGCTTTCTTTAATTCTGTATCTGCCATATTGTTATATTCGATTTAGAATTTTACAATTTATAATTCAACTAAAAACTACTTTGCCTCTTCCAACTCATCGAGCATTGACTGCAGGACGGTCTTCAATTCCTCACGGCTGCCTGCTTCCTTCAGGATGTCGCGCAACTTACGGTTCTGCTCAATGCTCTTGCGGATCTTGGCATTCGTCTCGATCTTCATTTTTACGCCTGAGAGGAACGGGCTGTTCTCAACCAGACGGCCCTTACCGCCATTGGCCTCAAAGTCGCGCAGTTCACCGAACTTCAGGGTTTCTTCCACAGCGCCACCCTCCTCGTCGGTGAAGGTCACGTCTACCTTCGGCTTGAAGTGTTCGAAGGCATCATTGATGTTCTGAATGTCCTCTACAAACTCAGGATTACCAGCTTCGACATCAGCCGTGTACTGATCAATCATCAGCGTTTTGTTCTGGTCTATCAGACTGACTTTCGCATTGCTCTCTTCATCGGGAGCCATCGAAATAAAATTCTCTTTCATTGCCATAGTCGTAACATTTAAATTAATAATTAATATAAAATTGATTGATTATGCTTTTGAATTGTTTACTTTAATCTCTGGATTACCCTTGTCGTCAAGGCCTACAACGATATGGTCGCCAGACTTGATCTCACCAGCAATCATCATCTTCGAGATGGGGTGACGCAGTTCTTTACGGATAATGCCAAGTACCGGACGGGCACCATACTGTTGGTTGTAACCGCGCAGGGCGATGGTCTGACGAGCCTCGGGCGTCAGTTCCAAAGTGATATTCTGCTCGGCCAACAGTTTCAGCAGTCCCTTCATATGGATGTCGAAGATCTTAGCCACCGTCTTATCCGTAATCGGTGAGAAGGGCACAATCTCCGTGAGACGGGCCAGGAACTCAGGACGGAAGTATCCCTGCATGATATCCATCAGTTCGTTATTCTCAGGAATTTCACCGCTATTGAACTTAGCCACGATATCCTTGGCTCCGATATTGGACGTAAACAAGATGAGAGCGTTAGAGAAATCACCCACACGGCCTAAACGGTCGTGCAACTTACCCTCGTCAAGAATCTGCAGGAACAGGTCGAACACAGACTTATGGGCTTTCTCGATCTCATCGAACAGAACGACGGAATACGGTGTCTGACGGATCTTATTGACCAACAGTCCACCCTCCTCGTAACCAACGTATCCCGGAGGCGCTCCATATAGCAGAGCCACAGAGTGCTCTTCCTTAAACTCTGACATATCGAAACGTAGCAGGGAACTCTCGTCACCAAAGAGGAACTCTGCCAATGCCTTGGACAACTCTGTCTTACCAGTACCTGTCGGACCGAGGAAGAAGAACGAACCCATCGGCTGTCCCTTCTTGCTGAGACCGGAACGGGCCTCGTAAACGGCATCGAGGACTTTCTTCACGGCGTGGTCCTGACCGACAACACGCTTCTTCAAGGTTTCCTCACCGCCCATCAGACGGTCACGCTCCTGTGTCTGCACCTTTCCGAGAGGAATTCCCGTCTGACGGGCCACAGCAGCACTCAGGTCTTCCGGCAATAATACGTCTGTCTTCTCGTCACTCAGATCCTTCTCGATCTTCACATGTGACATGGTACGGTCTAACAGGTCGATAGCCGAGGCTGGCAATGACTTCTCTGTCAGATAGCGTTTGGCCAAACGGATGGATTCTGTGAGCACAGCCTCATCCACCTTCAAATGATGATACTCCTCATAGGCAGGCATGATACCCTGAAGAATGGTGAGTGTCAGATTGGCATCCGGCTCATCGATAGAGATCTTCTCGATGTTCGATGTCATCTCCTTATCCGTCTCGATATTCTTGGTATAACCGTCAATACTGGAGGTACAAAGCAGTTGCAGACGCCCCTTAGAGAGTTCATTCTTCAATAGTGTAGAGCAACCAGCCAATGATCCCTGCTTGTCGAAAAGCTTATCGATCTTCTCAATGATCAGCACGGCATTCGGAAGAGCCTCCACCTCATTAATCACATTCTTAAAACGATCCTCTATCTCACCCTTATACTGGGCATCGCCACCCAAGGCGGCTGTATCCAACTCGTAAGCCACTGCACCACTCAGGAAGCCTGGCACCTCATCGGCAGCCAGACGACTGACAAAGCCATTTACCAGCGAAGTCTTTCCTACGCCAGCCTCACCTGTTATCAACAGGTTGGCCTTGGTCTTTCGGCCTAAAATCTCAAAGATAACAGCAATCTCATCCTCAAATCCAATGACCTTATCGAGATTACCAGAACGGGCCACAGCCGTCTTGTCTATACAATACTTGGCAAGATTGCCCTTACTTCTGGCAGGCGTATCCTTTCTTAGTTCAGCACCTTCCATATAAGGGGCCTCAACATTGGCACCATTACCCATCTTGGCACTGATATCGGACGGGGTGAGCGGTAGAGTCTTCAGTTGATCAAACGAGAATCCAACACCTGGAGTTACCAATGAGGCAAGGATACAAACGGGTGTGGTATCGTCTAAATTGAATTTAATCTTGAAATTATCTGCTTCCTCCAGCACGGCTATAGTTTCATCGCTGAACGACAAGTCACGCATGGGACGAACAGCACGGGGCGCCAATTGCATCTGCACATCGGCCCAGTCCTGGAGATAATAATAGTCCTTGTCCAACTCACTCTCTATGAAATGAACAAGACCGGCATCCTTATGGAGGATTGCCTTAAACAAATGGGCAGGGTAAATGGCATCACTACAATATTCCTCAGCATAGGAATTTGCGATTGTTTTTAGCTGGTCAGTCATAATGCAATGTAAGTTTAGAGTTCTTATTTTGCAAAGTTAGTCCTTTTTTAAGGAAATACAAGACGATTCGGCTATTTTTTTAAGAGTAGCAACAATAATTTAACAATATTTTAGGTTTGTTGCGTGAAATAAGCATATATATACCATTTGGAGCCCGCAATCTGCGAACTCCAAATGGTATCTGTTATATAAGGTTCATACCGAGGGACTTACACTCACGGCGCATGTCATCGGGCCAGATGCTGGCCTGAATCTCACCGATATGGGCCTTGTGAAGAAGTACCATACAGAGACGACTCTGTCCGATACCGCCACCGATGGACAGTGGCAGACGATCGTTGAGCAATTGCTGGTGGAAGTAGAGTTGTTCGCGCTCTTCCTTACCTTCAATCTTCAGTTGGCGCAGCAGAGACTCTTTGTCGACACGGATACCCATTGACGAGAGTTCGAATGAACGTCCCAAGATGGGATACCAGATAAGGATATCGCCATTAAGACCCTGGCGACCGTTTTCGGCAACAGTAGACCAATCGTCATAGTCGGGGGCACGGCCATCGTGCTTCTCACCATTGGAGAGTTTGCCACCGATACCGATAACGAACACAGCTCCGTAGGCCTCACAGATGGCATCCTCGCGCTCTTTAGGCGTTTTGTCGGGATACATCTTCAACAGTTCCTCTGCATGGATGAAATGGATCTTCTCGGGCAGGAAAGGCTTCAGCTGGGGATAGGTCTCGCAGGTGAGGTACTCCGTGCGGCGGATGGCGGCATAGATGCGCTCCACAATATTCTTCAGGAAGGCCAGCGTACGGTCTTCTTTGTTGATAACGGCCTCCCAGTCCCATTGGTCGACATAGAGCGAATGGAGGTTATCCAACTCCTCGTCGGCACGGATGGCGTTCATATCGGTATAGATACCATAGCCACGTTCTATCTTATACTCGGCCAGCGACAGACGCTTCCATTTGGCCAGCGAATGTACGACTTCAGCCTGTGCGTCGCCCAAGTCCTTGATGGGGAAGGTGACGGCACGCTCCACACCATTCAGATCGTCGTTAATACCCAAACCTTTGAGCACGAACAGTGGAGCTGTGACACGACGCAGACGCAACTCGGTAGAGAGGTTCTGCTGAAAGAAGTCCTTGATAAGTTTGATACCCTGCTCCGTCTGCTTTGTATCGAGCAACGGCTCATAGTGCAGGGGTTTGATGATTTGTCCCATGTTAAAGTTTAAACTGATTTTGCCTGCAAAGGTATTACTTTTATAGCATATCTGCAAGCAAAATCAGAATTATTTTTGCAAAATGACACAAATCGTTGATTTCTGCTGTCATTCTGATCAGAAGCGACCAGGACCTCCGAAGCCACCGCCACCACCACGGGGACCACCTCCGAAGCCACCACGGGGACCTCCACCGAAGCCACCAGGACCGCCAGGACCATTTCCTCTACGCCCACCGCGAGGACCACCGAAGCCGAATCCACCGCCACCACCGAAGATATTCAGACGATAGATGACATGCAACATGGCATAGCTTGTGATGGCGTTATACTCTGTATCGTTGCGCGACATAGCGGTAATAGTACGGCTGAAGGTGGACTGCTGGTGCAAGATGTCGTAGAGCTGGAGCGAGATGGTGAGGGCGTTGCCTCTGAGGAAACTCTGCGAGAGTTGGGCATTCCAGATAAGCTCGTTGGTGTTCATCGAGTTGTCAGCGAAACCACGACGGCTCTGCATATTCAGATTGGTTGTGAGCGATGTGCCCCAAGGACAGGTAATACCCACCATACCTCCGTAAGAGAACTGCCAAGTGTCGAGGTTGTTGTTGGGCTGCAGCTCGCTACGCGAGTGGTTGTAGTTCAACGAACCGTTGAGCTCGATCTCGAGCCACTCGTTACGGAAGCTGGCTGCCAGACGCTCACCGACGCCAAGAGTATTGGTGACACTCTTCTGCGAGTCGCTGACATTATCAACACTCACGAAACCGACGTTGTGGTTGTAACTCAGGTTGGTGAACGTGTTGACGTTGAAATAGGCAGCAGAGTCGACGGCTGTATTGAACATGAAGCCAAGGTTACCATTCCAGTTACCATTGATGTTCTCGGGACGAGTGATGGTTCCACCGGTCTCAGAGTTGTAGGTGGTTTTGTTCGACACGGAGTTGTTCGTCGTCGAGAAGTTCACGAAGGTCATCACAGCACGCTGGTGCTTCTGGAAATAGTCGTTGTAGAAGAGTTGGAAGTTCTGCGTGAACGACGGTTTCAGACCAGGGTTACCACGGGTGATGCGCAGCGGGTTGCTGTCGTCAACGATGTCGAGCAGGTCGCTCATCGAGGGCTGTTGGGTACGACCACGATAGGTGAAGCGTAACTGACCGGTGGCAGATTTCTTCCAACGGAAATCGAGCGTCGGAGTGATGTTCGTCACTGTACGTGTCGTATCAGCATGGATACCTTGATAGTCTTGGATAAAGTGTGACTTCTGAGGAAGCACCTGGAAGCCAACGTTCAAGTTGTAGGCCGGGCGGACGATGCGCAGCATCACCTCGGCAGTATGATTGTAGTTTTTGTATTCAGACATACGACTCAACTTCGTATCCTCGTATGAGTCGAGAGGATTTCTCAGTATGCCAAGATAGGCATCCCAATTACGGTACATGGGAACGATATCAGAATAATCGACATCAGTCAGGCTGTATGTCTTGCGGTCGCTCTTTGTATAACTATAGTTATAGCGATAGCTGAACTGCAAATACACCTGACGCATGATGGGCTCGCTATAGGTAATGCGGGCACTATAGCTCCAATTGTCCTGAGGTGTCACATTATAGCGGTTGGTGACCGTTGTATCAATGGGAGTGAAATAATAGATGTAGTTGTTCGACATCGACTGGCTGGTGCCCTCGCTCCAGTTACCATTCAACTGCACCGTGATATTACGGCCAGAGTTATTCAGTCGGCGGTTGAACTGTAACATACCACCCACATTCTTAGAATCGCTGTAACTGATACCATCTTGGATGTTATAGTTCTTCAGAATGTTCTGAAGTTGAGCGTAATTCGAGAAGGGATCGGCGGTATAGTCAAAGGGATTCTCAGTGAAAGTGGCATTCCAACTGTTACTCTCTTCATCGCTGGAGTTATAACGGGCATTGGGACGGAACATAATGTTCGTCATCGAGTCGGGCTGCCACTCCAAGCGCATCTGTGCATTCCACTGGTTGGAACGTGAGAACCTTTGACTGATACTATTGCCGAACGATGAGGTGGTGCCGCTGAAGAAATTCTCCGTAGAACTCTTCGACCAAGTATCACCATCGCTGTGGTTCCAGCGCACGCTACCATCGACCTTCAGTTTGTCGGTCTTCTCGTAGTTCAGGTTCAGACCGACCATCTTATTGGCTGTCAGGCCCTGTCGTCCGCCGCCGAAACGGCCACCGCCACCACCGCCGGGGAAGCCCATATCATTTGTGTTGTTTGCGTTGGTCATAAGGAATACTTTCATGTCGTCTTTCATCACGCCACCGAAGATTCGGCCAGCATAGCGATGCTTGGTACCTGCAGCGAGGTCGGCATTGGCCATGATACCTTTATTCATACCTGCCTTGATGCCGAAATCGAGTACCGTCTCTTCCTCACCATCCTCGATACCCGACACACGAGCGAGGTCGCTCTGCTGGTCGTAGGCCTTGATACGGTCGATAATGTTCGTAGGCAGGTTCTTCATAGCCGTCTTTGTATCGCCAGTCATGAATTCTTTACCGTCGACGAGGATCTTCTTCACTTGCTTACCATTGATCTTGATGGTACCGTCGTCGCCAACCTCTGCACCAGGCAGACGGCGCACGAGTTCTTCTGCTACCGATCCCTCGGGGGTACGGAAGGCATTGGCATTATATACAAAGGTGTCAGCCTTGAGAGTCACCTTCTGGGCACGAGCTGTGACAGTGGCTCCCTTCAGCATGATGGCATCGGGCTCAAGTTTGATGGTGCCGGCATTATAATCCTTATCCTTCAACGAGATCTTCTTGGTGTAGGTTTTGAATCCCACATAAGTCACCTGCAAGGTATAAGAACCCTCTGGAGCCTTGATGGAGAATGCGCCTTCTGTGTTGGTAACTGCATTGGCTATAACCTTTTCACCACTAAGCAGGGATGCGGTAGCCTGAATAACGGCTTCCTGCGTATCCTGTTCTACTACTGTACCTCTAACTGTTCGCTGGGCGAATGTAACGACTGTCATCATCAAAGCGACAATCAGCAAAACATATTTCTTCATTTACTTTTTTTGATAATTTTTGCCTCTTTGACGCTGTGAAAAGGGAAAAGTTTAATGTAAGTGCATTTTTTTTCACTATTATCTTTCCACTTTTCACTTTTTTTCGTACCTTTGCACCGTAAACGCTAAACAAACGACCGTAACCATCCATAAGATGAACCCGCAAAAGGTTGTCATTTCCCAAAATCTGGCAGAGGTCCTCGCAGCAGCCGTCGCTGAGTGTGAGCACGACCGCACTTTTATCCTTGTCGATGAAACGACAGCACGTTGCTGTCTGCCCGTGGTCGAAGGCCTCAACTGCCTCAAAGGAGCCCAGTCTATCATCATCGGTGCTACCGACACCCATAAGACGCTGGAGTCGCTGGCTCATGTCTGGGAAGCATTAGGTGAGGGCGGTGGCACACGTCACTCCTTATTAATTAATATAGGTGGTGGCATGGTAACCGATTTGGGTGGTTTTGCCGCCTCGACATTCAAGCGAGGCATCAACTACATCAACATTCCTACCACCCTGTTGGCGATGGTCGATGCTAGCGTGGGTGGCAAGACAGGCATCAACTTCCGCGGACTGAAGAACGAGGTAGGTGTGTTCAGCAACGCCAGCACCGTCATCCTCGACACCATCTTCCTCAAGACTCTCGACGCAGAGAACATCCGTTCCGGCTATGCCGAGATGCTGAAGCACGGGCTGATCTCCAACGATCAGATGTGGGCAGAACTGGTCACATTCGATCTTGAGAGTCCAGACCTTTCAAAGTTAAGCCGGATGCTGGCCGACAGCGTGGCTGTCAAACAGCGTATCGTCACCGATGATCCTTTGGAGCAAGGCATCCGCAAGGCCCTGAACCTCGGTCACACCGTAGGTCATGCCTTCGAATCGTTCGCCCTGAAGCACAAGCCAATACTCCACGGATATGCTGTAGCCTACGGTCTCATCAGTGAGCTATACCTCAGCACCATCAAGACGGGATTCCCCTCAGACAAGATGCACCAGACAGTCAGTTTCATCAAAGAGCACTACGGGAAGATGGACATCACCTGTGACGACTACCCCACCCTTCTGGAGCTGATGACCCACGACAAGAAGAACGTGGCAGGCACGATCAATTTCACCCTTTTAGGCGGTATCGGAGACATCCGCATCAACCAGACCGCCACGAAGGAAGACATATACGAGGCGCTCGACTTCTACAGAGAGTGCTAAACGTTCAACCAATCAACTTAATAGACCTGATCATATTACTAACTAATCGCGGATAGGGCCGCTCGCGAGGGTAGTCCTATCTCTTTTATAAAGAGAATAAGTCACTAACAATAAAACGTAAGGAATATGAAGAAACTATTCATGCTGACGGCAGCGTTGCTGACAAGCGTCTGTTCCCAGGCACAGCAGCTGCCACTCGTCTATGAGACAGAGAACACAGGTATCAACGCCACTCCCGTGCTGCCCACCAAAGAGCAGGGCAACAAAGTGGATCCTCTGCCTGACCCTCTGACGTGGTCTGACGGTAGCGGACGTATCACGGAATTCAACGACTGGAGCCTGCGTCGTGGTGAGATAGCCAAGGAGATCCAGCATTACGAGATCGGCACCAAACCTGCCGTCGATCCCTCTGCCGTCAAGGCACGCATGGACGGCGACACACTAAAGGTTGTCGTTACCATCGGCGACCAGTCGCTCGAACTCAGCGCCCTCATCAGCTATCCCTCCATTGGAGAGGCCCCCTACCCACTGATGATCGGCACCAGCGGTATTGCCCTGCCTAAGAGCATCTTCGAAAAGCGCCCCATCGCCACGATGATATACCGTGAGGCGCAGGTGAACAACTACAGCCAGTTCGGTGCCCGCTTCGGTAAGAAACCCGCAGGCCGTGGCAACTACGATTTCGATCGTCTCTATCCTGACCTCAAGGACAATGGTGCCTACAGCGAATGGGCATGGGGACTGAGCCGTCTGATTGACGGACTGCAGCAACTCGGTCCTGAGGTAACGAAGATCGACACAAAGCATATCGGTGTGACGGGCTGCAGCTATGCAGGCAAGATGGCTCTCTTCTGTGGTGCCTTCGATGAGCGCGTAGCTCTTACCATCGCCCAGGAGCCTGGTGGCGGTGGAGCAGCAGCCTGGCGCTACTCCCGATATCTGAATATCCAACCTGGTGCTGAAGCCGTAGAGAACCTCGACAAAACCGACTACAACTGGTTTATGGAGAGCATGCGTGAGAACTACGGCGAGGAGAACGTGTCCTATCTGCCCCACGACCATCACGAACTGGCTGCAATGGTATGTCCACGAGCCTTGCTCATGTTAGGCAATCCCGACTTCGTATGGCTGGCCGATCCCTCTGCCTATGTCTCCATGAACGGAGCCATCAAGGTATGGGAGCAATTCGGCATCGACGATCGTGTGGGTTATTCCATCGTTGCCAACCATGGCCACTGTCAGTTGCCGGAGGTGCAGTTCCCTGAGGTAGAGGCTTATATCGACCGTTTCTTGTTAGGAAAGGACAATCAGAATACGAAAGTGCGTATCGCACCAGAGAGTTATAAGGACATCGACCTCGACTGGTGGATTGGCTGGTGGGGCAAACGCGAGCCTGCCACGTTCTAAAAAAGGATTTGGCAAAAGACTTTGGTTTATGCGTCTTTAGCTAATTGCTGAGCCTGCCTTCTGGCAGGCTTTCCTGTTTCTGTAAGGGGAATCTCGCTGACATGGACATAAGCCTTCGGGCGTTGGTATTTTGGCAACACCGATTCGCAGACCGTCTTCGCAGCCTCCACATCCCCTTCCGTCAGCAGCACGACTACCTCGCCAAACTTCTCGTCAGGTCGTTTAGTTATTAAATAAGGTACGCGCAAGTGGGGATGAAGCAATCGCTCTACCTCCTCGGCCTGGATCTTCAGGCCTCCTGAACAGATGACATTGTCCTTACGTCCCAAGATGCGGAAACGGCCTTTGCCATCCAACTCGGCGATATCATTGGTGGCGAGTCGTTCCTCGCATACATCTGGAGCATCAATCACCAGACAATCATCTTCCGAGAGATTCACCTCTACAGAAGGGAAGGGTGTGTACCAGTCAGAGGTCTCCTCGCCGTTTAAACGTCTCAGCGCTATATGTGAGAGCGTCTCTGTCATGCCGTAGGTACTCCACACGTTGTTAGGAAAGGCCTTTAGTTCATCGGCCAATGCCTCATCAATCGCCCCACCGCCAATAATCAGGTGTTTAATTTGCTTTAGTTTTTCTTTCTCCTCTGGCACCTGCAACGAATTATACACCTGCATCGGCACCATCGCCGCAAAGGTGATACATGAGGGCTGTCCCTCGTGTATCAACGCCAACGGATGTCCTGACGGCTCCACGCAAATGAGTTGGAGATGGCGCTCTATGGTTCTCACCACCATCATCTTGCCAGCGATATAGTCGAGCGACATACAGAGCAGAGCCGTATCGCCTGGCTTCAGGCCAAGAAAGTCATTCGTTCTACGGGCCGAAGCCAGCATACGCCGTTTCTCCACAAGCATCGGCTTGGGCGCTCCTGTAGAACCACTCGTCTGGACCCTCACATAAGGGTTATCGTTGTGCCATTCCTCCAAAAACGCCTCCAGTGTAATCATCTGTAAACTGTAAACCGTAAACTAAAAAGTTCTCCATAGTTTGTCGCCTCTGATCTCCAGCCCCATCTCAATATTATCCGTAAACAGCAGTCCTGTGCCCAGTCCCTGCGGCATATGGATATCGTCGCCATAGACATCCGAGGCAAACTGAGCGATGGCATTCAGGCCGATATTACTTTCTAAGGCTGAGGTGATCCACGAGCCGATGCCCATATCGCGGGCTGTCTCAATCCACTCCCGACACCCCTGTATACCACCATGCAACGAGGGTTTCAGGATGATATATCGGGGTTTGATGATGTTAAGCATGTGACGTTTCATCTCTGGATCGTTCACGCCAATCAACTCTTCGTCGAGGGCGATGGGCAGAGGCGACTCCCTGCATAGCTCTGCCATATAGGCCCACTGACCCTGACGGATAGGCTGTTCGATGCTATGGATGGCATACTGCGACAGGAGTTCTAGTTTATAGAGTGCATCCTCGTAGGGGAAAGCTCCATTGGCGTCGAGCCGTAGCTCTACTTCATGGAAAGAGAATCGTTCACGGATACGTTTGACCAAATCAAGCTCCTGATCGAAGTCGATGGCACCAATCTTCAGTTTCACGCAGCGGAAACCCTTTTCAAGTTTCTCTTCCATACGCTGCAGCATCTCCTCATAGCTGCCCATCCACACCAATCCGTTGATGGGAATACCTACCTCGCCACGGGCAAAGGCGGTGTCGAACAACAAGTGTGAATGGTGAGAGGTGAGAGGTGAGAGATGAGAACGGAGGATGAGCAAAGCCGTTTCTAGTCCAAAGAGCATCGATGGATAGTCTCGTAGTGCCTCGAACGAATCACAGGGGGACTGTTCCACCTGTGCTTCCTGCCGCTGGCAGAATTCCTCGCACATCTTTGCCAACACCTCCCCATAGTCAGGCCTTGCGTCACAACTCAGGTCTGGCAGCGGGGCACATTCCCCCACTCCCTCTCTATCGCCGTCCTTCAGATGGACGAACCAGCTTTTCCTTGTGGTATAGACCCCTCTCGACGTCCCTGCCGGCTGCTTGAAATGGAGTGTCTTTTCTTCTATCTCAAATTGCATAGAATTACTCTCTCCGTATAAATCCGTGTTCTTCCGTGGCTAAACCTTACGGCAGTTTGGGATATTTCTTAAAGTCGGGTTTGCGCTTCTCAAGGAAGGCCTTGCCGCCTTCTTGCGCCTCGTCGAGGAAGTAATAGAGCATTGTGGCATCGCCAGCCAATTCTTGGATACCTGCCTGACCATCAAGCTCTGCATTCAGTCCTGCCTTAATCATACGGAGTGCCAATGGCGAACGCTCCATCATCTCCTCGGCCCAGGCCACGCACTCGTCTTCCAACTGTTCGATGGGTACGACCTTGTTCACCATACCCATCGCCTCAGCCTCCTTTGCTGTATACTGGCGACAGAGGAACCAGATCTCACGTGCTTTCTTCTGTCCCACGATACGGGCCAGATAACTGGAACCAAAGCCTGCGTCAAACGAGCCTACCTTGGGACCTGTCTGTCCGAAGATGGCATTCTCCGAGGCAATGGTCAGGTCGCAGACAAGGTGCAGCACGTGGCCACCACCTATCGCATAGCCATTCACCATGGCGATCACGGGTTTGGGC
>Ga0310696_10005229_pt1 | contig 15690 bp, 12 predicted proteins | sample AusTroGonzalo_MG_4_FD_203885 | JGI IMG/M metagenome (GOLD analysis project Ga0310696, IMG submission 203885) | Bovine rumen microbial communities from tropical cattle in Woodstock, Queensland, Australia - Gonzalo_02 (v2) (version 2) | ecosystem: Host-associated > Mammals > Digestive system >...
TGGATCAATCTGTCGAAATGCAATTGACACACCTTGGAATCAACGAACTACGTGAGATAATCGAATATGTTCAGACGAGTGGTGACCACTATCATTTTATTGGTGGATTCAATTTGTATGTAAAAGGAGATATTAGTGATGAGATAAAAGCCATTAATTTATACCTGGATTAGCTCTTTCCCTCTCTAAACCGCGCATACCCCTCCCACGCGCTCAACACATCCTCCCCGGGATGCCCTTCGCGGAAGAATTCCACTTGAAAATCCTTCTTGAATGGGGCCCAATTGCCGCAGATGAGGCCGTCGTGGGCGATGATGGGCTGGAAGATGCCCCGGTTGTTGTGCGCGCGGTGCTGATGCTCCGGCGGCAGCACGATGTCGCGGCTCTTGTAGCCGATCAGATACTCGTCGTAGGGCGGAATCAACAGATATTGCCCTTTGCGGAATCCCCGCGTGCGACAGTCGTCAGTCAAATAGAATTCCCTGGGTGGTAGAGACGGGGCGCGCCCCGTCTCCACATGTAGATAATTGCCCAATAACTCGATCCCCCTTCTGCAGTCGCTGATGTTCAACCCTGACCACCACACAAAATCCTCTAACGTGGCGGGCTGCCGGCTTTGGAAATACTTTCGGGTGAAGCGCATCAGGGCTTCGTCGCGGTCGAGGGTTTCCGTGCGTTTCGCCTTTTCGGAAGCGAGCGCGTAAGTCGCCTTCATCGACTGCAGGTTGCCGCTGCAAAGCGTTCCCGTCAGTTCGCCCATGCGGATGTGGTAAGACAGCCGGTGGTCGTCCATCGTGATGTCCTTTTCCGCCAGCGCATTCACAAAATCCTCTTTCGTCACACTCCCTTTGTCGGCGGCTGTCTGCGCCAGTATCTCCCTGATTTTCAAGTATTCCTCTTCGGGAATGTCGATTCTGTTGCTATGCATCCATCCATTGGTGACGGAGATGGCTTTGGGTGCGCAGAGTTCGAGCATCCACCAGTAGTCCTCGGCGGCCACCAACTGCCATGTGCCGCGCATGAGGTGAAAACGGATAATCTTTCCGTTGTCAAAAGCCTTCTGAAAAGCCTTCGCAGAGGGTTTGCGGGTACGCATCGCCACCGCCCACCGCATCAGTCGGTATTCCTGCGCCTGCATCGCACCCAGATGGCTCACCACCTCAGCCGGATCGCTGAACTGCGGTGCCACAAGCTGCTGGTTGAGAAGTCGTAACGTTACGGAGTTCATAAAGCTATGCTGTTAAAAAATGTTTACTAATATCTTTTCCCTAATCCCTGTTGCCTGTTGCCTAATCCCTGTTGCCTAATCCCTGTTGCCTATTGCCTGTTGCCTGTTGCCTGTTGCCTGTTGCCTGTTGCCTGTTGCCTATTGCCTATTGCCTGTTGCCTAATCCCTGTTGCCTGTTGCCTATTGCCTGTTGCCTTATTCATAACCCGTATCGCTCCCGCGCAATGTATCCGCACCACCGGATTCGGGTCATTCTCAGATAGCCGCTGCAACTCTTCCAGGTAAGGTTTTACCCACTGCGGTCGCCGTTTTCCCATCACGCGGAACATTTCTGGTGCCTCCATCCGGACCTTTTCATCGGGGTCGTGGAGCAACCCGGCAAATAGCGGCAAATGAGACTCATACGCATCCGGGGAATTAGTGGCGATGTTTTCCGATGCCCAAATGAAAGCCAGTCTTACACGTGGATTTTCAACCGTGGCTAGCGTGAACATCCTTTCCCAATAGGGCTTCACGGTTTCAAATCGCGCACGCCCGATTCTCCCTAATGCGTTTAACGCCCGTTCCCGCAACAAATCCTCTTGCGAATCCAAAAATGAGGCAATCTTTTCGACGTATGGTGCTGTTTCTTCGGAATACAACAACCCCATTTCGCCTAACAACCATAACGCCTTCGCGGTGATCTTCGGAGAGGGCGAATCGTTATTCGCCCCTACATTCAACAACGAACCGACATAGGGGATTTTACCCCGCCAATCTTCTTTCTTTTTGGTCAGCGCGCTCAGTTCACGATATAGCTCTTTGTCGTTCATTATTTTAATGCGGGATTATTGAATCGGCAAAAATACTAAAAAGTTGTCTTAGTTGTCCGAGTTGTCTTCAAATCAAACGACAACTGGGACAACCTTGACAACTATTTTTGTTTTTCAACGTGAAAATGTTGTATTTTTGCGCCGTTTTTTTTATTTAGAATATGGCAAAAATCCCTATCTCACCCCCAGATGCCAACGTGGATGTCCCTAAAAGCGGTTTTTGGAAACAGCTTGGCATGATTATCCTCGCAACCACCATCTCGCTGTCTTTCACCATAGTGGCGGCTCAGCTGTTGGAAAAACGCCATCGTGCCAAGGACCGTCGCCTCTCGGCTATGATGGTGATGAGCAATATTGAAAAGTTTTCCCGAAATCTGGAGGAAATCGCAGATTATATGGCCTCCAATGACACTGTTGCCACATGGCTGCTAGACAAGCCCGTTGAAGAGCTGGAGCTGTTGCCGGAAGAGGAGCTGGACAACTTGGTGTCGCAAGCTACCAGCTTGCTGTTCCTCACCTACGACAAATCGGCGGAAAGTATTTTTTCCAACAACATCGAGACATGGAAGAACATGGGAAACGTGCAGTTCATCGACCAAGTGGGGCAGTGCTTCTCGGCAATGAATATGGTTGAGGAGCGGTGGAACGGCTGGGTGACTGAAGTGGAAGGGACTTTGCGCGACATCAAAGACCACCCCGAACAATACGAGGGAAGTACCGTGCCAGCAAAATGCATTCGTTCCGAGAAAGTGCGTCACACCCTTAAGGGTATCCATTATTGGAGGTCATGGCTCTCCTATATGGCGGCTACCATGCGTTATCACAATTTGCACAACATGGAAGCAGTCGGCATAACGGAGCAGGAGGTGATGGAATTCACCGATGCCCGTGAACAGGATGCCGGAAACCAGACTGACGCCCCCGACTTCAACGATTTCTATTCAGAACCCATCCGTCCCGAGGCTTTGACTTCATTCAAGGAACTCAATGAGGAACTGGAGAGTATAAAGGCTGAAAAGGATAATTAAGGTTGTTGGATGTTAGTTGTTGGTGAATATCCGAGCCAACAGCCAAGTGCCAACGATGAACCATAAAGCATGTTTAGAAAGAAAAATATTGAGGGTTAGGCCATTTATATTTTTTGTATTTTTGCCACTTTTGATTTATAGAATTCTTTGTGAAGATGAAAAAGAAAGGAAAAATATGGCATTCACTACCCACCCGTAGTAATCTGGCAATGCTTATTGTCGCCGCGTTGATGATACAAGTGAGCGGCGCGGTGCAGTTCTACTTCGCCCGCAACGGAATCCGCAAAGAAGTGGATGTGCGCGCACAGTCGGAGATGAAGATGAAAAGCCTGAAGATTCAGCAGATGTTGTCAAACGTGGAATCTGCTGTGGGTAACATCAACTCGCTGCTGCAATGGGCGGTAGAAAATCCTGAAAACATCTATCCCATAATGGAGGAATTTGTCAAGTGCAACCCGAATGTTCAAGGTTGCGCTTTCGCTTTCGAACCTTATTTTTTCCAGGACAAAGGTCGCTGGTATGAACCGTATGTTTTGCGCGATGCCAACGGCGATTTCAAACGTATGCAGATTGCCGATTCCACCCATGACTACCACAGTATGAATTGGTACAAAGAGGGGTTGGCGTCTGAGTCGGGTCGATGGACCGAGCCCTATGTCGACAATGAAGGGGCGCATGGCGTGATTTGTTCCTATGCTTTTCCTGTCAAGAATGCAAATGGCGAAGTCGTGGCCGTTTTTGGTGTCGACCTGTTGCTCGATTGGCTGACCGAAGAGTTTGTCATGGATAGTGAGTCCAAGTCGTATTCCTTCATTGCCAGTCGTGAAGGTCGTATCTTAGCTTGTCCAGACAAATCTAAGATCATGAACTACACCTTGGACGATGCCGCTGCCGAATATCAAGATACTGCGATAAAGATGATGAACAGAGCCTTGCTTGCCGGAGAAAGCGGCAAAATCGAGGCGAAAGACAACAACGGCGAACTGGCATACATGTATTATTCCCCTGTTGAGGGAAACTCTGGCTGGTCGATGGCCATTATATATCCCGACCGCGAGATTTACAAAGGGTTGCGTTCCGTCGCTCTCAAGCTCGTCATCATGATGCTTCTCGGTCTTGCCCTCATGATATATATCATGTGGCGTACTGTCAAGGGGTTCAAACGTTTGGAGGTCGTCAGTGCCGAAAAAGAGCGCATCGGCAGCGAACTGCGCATTGCCAGCGACATCCAGATGAGCATGGTACCTCGTCTGTTCCCGGCATTCCCGTACCGTCAGGATATCGACCTCCATGCGTCCATATTCCCCGCCAAGGAAGTGGGCGGCGACCTCTACGATTATTTCATTCAGGATGATGTGCTTTATTTCTGCGTGGGTGATGTCTCCGGAAAGGGGGTCCCCGCCAGCCTCTTCATGGCCGTCACGCGAAACCTTTTCCGCATCGTGGCACAACAGGGACTCTCACCGGTGGAGATCTCCACTCAGATCAACACGATTCTCGCCAAGGACAATGACCAAGGCATGTTCGTCACGATGTTCATTGGCAAGGTGGATCTTCTTACGGGGCACCTTGACTACTGCAACTGCGGCCACAACGCCCCGATTATCGACGGACACTTCCTCGAGATGCAGTACGACAACCAACCTCTCGGACTTTGGGAAGATGACCCGTTCTATGGCGAAAGCATCGACAATATCAAGGGAAAACAACTGCTGCTTTATACCGACGGCCTTAACGAAGCCGAAAATTCGGACAAGAAACAGCTTGGAAATGAGCGTTTGCTTGAGCTGGTACAAGGTACGCAAGATATGGACTCTCATCAGGTGATTGACAAGCTTGTGGCCGCTGTTGAGGAACACAGAGCGGGTGTCGATCCGAATGACGACCTGACTTTGTTATGCTTGAAGATTAAAGCCTAGGGAACTCTTTTGTCTCAATGGATTATCGTATGCAGTCGCTGATGTTCACTCCCGACCACCACACGAAATCCTCTTTCGTCACGCTTCCTTTGTCGGCGGCTGTCTGTGCCAGTATCTCCTGATTTTCATGTATTCCTCTTCGGGGATAATGTATTTTTTGTATCTTTGCGGTTCAAAATAATAGCATTTTAATAAAAACAAAAAACTTAAGATTATGATTAAGAATATTAGAATGATCGTTCTGCTGATGGTGGCAGCCGTTGCAATGCTCGCAGTTTCTTGCAATAGAGAAGAACCCGAACCGCAAACGATGGATGTAGTCGGTACCACTTGGAAACAATACTATAATAAGGTTATAGAAAACACTGGTACTGAACTGGATGGAGCAGAAATCACAATGGTAGATGAAATCCACATTTTCTCCGCCGATTCGCTTCATCGCACTTCGTACATGATTGTGGATGAAGAGACGATAGGAGGTACGGATTTCAACAATACCTATACTTGGGATGGTTCAACCCTCACTTTCGCACACCCTTCTAGCGAAATGACCTTTGTTTTGCACTATCGCGAAAGTGAAGACGTGTTTTATCGTTTACTAGATATGAATGATCCTCAAACAGCTTACTTTGCAGCTATACTCGGTATAGAAGAGATGGTGTTTCACCGTCAATAGATAATTGTTTTCAGGAAAAATCTGCGTAAGTCGAATCATCGGTTACGAGACCATACAGCCGATTACATCCAGATTGAACTTGAAGTTTGCCACCCATACATGAATAGGTAACAGTCTATTCTACAGTTCCCTATATCGTTTTCTCCCTTAATCGCGCCCCTTCTTTCACCGCCGCGGCCGTCGCCACAAGGCAGACCACCGTCGCGCTATATTTCACATCGATGACAGACAACGTCAACGGAAGGAGAAACAGCAGCGCGCCGGTGACCTTGTTCAGGATGCTGTGGTCGGCTAAGAACTGCCTCCGAACGACATAGCCGTAAACGATGTTGAAAACCTTGCCGCCGGCGATGAGGCCGACCCAGACGTAAATCCAAACGGGGAGGTGCAGGACCGGCAGCAATTTGACCAGACAAACCACAACGAAGATGATGTCCGCCACCGTGTCCAATTTGGAGCCGAACTCGCTGACGGTATTGGTCTTGCGTGCGATCCATCCGTCAACCATATCGGAAACGCCCGCGGTGATGTAGAGCACATAAAACCACGGGGACAGCGCCGCGCAGAACAAGAGAGCGACGCTGCAGAGGATTCGGATAGCCGTGATGAGGTTGGCCATGGTAGTTAGCAGTTAGTAGTTAGCAGTTAGCAGTTTGCTGTTCGCCGTTGGATTTTAGACTATGGCTCTGCCCCATCAACTATTAACTATTAACTATTATCTATTATCTATTAACTCTTAACTAATACCGTTTCTGTTTCCTCATACAAACCGCCGCCGCCACGGCTTCCACCAATCCTAATGCAAAGTAGAGGTTGCTGATGGCGTTGAAGCCCCAGACCCACCATTCGAGGACAATCCAGAGCATCAGGATAATGCCGCAGGCGAGGACGGCCCATTGCGCGAGCGGGTGTTTCTTGAAAAGCAGGTATGCTGCTGCAAATTGGGTGATACCGTTTAGGAAAAGCAGCACGAAGCCCGACGGGATGAAGTTCCGGAAGAAGATATCCGGCCAGGGCATCTTCGCCTGCAACATTTCTAGCAGTGGCTCGCCGCCCCACTTTACGCCCGTAGGGTCAATCCACATCATCACTGCACCGCCCACCGCGCCGATGCCGATGAAAAGGGTCAGGAATTTTTCAAGTTTTATCATACTATCTTTTTAATTATCCCGTAAAAATCATCGTGTATCGTCGTGTCTGCTTATATCCCCAGCGTGTGAATATGTGATTCTATTTCGCAGTTTGGTTTGGTAAAGGTCACGGTTTTCACTGTTTTGCTCTTGTCATCGTAAATTTTCCAACGTCCGACGCACCAGTAGCCTTCTGCAATCAGATAATCACAGTTCCCGTAGTAACCTACGCCTTCATATCGAACAGTCTTTCCGTCGTCAAGGTATTCTTTGATGTACGCCCGGTAATGGAGCAGAAAACCCTCAATCAACGTGTCCACTTTGGTGATGTTAGTGAGAAATATGCCTGGCTTTCCCTCAAAGAAGATCTTCATTTCCCCACATTCAATTCCTTTGCAGTAATCGACTTCGATTCTCATCCCTTCGTTCTGATTGATTCTTTCATCATCCGAATAGGTGGCGTGCCCATCCAGCACCCCGTCGACGTAATGCTCCTGTTTAAGCCATCCGTACTCCTTATACGTCCAGAGCCCTGTCCTCCGACCTTTGGCATCGTATTGCTTAACCTCTTTGGTCGTTTCTCCCAAGCTATCGTTAATGGCGGTAAGGCTGTCGCTTTGTTGGGAAGTCGCGGAATCAAGGTTATGAACGTTGCCGTTCTTGCAGGCTGCCAACCCGAAGACGAGCATGAGACTGCAAATAATCCGTTTCGTCGAAAAGTATTTCATAATAAAGGTATGGATGAATAATATTCTTTCTTTGCAAAAACAGCTTGTGAAGACTGCCATATAGAGGAGAACAGGTGTTATAACCCACAAGAAGACAAGTCGAAATAATCAGAGCAGATTATGCTTCCCCGTCGATGCAGGCCTTGATGAACGACATGAACAACGGATGCGGATGCAGCACTGTTGACGAATATTCCGGGTGGAACTGTGTGCCGATGTACCACTTTTTGTCCGGAATCTCCACAATCTCCACGAGGTTTGCGTTCGGGTTGACACCCACGCATTTCATGCCGTTGGCTTCGAACTCTTCCTGATAACGGTTGTTGAACTCATAGCGGTGGCGATGGCGCTCGTGAATCAGCGTCTCTTGGCCGTAGGCTTCCGAAACGCGACTGCCTTTCACCAGCTCGCAGTCGTAGGCTCCCAGTCGCATCGTGCCGCCCATCTGGGTGATGCTTTTCTGTTCCTCCATCATGTCAATGACATTGTGGGGCGTCTCCGCATCCATCTCGCTGCTGTTGGCATCCTTGTAGCCCAGCACATTCCGGGCGAACTCGATGACCATCATCTGCATTCCCAGGCAGATGCCGAAGGTCGGCACATCGTGTGTGCGGCCATACTCGGCGGCGATAATCTTGCCCTCGATGCCGCGCTGTCCGAAGCCCGGACAAATCACGATGCCAGCCTTGTCCTGCAATTGCTCCGCCACGTTCTCTTCCGTGATGCCCTCGCTGTTCACGAAAACAGCCTTCACCTTGCGGTCGTTGTAGGTGCCCGCGTGCGCGAGGCTTTCGAGGATGCTCTTGTAAGCGTCCTGCAGGTCGTATTTCCCCACTAACGCGATTTTGATTTCTTTTGTGGCTCTATTTCTGCGTTCCAAGAAGTCGTGCCACGGTTTCATGGCGGGCGTTTCGCCCACGGGAATGCCTATCTTACGCAGTATGGCGGCGTCCAGCCCTTGTCGCTGCATGCTGACGGGCACCTCGTAGATGCTGGGCAGGTCTTCGCTCTGCACCACGCACTCCAGATCGACGTTGCAGAACGAAGCCACCTTCAGACGCATGGCGTCGTCGAGATGCCGTTCTGTGCGCAACACGAGGATGTCGGGTTGTATGCCCATGCTCTGCAGCTCCTTCACGGAGTGCTGGGTCGGCTTGGTCTTGAGCTCGTCGGCGGCTTTCAGGTACGGCACATACGTCAGGTGCACGCAGACCGCGTCGCGTCCTAACTGCCAGCGTAGTTGGCGGATAGCCTCCATGAAGGGGGCACTTTCGATGTCGCCGATGGTGCCACCCACTTCCGTGATGACGAAGTCCAGATGCTCATCTTTTTCCGATGTTTGGGAACGTTGGTTCTTTTCATCCTCACGCAGCATGCAACGCTTGATCTCGTCCGTGATATGCGGCACCACCTGGATGGTTTTCCCTAAGTAGTCGCCGCGCCGTTCGCGGTCGATGACGGTCTTGTAGATGCGACCGGTGGTGACACTGTTGTGCCGTGAGGTGCGGATGCCTGTGAACCGCTCGTAATGCCCCAGGTCAAGGTCGGTCTCCATGCCGTCAGCCGTCACGTAGCACTCGCCGTGCTCGTAGGGGTTCAACGTGCCGGGGTCGATGTTGATGTAGGGGTCGAATTTCTGAATGGTGATCTTGTAGCCGCGCGCTTGCAACAGCTTGCCGATGCTTGCGGAGATAATCCCTTTGCCTAACGAGGAAACTACACCGCCTGTAACAAAAATGTATTTCGTATCCATAAAACAACTTGCTATTTTATGGACCGCAAAAATACAAAAAAATCATTCCACTGTCACCGACTTTGCCAAATTTCTCGGCTGGTCCACATTGCAGCCGCGCATCACGGCGATGTGGTAAGCCAGGATTTGTAGCGGAACGGTGGCTAATAGCGGGGAATAGAGACACTCGGTCTCGGGAATCTCGATCACATAGTCGGCCATCTTGCGGGCCAGCACATCTTTTTCGCTGATGATGGCGATGATTTTGCCGTCGCGGGCTTTTACCTCCTGGATATTGCTGAGGACTTTTTCGTAAGTGCTATGGTTGGTGGCGATGAACACCACGGGCATGTCCTTGTCAATCAGGGCGATGGGACCATGTTTCATTTCGGCGGCGGGATAGCCTTCGGCGTGGATGTAGGAGATTTCCTTCAGCTTCAGGGCTCCTTCGAGAGCCACTGGGTAATTCTGCAGACGGCCCAGATAGAGCATGTTGCGCACGTCTTTGTATTTCTCGGCGATGTCTTTTACATGGCCGCTGTGGTCGAGGGTCCATTGAATCTTCTCCGGAATGCGGTCGAGTTCCTGGATGAACGCGAGGCGTTCCTCGTCCTTCATGCTGTTGTTCAGTTCAGCGAGACGCAGGGCAAGCATTGCCATCACGGTCACCTGCGAGGTGAAAGCCTTTGTGGAGGCCACGCCGATTTCAGGACCCGCATGGGTGTAGACGCCCGCGTCAGTCACACGGGAGATGGAGGAGCCGATAACGTTGCAGATGCCCAGTACCACGGCGCCCTTCTCCTTGGCCAGCTGTATGGCGGCGAGGGTGTCGGCGGTCTCGCCCGACTGCGACACGGCGATCACCACGTCGTGGGGCGTGATGACGGGGTCGCGGTAGCGGAACTCGGAGGCGTACTCCACCTTCACGCGGATTTTCGCCAGTTTCTCGATGAGGTAGCTTCCCACCAGGCTGGCGTGCCACGAGGTGCCGCAGGCCACGAAGACGATATTGTCAGCGTAGAGCAGATGTTTCTCATATTTCAGGATTCCGCCGAGGCTCACCGAGTTTTGTTCGGGATGCAGACGGCCGCGCATGGTGTCGCGCACGATGGTGGGCTGCTCGTAGATTTCCTTCATCATGAAGTGGTCGAAACCGGCTTTCTCGATGCTGTCGAGGTTCATCTTCAGCTCCTGCACGTAGGGGATGGCCTCCACGTCCTGGATGGTCTTGATGTGCAGTTCCTCGCCGAGCTTGATGCGCACGACCTGCTCGTCTTCGAGGTAGACCACTTTCTGCGTGCGGCCCACGATGGGGGTGGCGTCAGAGGCGACGAAATACTCCCCCGTGCCGATGCCGATGACCATCGGGCTGCCCTTGCGGGCGGCGATGAGCTCGTCAGGATGCCCCTTCTCTACGATGGCGATGGCGTAGGCGCCCACGACGTGGTTCAAAGCGATGCGGACAGCCTCGAAGAGGTCGACATGCTCGCGCAGCTGCACGTCCTCGACAAGGTTGGTGAGCACCTCGGTGTCGGTTGATGATTGGAACTTGTATCCGCGTTTTTCCAGCTCTTTGCGCAGACTCAAGTAGTTTTCGATGATGCCGTTGTGGATCAGGGCGATGTTGCCCGACTGCGAACGATGGGGGTGGGCGTTCACCTGGTTGGGCTCGCCGTGGGTGGCCCAGCGGGTGTGAGCGATTCCGATGTGCCCGCTAATGTCTTTGTTGGCTGCAAAAGCTTCTAAATCAGAAACTTTCCCTTTCGCCTTATAGACATTCAGCTCGTCTGCCTCGTTGAGCAAGGCCACTCCCGCGCTGTCGTAGCCACGGTATTCCAGGCGTTTCAATCCTTCTATCAGGATGGGGTAGGCCTCTTGATGACCCACGTATGCAACAATTCCACACATAATATTAAAAATTGAACCTGCAAAAATACAAAAAATGGAAACAGTTGTTATCTGTAATTTCGCGATGCGCAAAAAAAACTGTTTCGAAACTTGCGAGAGGAATCAGTTCCTCGTGCATGTTGTGTTCGCCTCACCACTTACTTTACCCGAACAGCGGGTCGTCCGTCGGGTGTGTCTTAATGTTGATTATCTCTGAAGTCGAAAGTTAAGTTCTTGACTAATGGTTGGGTGACCGCCACGTGTAAAATAAGGGTGACAACATTTTTTTAGTATTTTTTGCACTTTTTGGAGCTGGTACAAATATCGCATTCGAATCAATAATTTATTGCATTTTATCGTATTCTAAACGATTTGATTTTTCATTTTATCGTAATTCGATTTTTATTTGTATCTTTGCACCCGAAATTACTCGATTATGATAGACGAAAAAATCATTCTTCAGGTACTGGCTGAGCAACAAGAAGAAATCAAGAATTACAATCCACAGAAATGGGTGTCTCGCAAGGAAGAATCACTTTTCGAGTTTGACACTAAGATGGCTCAAGTGGTGATTGGCGTGCGTCGAAGTGGAAAATCTACACTGTGTCACAAGGTGTTGTTAGAACGGGGCATCCGATACGGCTATGTCAATCTTGATGACGACCGATTGGCTGATATGCAAGTAGGAGATTTGAATACGGTGCTCTCCTGCGTATATCAACTTTACGGAACAGATGTCCCCTATCTGGTGCTGGACGAGATTCAAGATGTGGATGGGTGGTACCTTTTTGTGAATCGGTTGCTCAGGACAGACCTACGTATATTCGTCACGGGTAGCAATGCCAAACTGTTGAGTGGAGAACTGGCCTCTCATTTGACTGGGCGTTACAATGAAATTCATCTCTACCCCTTCTCATTTTCTGAATATTGCCAATACCACCACATTGACACGCAAGGCATCACCACTAAAGCAGATGCCGATAGGAAGCGAGCCTTTATGGATTTCATCCATGATGGCGGGTTCCCAGAGATGCAAGGACTCCGCAACAAGCGGTCGTACGTACAGAGTCTGATTGAGGCGATTCTGCGCAAGGATATCCAAAAGCGTTTCAAAATTCGTAATATTGAGGCATTGCGTAAACTCGCTCACCATTTGATCAACAATGCGTGTCAGGAGGTGAACTACGATTATTTGTCGGACTTGTTGGGTATTGCCGACAAGACGGCGAAGAAATATGTTGACTATCTCAGTCAGGCTTTTCTGATACAGTTGCTGACACGACATTCGTTCAAGAGCAAGGAACGCATACGCAACCAAAAAGCGTATATCGTCGATACAGGTTTGGAGGGGAATCGTGAGAATGCTCTGGCTCCCGAGAACCTGGGGTGGCGATTAGAGAATGTGGTCTATATTGAATTGCTGAGACGTTGTGCCCATGATTTTCTGGATGTGTACTACCACAAGCCTGCTCCAAGAGCAAAGGAGATAGACTTTGTGGTATGCGACAAAAACAGGGCAGTGGAGTTAATACAGGTGGCATACGAGATTGACAGCAGACAGGCCTACAATCGCGAGACCTCATCGCTTGTGAAAGCATCAGTTGCACTCTCTTGCAATAATCTGACTCTCATCGCATTTTCTTCGACACGCGATGTAGAGATTGAAGGGAAAACCATACATATCATTTCGGCATTGGAGTGGCTGTTGCAATAACATCCTTGCTTTGTCGATTTCTGCCTGCTATTCGTAATACTCAATCTTGCGCCCAAAAACTTCCGTTGCGTTCATCGAATCCTTGCTCACAACCTTATTCCCTGAATAGCGATAATATTAAATTTTCAAAATGATAATAATAAAAGTATTTTTGCATCAATTATCAAATTAAAAATATGAGCGACATCAACTTGCAAAAAAGAAATGAACAATTAGAACGCCTGCACCGCGCCAATAAGATTTTCTTTTGGCTGATCATCGTCATGGCAGTATTTAACATCACCTATTTGATACTGAAAGGGGACTCCACCTGGGATGTGATTGCATTTCGCGGTGTGCAGTACGTGGCCATGCTGCTGATCATGCTGCTGCCCAACCTCTTGAAAAAGCATCTAAAAATCGAAGTGCCTTGGGTGTTGTCTATCGCAGTGGTGATTTTTTGTTTTTCGGCGCTCATTTTAGGCGATGGGCTGGATTTGTATGGAAAGCTGCCATGGTGGGACAAGCTGCTGCACTCGGAGTCTGGAATACTCCTCTCTTTGATTGCCTTGTGGCTTATCCACATCGTCATGGCCGAAAACGACAAGTATATTTACCTGAACAGATGGTTCTTGGCGATTTTTCTGGTCATGTTCTCGTTGGGCTTAGGCGCTTGCTGGGAAATTATGGAGTTCACATACGACAGCCTCATGGGCACTAACACGCAGCAGTTTATGGCAACGACCACGGGATCCATCTTCACTCCCGAAGACATCCCGCTTTGCGGTCATGAAGCGTTGAAGGATTCCATGAGCGACTTGATTCTAGATTTGCTTGGCGCTCTGGCAGTAGCAATTTATGGCTTCATTAACCATGACAAATTGCTGAAACGTTATTATACAGACGCCCATATTGATGGGCTTTTGTAAAGCGACGAAGAAAGAAGGAAAGCCTTATCTTTCTACAACCCAACTTTCACCCCAAAATACACACTTCTCGGTAGCAACGGACCGTAGATGTAGCCGCCGTCACGCGTAGGACCCACGTCTAAGTCGCGCTGGTAGGCGTCCGTGATGTTGCGGATGCCGGCTGTGACCTGCAAGACGATCCGGTCGGGCATACTTTCCGACAGCTTTTGCTGCAATTTGATGTGAAAGTCGTAGCTCACCTGCGCGTTCAGGACGAAAAAGGTGGGCGTTTTCACCAAAACGGGCTCGTCCAGTTCGTGAGGCACCAACATCGGACCGGTGAGGTTGCCCGTCACGTTAAGCACCAGCTGCCGCCACGGGTTGCTCTCTAAAATCAGATACCCGTAAACATTCGGGGTGCGCAGCATCCGGATTTCCGGCGCGGCATCCTCGCTCCACTCCAACGGCTCGTTGTAGCGGCTCACCTGCCACGTGGCACCGAGCTCCGCCGACAGCCACCGTCTCCACGCGACTCGCATCGAGAGGTTGGCGCCCGCCACAAAACCCTTGTCGGCGTTGTAACGTTCTGATATTTCGTTGCCGTCGGCATCCGTGTAACGCCGTTCCGCGAAGATGTCCTTGAGGTAGGTGTAGAACCCTTCGCCGGTGAGATCGACATCCACACCGCCTTTGTAGAGGCAGTAGTCGGCGGATAGGGAGGCGCTGTGCGAGCGCTCCTCCTTGAGGTCGGGCGCGAGGGTGCTGACGATGCGCTCGCCGTCCGCAAGTGCGACGTGCAAGTCCTCGTCGTAGGCTTGCGGGGCGCGGAATCCTGTAGCGTAACTTATTCGGAATGAGAGTCTTCGGAAGGGATTATAACGGATGTTGACGCGTGGCGAGAAGATGGGCTTTCGGATGAGCGAGTGCTTGTCCATGCGCACGCCCGCCAACAGCGACCAGTGCTCGTTTTTCCACTCGTTCTGCGCATATACGCTGCCAATGTGCACATCCTGGTGCAGGTATTGCGCGTAACCCGGGATTGAGTCAGTCAGATGGTCGAAGTTGTATTCCGCTCCGACGGTCAGCGAAGCGGGCATAAACCACAGTTTGTCAAAGTGATAGCGCCACAATGCGCCCGTGGCGAGCGTCAGATTGTGGGTGCAGCCGTAAGCTTTCAGTGCATCCTCCCGTTCTTCAGGCGTGCCCTCGCCGATGCCTCCGTAGTAGCTGTCGCGGTGGATGTGTTGCAGCGCGGCGTAGGCCTCCACGTGCTGATGGCCGAAGTCGATGTGGTAGTCGAGATGGCCGCTATGGATGAGGTGCGACGCTCCCTCCGAGATGTTCGACTCGTGCGGCGGGAGACTGAAATTGTTACCGCCGCGATGGTCATCGTTCACGATGTTGTAGCGGAAACTCAGCTTCGAGAGTCGGGTGGGGCGCACGAAGGCGTTCAGCCCGACAGAGAGATTGCGCAGTTTCGGAAGGTCACTGTAGCCGTCGCCGTTGCGGTCGTACGGGTCGCGATGACGGTCCTGCGCGAAGAGGTAGAGCCCGGCGTTGCGGCTCTTCGTTACCGCAGAGGCGTACGCGTGCGTGGTGTTGTCGAAGGCGCGGGTGAAACCGAGGTTGGAGACGCTGTGACCGAAGCCACCGCCGTTGCGGGTCGCCTCCTTCGTGATGATGTTGATGACACCGCCTACCGCCGATGCACCGAACAGGGCGCTGCCGCCGCCGCGCATCACTTCGATGCGGTCAATCATCTCTGCCGGAATCTGCTCAAGACCGTAAACGCCGTTCAATGAGGAGAATATCGGCTTTGAGTCGATGAGGATTTGCGAATAGTGGCCGTCCAAACCGTTGATGCGCACCTGCGTGAAGCCGCAGTTTTGGCAGTTGTCCTCCACGCGCAACCCGGGCACAAAGTCGAGGGTTTGTGCCAGACAGACGGC
>Ga0310696_10005231_pt1 | contig 15688 bp, 11 predicted proteins | sample AusTroGonzalo_MG_4_FD_203885 | JGI IMG/M metagenome (GOLD analysis project Ga0310696, IMG submission 203885) | Bovine rumen microbial communities from tropical cattle in Woodstock, Queensland, Australia - Gonzalo_02 (v2) (version 2) | ecosystem: Host-associated > Mammals > Digestive system >...
CGACAAACTCGTAAGTGCCATCCAACGTAGCCGTATCGGACTGAAAGATCCGAACCGTCCTATCGGCACATTCATGTTCCTGGGACCAACAGGTGTAGGTAAGACGTATCTTGCCAAGAAACTGGCCGAACACATGTTCGGTTCGACCGACGCTTTGGTCCGAATCGATATGTCGGAATATATGGAGAAATTCACCGTCAGTAGACTGGTGGGAGCTCCTCCTGGATACGTTGGTTACGAAGAAGGTGGTATGCTGACCGAGAAAGTACGTCGTAAACCCTACTCTATCGTGCTGCTTGATGAGATTGAGAAAGCACATCCTGACGTATTCAACATCCTGCTTCAAGTAATGGATGACGGACGTCTTACTGATTCAAACGGACGAACTGTTGACTTCCGCAACACGGTTGTCATCATGACTTCAAACGTAGGAACCCGTCAGCTGAAGGATTTCGGACGTGGTGTGGGATTCTCTGCAATGGCTGGTATGGACGACAAACAGGTGAGCCGTAGCGTTATTCAGAAAGCTCTCAACAAGCAATTCTCGCCTGAGTTCTTGAATCGTATAGACGAGATCATCACTTTCGACCAGCTTGACCTTGATGCCATCACAAGCATCATCGACCTTGAACTCGAAGGTCTGTACCAACGTATCGAAGCGCTCGGGTATAAACTGACCATTGATGACGATGCGAAGAAATACATCGCAGAGAAGGGTTATGACAAGCAATTCGGAGCACGTCCACTCAGACGAGCTATCCAGCAGCATCTTGAAGACGGAATCTCGGAGATGATTGTCGAATCTTCATTGCAACCAGAAAGCATCATCAACGCATATCTGGATGAAGACAAAATCAAATTCCAAATAAAGGAAGATTAAACATACATTATTCATATTTCACTTAACAATTCATAGACTTTATGGGAGGATTTTTCGGAACAGTATCAACCAAAGAATGTATCAACGATTTGTTTTACGGGACAGACTATAACTCTCACCTTGGTACCATGAGAGGTGGTATGTCGACCTACAGCAAAGAGACAGGGTTCAACCGTTCCATCCACAATCTCGAATGTACTTATTTCCGTTCTGCATTTGAGGACAGTCTTGACAAGTTCAAAGGTAATGCAGGAATCGGTATCATTAGCGACACAGACGCACAACCACTCTTGATGAACAGCCACCTCGGAAGGTTTGCCATCGTCACCGTAGCGAAAGTAAACAACAAGGAAGAGCTGGCCGCCAAACTGCTTGAAGAAAACATGCACCTCTCCGAGTTCAGTTCTGGAAAGATCAACCAGACGGAACTTATCGGACTTCTTATCATTAAAGGTAAGACATTCGTAGAGGGTATTGAGAACGTGTTCCGTGAAGTAAAAGGGTCTTGCTCCCTTCTGCTACTCACAGAAGACGGTATCATTGCAGCACGCGACTCCTGGGGACGTACACCTATCGTAGTAGGACATAAAGAAGACGCTTATGCTGTAACCAGCGAATCTACAGCTTTCCAGAATCTCGGATTCGAAATCGAACGCTATCTCGGGCCAGGCGAAATCATACGTATGCAAGCTAACTACATTGAGCAACTCCGCAAACCCAACAAAGGTATGCAGATATGCTCCTTCCTCTGGGTCTATTACGGATTCCCTACTTCGTCTTACGAAGGTATCAATGTTGAGGACGTACGTTACAACTGTGGAAAGACCATGGGTGAGGCCGATCCAACGCCAGTCGACTGTTCATGCGGTATTCCCGATTCTGGAACAGGAATGGCTATTGGCTACGCTGCAGGACACGGTATCCCCTACCGACGTGCCATCTCAAAGTATACACCTACATGGCCACGTTCGTTTACTCCAAGCAATCAGGAACGTCGTAACCTCGTAGCAAAGATGAAACTCATCGCCAACCGTCAGATGCTGAAAGACCAGCGAATGCTGTTCTGTGACGACTCTATCGTACGTGGTACCCAGTTGCGCGACAACACAAAGGCACTCTATGAATGTGGAGCAAAAGAAGTACACATGCGCATCTCTTGTCCCCCACTCATCTACGGATGTCCTTTCATCAATTTCTCACGTTCACAAGGCGACATGGAATTGATCACACGACGTGTCATCAAAGACTTCGAAGGGGCAGAAAATACCAACATTGACAGCTATGTCAAGACAGACTCACCCGAGTATACAAGAATGGTCGAGGAGATTCGACGCAGGTTCAATCTCTCTTCACTCAAGTTCAGCAAACTCGAAACATTGGTCGAGAGTATCGGCCTTCCTAAGTGCCAAATCTGTACCCACTGCTTCGACGGAAGTAGCCAATACACCTTGGAAACCATTAACACTCAGTCATGAAAATCGTAGTAGCAACACCCCCCTTCTTCTTTGTTGAAGAAAACACCATTCTCCAAACCTTGTTTGAAGAAGGAATGGACATGTTGCATATACGCAAACCCGAATCAGAGCCGATTTTTTGTGAACGATTGCTGACCCTGATGCCTAATAAATGGTATCAGCGCATTATTGTGAACGATCATTTCTACCTGCAGAACGAATACGGGCTGAAAGGAATCCATCTCAGTGAGCGCAATCCTGTTGAGCCGAAAGGTTATAAAGGCTTCATCACCCGTTCGTGTACACTCGAAGATCTCGACAAACGAAACGACAGATATGGATATGTCGTCCTTGATGCCACTCCTTCCGAGATGCAACTTGCTGCCGAGCGGCACAAGATTAATCACAAAGTGTTTGCTCGAGGAGTAACAACGATTGACGGACTTCAATTTGCAAGAGACTGTGGATGTGGCGGAGTTGTTCTTGAAGACATTCTTTGGAATCGATTTGACCTACATGAGTCCAATAATTTCAAAGAATTGGTAGATTTATTCAAGTTTTTTCGAAAAGCTGCTGATTAATACAAAATAAAAGTGTAACTTTGCACAACAAATCAGGATATACATCATTTTCTCATCTTACAATGGAAGATAATATAAACTACAAAGTATTCGCAGGTACTAACTCCAAATATCTTGGAGAAAAAATTTGTCAACAATTGGGATGTACCTTAGGAAATCTTGTTCGTACGAACTTTTCCGATGGCGAGTTCGTCGTTTCTTTTGAAGAATCCGTACGCGGTAAGGACGTGTTCCTCGTACAATCTACGTTCCCAAACACCGACAACCTCATGGAGCTACTTTTAATGATTGATGCCGCCAAACGTGCTTCTGCACGTCAGATTATCGCAGTTACACCTTACTTTGGTTGGGCTCGTCAAGACCGTAAGGACAAACCACGCGTACCAATAGGAGCAAAGGTTGTAGCAGACATGCTGAGTTGCATCGGTATCGATCGTCTGATTGCGATGGATCTGCATGCTGATCAGATTCAGGGCTTCTTCAATGTGCCTGTCGACCACCTCTATGCATCACTACTTCTTCTTCCATACATCCGTAAGCAGAAGCTTGAGAACCTCATCATAGCAGCACCGGATATAGGTGCCTCTAAACGTGCAGCTAAATTCTCAGACAAGTTGCAAGTTCCATTGGTACTCTGTAACAAAGTACGTAAAAAGGCTAACATTGTCGATTCTATCCAGATTATCGGTGATGTAGCAGGTAAGAACGTTATCCTTATCGACGATATGGTCGATACGGCAGGAACCATCACGATGGCTGCAGACGAAATGAAGAAAGCTGGAGCTATCTCCGTAAGGGCTATTGCCAGCCATTGTATCATGAGCGGTCCTGCTTCAGAGAGAGTAGAGAATTCTGCACTTGAGGAGATCGTGTTCACCGATTCCATTCCTTATCGCGGTACATGTAAGAAAGTGAAACAGCTATCAAGTGCCAAACTCTTTGCAAAAGCAATTGAAGGTATTGAGCAGAATCGTTCACTCAGTTCAATGGTCGATTTCGACCTTGAGTCAAACGACAAGCACATATAGTCTTCAATACACATAGAATCCTTACAGATATTATAGTATTAACAATCAAATCTCACAGAAAAATGGCAAAGTACGTATGCGATGTCTGCGGTTATGAATATGACCCAGAAATTGGCGATCCAGAAAACGGAGTAGAACCAGGTACGAAATGGGAAGATGTTCCTGCAGATTGGGTTTGCCCTCTATGCGGAGTCGGAAAAGACGAATTCAGCCCAGCATGACAACAACAAAAAGTGAAGGATGGTTCATCCTTCGCTTTTTGTTTGGTCAATTCAAAAAAAAGCCGTACCTTTGCCAAACAACAAGCGTATTAACGAAACAAATTCATCAACAACAAAATACTTACTGACATGAAACAATTCTTAGACGAAAACTTCTTACTACAGAACGAGACTGCTCAGAAACTCTATCACGAGCATGCTGAGTTCCTCCCCATCATCGACTATCACTGTCATCTGAGTCCTCAGATGGTTGCAGAAGACCATAAGTTCAGTTCCCTGACCGAAATCTGGTTAGGTGGCGACCACTACAAATGGCGTGCAATGCGTACAAACGGAGTAGACGAGCGCTACTGTACTGGTAAGGACACAACAGACTACGAAAAGTTCGAAAAATGGGCAGAGACCATACAATACTGTTTCCGAAATCCGCTCTATCACTGGAGCCATCTGGAACTGAAGACAGCATTCGGCATCACAAAGATACTGAATCCCGACACAGCACGCGAGATTTACGACGAATGTACCGATAAATTGCAGAACGATCCTGAGTTTACTGCTCGCGGACTCATGCGCCACTACAACGTTGAGATTGTGTGTACAACAGACGACCCTGTTGACGATCTTCATTTCCATCAACAGTATGCCAAGGAACGCATGAATAACGATGCACGCATGATTCCAGCATGGCGACCCGACAAAGCAATGGCAGTTGAGAATCCACAGAACTTCAAGGCTTACGTAAACCGTCTGAGCGAGGTGAGTGGCATCTGCATCAACAGTTTCCAGGATTTGGTGGATGCTCTGCAGAAACGTCACGACTTCTTTGATGCTAACGGATGTAAGCTCTCCGATCACGGTCTGGAGGAATTCTATGCTGACGATTATACAGAAGCAGAAATCAACAATATATTTAATAAGGTGTATGGCGGCACTCAACTGACACAAGATGAAGTCGTGAAGTTCAAGAGCTGCATGTTGGTTGTATTTGCCGAGATGGATCATGCATCCGGTTGGACACAACAGTTCCACTATGGAGCCATCCGCGACAACAACACCAAGATGTTCCGTCTCATCGGACCCGATACCGGTTTCGACTCCATCGGTCAGTTTAACACGGCAAAAGCTATGTCGAAATTCTTCAACCGACTGGCTTCTGCAGACAAGCTGACCAAGACCATCATCTATAACCTCAATCCTGCAGACAACGAGATGGTAGCTACGATGTTGGGTAATTTCCAAGACGGAACGGTTCCAGGTAAGATTCAGTGGGGATCAGGATGGTGGTTCCTCGATCAGAAACGTGGTATGGAGAACCAGCTGAATACCCTCTCCGTACTCGGTCTTCTCAGCCGCTTCGTAGGCATGCTCACCGACTCACGTTCGTTCCTCAGCTATCCTCGCCACGAATACTTCCGTCGCACATTGTGTAACCTCATCGGTACCGATGTCGAAAAGGGAGAACTACCTGTAAGCGAAATGGGCCGCATCGGTCAGATGGTAGAGGACATCAGCTACTATAATGCAAAGAACTACTTCCAGTTCTGATAGCCCCCTCCAACTCCCCTAAGTGAGAAGGACGGTTTACAGCTTACCGCTTAAAGAGAAATGTTGAATATGAAACGGTACATATTGCTGACGGTTTGCCTGCTTTGCTATGCCTTGAGTATCTGTTCACAGGTAAACATCTCGTATGTCGATAACATCCGCACTCTTCAGGTGCAGATGAACGGCAAATGGGGTGAACCGCCTGTGTTATTGTTGGGAAGCGGGCAATATGTCGATATCTCGTTCGATGACCTGCAACACAACTACGTGAGATACACCTATCGCATCACACATTGTAATGCCGATTGGGAACCTTCACAGCTATATACAGGCGATTACATGACTGGCATCAACGGTTCCACCCTGATTGACTCGTACGAGCAGTCGGTAAATACCGAAATGCTCTACAATCACTACCGTTTCCGTCTACCAAACGCCAACCACAAGTTGCTTGTGAGTGGTAATTACAAAGTAGACATCTACGAAGAAGATGATGATGAAGACCCTGTTGCAACCATTTGTTTCTGCATCATCGAACCGGTTGTTGGGATTGACCTGAAAATCAGTGCGAATACCGACATCGACACCTACCAGAACCACCAGCAGGTCGATTTCAACATCAACTATCAGACGTTGACCACCTCGAATCCTGAGTCGGAGCTGATACCTGTAGTCTTGCAAAACCGACGTTGGGACAACAAAGCTTCGAACCTGAAGCCATCCTACCTACGTTCCAACCAGTTGGTCTATACACACAACCCGTCGCTCATTTTCAATGCAGGAAACGAATACCGCAGGTTCGAAATCCTCAACCGCTATGTTCCCACCATGCGAGTCGACAAGATGAAGTTCGAAGAACCTTACTATCACGCTTACATCTATGAAGACCTGCCGTGTAAGAACTATCAATACGATCAGGATCAGAACGGACGTTTCCTCATCCGCAACAGCGAGGACTACGACAACGATACCGAGAGCGACTATTTCTTTACACATTTCATTCTGAAGACCCCTCAACTTGCAGATGGCGACCTTTACCTCTTTGGCGACCTGACGTACAACATGTTCTGGGATGACAACAAGATGGAATACAACATGTTGGAACATCAGTATGAAATCACCATACCACTTAAACAAGGGTCGTACAATTATCAATACCTATTCCTGCCTACAGGAACAGGCATCGGGCAGACCAGACCTACGGAAGGTGATTTCTTTCAGACAGAGAACGAATACAGTGTATATGTCTATCATCGTCCCTTCGGCGGAAGATACGACAAACTGGTAGGATTCAAGAATGTGAAATACAAGGAATAATGAACGCACGAAATACAATACGACATATTGCTCTGCTGACGATGATATGGATGTTCGTCAGCACCGCCAACGCACAGACCATGCGCGAACAAGTAGTAAGCTATCTAGAGAACTACACTCGCAATGAACAGATTCTGAGACGTAGCAAACTCGACAGTCTGGTAGTCGACACAACCACCCAGCACATCCGCGTCTATGTGAGCGGAGGTTTCATGGAGCAATACTTCACCGATGATGTTGTCGAGAATGTCTACGACAGCATCCGTTCATTCCTACCCGACTCACTAAGCAGCTATCCACTGACCGTCATAACCGACAGCCAACCCATCGAGCAGCTGGTACCAAACACCATCCGCAAGGGAGCAATCGACAGAAGTCGCATCTGGCAGTCCGAATACAAGGGTCAGCCGTGGGTACGCAACGCCAACACACCCCTATCGGCCACCAAGGGTCTTGAGGGAAATCACATCGCCTTGTGGCACAGTCACGGCACCTATTGGAAACAGGAGAAGAAAGCATGGACCTGGCAACGTCCTCATCTCTTCTGTACCACCGAGGACCTGTTCTCACAGACCTTCGTCATACCCTACATCATACCCATGCTCGAGAATGCAGGAGCTGTTGTCTATACACCACGCGAGCGCAATTGGCAGAACAATGAGGTTGTTGTCGATAACGATGCACCTGAGAAGCATGGACTCTACAAAGAAGAAGGAAGGTGGCACACATGCGACTCTGCAGGCTTTGCCCACTTGAAAGATACTTATTACATGGGCGATCATCCGTTCAGCGACGGAACCACCCGTTATGCATTAACTACCCAATCCAATCATCCAAACGACCTCATTACGTGGATTCCTGACATTCCTGAGGATGGGCAGTATGCCGTCTATGTAGCTTATCAGACGTTGCCCAACAGTGTTGACGATGCCACCTATACAGTTGTCCATCGAGGCATTCGTACCGACTTCAAGGTCAACCAACAGATGGGAGGCGGAACATGGGTCTATCTCGGAACCTTCGAGTTTGCCAAAGGGAAAACCGACCAGAACTGCGTGCAACTCACCAACCAAAGTCGTCACGAAGGTATGGTGACAGCCGATGCCGTCCGTTTCGGAGGCGGAATCGGAAATATCGCCAGAGGAGCAGCCAATCCCGACAATTCCTACCTTGCATTTACCACCAGCGGGAAGCCACGATGGGCCGAAGCATCGCTCTACTATGCACAATGGGCTGGTATGCCCGATTCTGTGTACAATCACTTCCAGAGCGACCACGACTACAACAACGACATGTGGTCTCGTTGTGAATCGCTCAACACCCTGGGAGGCGGTTCGCCCTACATTCCAAACCGTCCGGGACGTAACGTGCCGTTCGAACTCTCGATAGCCTTCCACACCGATGCAGGATTCTCACGCACAGGTGATTTGACCGGCACCCTTGCCATCTGTACTGCTCTACCCGACTTCTATGAAGCCAAGACCGATGCAGGCATCAGCCGTCTGTCCAGCTACGACTTGGCAAGCACCATCCAGTACAATCTGACGAACGACATGAAACAATGGAATTGGCGCATACGTCAGGTGTGGAACCGCAACTACTGCGAGACCCGCGAGCCACAAGTACCATCCATCATTCTCGAGATGCTGTCCCATCAGAGTTTCGACGACCTCTGCTACGGCTATAATCCTCTGTTCAAGTTCGACTTCTGCCGCTCCGTTTATAAATCCATCGTGAAGTACATCGCTACGATGCACCAACGCAGCTATGTCATCCAACCCCTACCGGTCCACAACTTCGCCATCACCCTCAACGATCAGGACCGCTGGGCCAATCTCACGTGGGAACCGACCCCCGATCCACTCGAACCTACCGCCAATCCCACAAAGTATATCGTTTACACACGTGTCGATGAAGGCGATTTCGACAACGGAAAGGAAGTGAACGGAACCTCCTATCTCGCACCATTGGAGAAAGGAAAGTTATATTCCTTCCGCGTGGCAGCCATGAACGACGGAGGCATCAGTTTCCCATCCGAAGTGCTCTCGGCCTATGCCGCACCTCAGAACGAAGGAACCATCCTCATCGTGAATGCCTTCACCCGTCTTGAAGGGCCACAGCAGATATCCACCAATACCGACCAAGGATTCGACCTCGATGCCGACCCAGGAGTACCCTATGGTAAGTTCGCCGGCTTCTGCGGTCGTCAGATTACCTTCGACAAGACCAACATGGGTTCCGAACTTACCACAGGAACCGGCTATAGTGGCACTGAACTCGAAGGAACCATCATGATGGGTAACACGTTTGACTACGTGGCGCTTCACGGCAAAGGCATCAGTCAGCTCCGCAACCATTCGTTCTGCAGCTGCAGTGAAGAAGCCCTCAATGCAAAAGTCATCGTACCAAAGGAATACACCATGATCGATGTCATCTATGGCGTGCAGAAGCAGTTCAAGCCCGAAACCGACCGTCTCCTGCGTAACTACACCCAGCAAGGAGGCCGTCTGCTCATCAGCGGTGCCAATCTTGGAGCACCCCAAACACCATTTAAGAGGAATTACTGGTCAGGCGAAGAAGTAACAGACAAAACCATCACAGGAGTGAACGGCAGCAATCTCAACTTTTCCATCTATCGCGAAATGAACGACAAGAGCTACGCTGTTCCACGTATCACCACCATCAACCCACTCCCAGCAGGAGACGGACCTACCCCCTTCGCCATGCTGCAATACAGCAACAACCAGCCAGCAGGCATCGCCTATGACGGCATTGACCACAAAGCAGTCATCATCGGGTTCCCTATCGAAAGCATCCGTGAAGCCGACTCCCGCAATGCTCTGATGCGAGCCGTCACCAACTTCCTTTGTAAATAGCTTACAACAGACTATAAACTATAAACTATAAACTATAAACTATAAATTATAAACTTTAACCTTTACCTATCCTTATATTGTTTTTTTTTGAGGAAATCGAAGCCGACAATATATTTGACTGTTCCATAAGCATTGGTGAGGCTGAACTTCCGTTCACGATAGGCATAGGTATGGAGGTCTACTACGATGCCGGTGAAGTACTTGGTATTGTTCCAAAAAAGACTGGTACGGAAGAATACATCGGTACTGATATTGCGCAGTACTGCTTTGTCAAGGTTGTGTTCTGTGATGTCGGACTGTCGGTAACCTATCGAAGGAAGGATGGACACAGCGAGGATACAGTTGCGACGGAAGGCCCAGTTGTAGCCGTAGCCGATGCTGATGGCATAGTCCTTATAGCTGACTTTGTTGAAGAGGAGTGTTGTGTCGATGCGCTCGGCGATATAGGGTGAGAGTTCGTTGCGGTTAAAGGTAACGGTTACATGATTGTAGGAGAAGCCAAGTTTCCACGAGCCTTGACTCTTGCGCTGTACAGCATTCTCGCCAAAAGCTGCAGGCCACGAATAGCGACGATGATTGAAAATGTATTGGGCATCGATGCCGAAGCACTTGGAACTGAGACCTGTGAAGGTGCGGTCTTGTCCTTCGAGATCGATATCACTGATGCTGGTGAAGCGTGCGGACTTGCCCGACTTGAAGGTGTATATCTCTGCTATGATGCGTGCGGTGTTAAGCACGAAGGAGTTACGGTGACCTGTACCGTTGGTCTCGCCTTGAGGTTTACCGATATCACCCAGGTTGACAGAATGGCCGTAGCCGAAGATACTCCAATAGATGTAGCCTCCCAGCACGAGGGAATTGCCTGATTGCAGGGTCATGGACTTGCCGCTCTCAGACGAGGAGAGACGGTAGAAATCGTGCCAATAGGAAAGCTCTGCTTGTGTGGTGAACTCATACTTCTGCGGGGTGACGTAATTGGTGTCGCATCCCATGAAAAAATTGGTGACGGCATCTGCTCCTTTGAACACAGTGTTCAGCACTCGCTTACCCCATGGCAGCGAATCAAGGTGTACAGTGTCCTCATTCTCTATTGCCATCGTGGCAACAGAAATCATCATCAACACTATGTAAACTACGTATCTCATTTCGTCATCTTCTCCCATTGAAGGAGATAAGAAAAGAATCTATATCTTTTCCAGTATCTTATCCATCACCCAGTTGGTGGGTGTGGCACTTATAGAGTTGCACTCACAATGTGTTCCACCTCGGAGGTCATCGACGATGGCTTGAATAAGGGGTGTCTGGACGAATTGTGGATTGGGGATGGGGAATTCTTCTCTACCCTTCTCTGTGTGGAGTGCTACGGGTGTGTAGTCGAATACGGAGAAGCAGATCATACCTTTGTCGCCTACGATTTCGATGCGGTCGGTACGTGCTGATTCATGTGCAACGAAACACCATGAGCCACTTCCTGTGATGCCGTTAGCAAATCGGAAACAGGCATTGAAGGTGTCTTGAACACGATAGAGTCCTGCCATGTTGGTGGCATAGCCTTCGGCTTCGATGATAACTCCCAACATATGCTGAAGCAGGTCGAGCTGATGGCTGGCAAGGTCGTAGAAGTATCCTCCACCTCCAGCGATATCGGGTTGGAGTCGCCAAGGGAGGTTTTTCTTATTGTAGTCAAGTTCACGTGGAGGTACAGCAAATCGAATCTGGACGGAAAGTACTTTCCCTATGGTTCCTTCGGCGAGGATGTCCTGAACCTTACGGAAATAAGGAAGATAGCGGCGATAGTAGGCTACATAGCATGGGATACCTGTCTGTTGAGAGATGTTGTTGACACGCAGACACTCTTCATAGCTCGAAGCGAGGGGTTTCTCAACATAGACGGGTTTGCCGGCCTTCATGGCCATGATGGCAAAGGTGGCATGCGAGGATGGCGGTGTGGCTATGTATACCGCATTCACGTTACGGTCGTTAATCAACTCAATGGGGTCGGTATAGAAGTGCTGGATGCCATGACGTTGGGCATAGGAGCATGCTTTCTCCTTGTCGCGACTCATGACTGCTGCAATCATCGAACCCTCGACACACTGCAAGGCAGGTCCGCTCTTGGTTTCGGTCGCTTCACCACACCCTATGACTCCCCATCTCACTTGGTTGATTGCTTTCATAATACCTCGTTTTATGATTTCAAAATGCAAAATTACAAATTTATTATCAATTATCAATTATCAATTGTCAATTATTTTGTATCTTTGCAGGCAAATTGAAGATTATGGGTAGAAATAAGAAGTCATTACCGATACTGGAAAAGGTGAACATCACAGCTGTAGCTGCTGAAGGAAAAGCGTTGGCAAGGGTAGACGACAAAGTGGTGTTCGTACCGTTTGTCGTGCCTGGCGATGTGGTCGATCTACAAGTGAAACGCAAGAAACATAGTTTCATGGAGGCAGTTGCTGTGAAGTTTCACGAGTATTCCAACGACCGCACCACCCCACGCTGTCAACACTTTGGTGTTTGTGGAGGATGCAAGTGGCAGTGTTTGAAATATGTGGAGCAACTACGATGGAAGCAGCAGCAGGTAGTGGACAACCTCACACGAATCGGCAAGATAGAACTGCCGGAAATAACGCCTATACTGGGTAGCGAGAAAACATATGAGTATCGCAACAAGCTGGAATTCGGATTCTCCAACCGCCGATGGATGACAGAGGACGAGATACGCGACGGAGAGCACATCATCACCCAGCACAATGCACTCGGATTCCATATCACAGGAGCCTTCGACAAGATTCTCGACATCGAGAAATGCCATTTGATGGACAACATCACGAACGACATCCGCAACTTCATCCGTGAATACGGCATCAGCCACAACCTCACCTTCTACGACCTGCGTCAGAACACAGGATTGATGCGCAGCATGATGGTTCGTAACAGCAATACTGGTGAGCTAATGGTGTTGATTCAGTTCCGCATCGAAAACAAAGACGAACAGCAGGAAGCTATTGAACTGTTGCAGCAGGTTGCCGATAAGTTCCCTGAAATCACCTCATTGCTCTATGTCGACAATCACAAGTGCAACGACACTTTCGGCGATCAGGAAGTTATCTGCTTCAAGGGAACAGACCACATCTTCGAGGAGATGGAAGGACTGCGCTTCAAGGTAGGTCCCAAGAGTTTTTATCAGACGAATACCGATCAGGCATACAACTTATACAAAGTGGCACGCGACTTTGCTGGACTCACAGGTGACGAACTGGTATATGACCTCTACACGGGTACAGGAACCATTGCCAACTTCGTCAGCCGGAAAGCACGAAAGGTGATTGGCATAGAATATGTACCTGAAGCAATTGAGGACGCGAAGGTAAACTCGCAAATCAACCAAATAGACAATACCCTGTTCTTTGCTGGCGACATGAAAGATATCCTGAACCGTGACTTCATAGAGCAATACGGACGTCCGGATGTCATCATCACCGACCCACCACGTGCGGGCATGCATCAGGATGTAATTGACACCATTCTCTTTGCCGAACCGAAACGAATTGTATATGTCAGCTGTAACCCTGCTACCCAGGCACGCGACTTACAGCTGCTGGATGTGAAATACCGAGTGGCAAAAGTGCAACCTGTAGATATGTTCCCACATACACAGCATGTGGAGAATGTAGTAATGCTGGAAAAGAAATAAGAAATTAGGGTAAAGTATATAGTTTAAAGATTGTTGGGATTGCATATCCCTAAAGCCTGCCACGGGCAGTCAATTCGGTTGGATTGCATATCCCTGCCCCTGCCACGGGCAATCCAACAAAATAATTCTCTCTTCTTCCAAATTACAAGCGAGCTTGCATTTGTCGGTTGAGAGAATTCTTTTGTGATTCGGTTGGGATTCGAACCCAAGACCCACAGCTTAGAAGGCTGTTGCTCTATCCAGCTGAGCTACCGAACCATCCATATTTGAAAATCGGCTGCAAAGTTAGGCATTTTTCATGAAACGACAAAATAATTTGCCAAAAATCATTACGTCCAATGTAAGAAGTCGGAGATGAGACTCTTGAGTGACTTCCTGTTATTGATGAACGCTTCAAGAACTTTGGTCGAAGCTTGTTCGGGAATGATGTCGTAATCGGCAATGGCTGCAGGAATGAGACACGACGCTCCTTCGGGCAGTTGCACCTCGGCCTTCGTGCTGCGGATGCGGATGGTGCAATCACCACGGAGATTCATCAGGATGAAGAAGGAATCGTACTTAACAACATTACGATGGAACGGTTGCGACGCTTCAATGATGCGTATACTAAAATAAGGAGTATCGAGACATTTGTCGCGATCGTCCATTGCCTCCTGATGCTCCGTCCGATACTCGGGATAGACCTCATAGTCGATGGCTTGGGCTGCCAGTTCCGTATGTAGTTCACGAGGCTTGCCATCTAATCCAGGACGGTTATAGTCGAAAATGCGATAGGTGACATCGCTCGATTGCTGCACCTCGGCCAACTTAATTCCTCCACAGATAGCATGAACACGTCCTGCCGGGAGATAGAAGATGTCGCCTTGATGGACTTCATGACGGGCCAACACCTCGGTAATGGTGCCGTCGGCCACACGCTGCTTGTATTCCTCTGGCGTCACTTTCTCGCGGAATCCTGCGTACAAATATGAACATGGTTCGGCATCAAGCACATACCACATCTCACTCTTTCCCATCTTCTGATGTACGCGCTGAGCCATCTCGTCGTTAGGATGTACCTGTATGCTAAGATCGAGACGTGCATCGATAATCTTGGTCAGCAGCGGCAACTGATTGTGATATTGAAGCGCTACTTGTTTTCCCAATATCTCCTGTGGATACTGCTTGACGACTTCAGGCAGCGGATGATTTGCCCAAAGGCCGTTATCCAACACAGACTCACTACCAACTACAGCACTCACCGTCCAGTCTTCTGTTCCCCACACCAATGTCTTGCGGTTCGATTTGAACAGCATTGGGTAGAGATTATTAGCAACTTGATTCATCATTTTTGCAAGTTTTGACATGCAAAGGTACGAAATATATTCAAAACAGAAGAATAAATAGGTAAAAAAAGAATATGTTTGACACAAAAACAGTCAAGTCTCGAAAATATTTGACATTATCGTGTCAAGTTTCAAATAATTGTTGTACCTTTGCACATCGAAAGATCATAAAAGGAAAGAGTATGAAAGACGACACAATCATCAAAAGCCTCAAGACGATTATGAATCGCAGGGGTATCACCCAAAGGGAATTGGCCAATATGATCGGGAAGGACGAGACGGTTATCTCGCGTTGGTTTGCCGGCAAAGTGGGCATTTCGAGCAGTTCTATCACTCTGTTAGAGTCGGCTTTGGGCGAGAAGATATACGATGACAGCAACTTGAAACGCGCACTAATTACGGGTGTGACGGGTCAGGACGGCAGCTATCTGAGTGAGTTCCTGATTGAGAAAGGATATGACGTACACGGCATCATACGCCGAAGCAGCGTGGATTATCGTGAGCGTATCGCACACCTGGAGGGACATCCAAACTTCCACTTACATTATGGTGACCTCGGAGACTCGATGTCGTTAGTGAAGGTGATTGGAGCGGTTCGTCCGGATGAGATATACAATCTGGCGGCGCAGAGTCATGTGCAGGTCAGCTTTGACTCGCCCGAGTTTACAGCCGATGTGGATGCGACGGGTGTGCTGCGTGTGCTGGAAGCAGTCCGTGCTTGCGGATTGGAGAAGACTTGCCGCATTTATCAGGCTTCG
>Ga0310696_10005232_pt1 | contig 15684 bp, 15 predicted proteins | sample AusTroGonzalo_MG_4_FD_203885 | JGI IMG/M metagenome (GOLD analysis project Ga0310696, IMG submission 203885) | Bovine rumen microbial communities from tropical cattle in Woodstock, Queensland, Australia - Gonzalo_02 (v2) (version 2) | ecosystem: Host-associated > Mammals > Digestive system >...
CGATCATCTTCACGGACGTCCCCTCCAGCAGGTCCGCATTGCAGCGGGTCCGGGTCCGGGTAACGAGCACATCGGCGTCCAGGCAGTCCTCCCGCCCGATCTCACGGCCGTCCTTGTACAGGACCTCTGCGTAAGGCTCGAACACTCCCTTCAGAAAGGGAATATGCATGTCAGCGACAATCTTCATGACCCTGTCTGTCTCTATCCTACAAAGATAAGGATTTTCCCAATACATTGCACTCCCCTTTCCCAATTTGCATCTTTTTTGCAATTTTTCCGGGAAAATATTTGCAATTCCGAAAAATCTCCCTACCTTTGTAATCCCAAACGGAAATATCCGCACGGAACTCGGGGTATTAGCTCAGTTGGTAGAGCGTTTGAATGGCATTCAAAAGGTCAGGAGTTCGATTCTCCTATGCTCCACAAAAGTCGCTGAATTTCAGCGACTTTTTCTTTATTTGCGATTTTTGCCGGAAAATGACTAAATTTACACATCCGACAATTCAAAACCATACCATGAAAAAAGAATCGATACAGACCGGCTTTCTGTGGAAACTTCTGCTCCTCTCCCTGGTCCTCTGGGCCAGTCCCGCTGGTGGGCAAGTCATTACCTTCCGCGGCGGAGCCAGCACCATGCTCTACGACAAGACATACTTTCCCAATCTGTACGGCGAGGGGAATTCCCCGGTGTTTCCTTCCTTCGGCGCACGCGTTGGCTGGCAGGATCTGAGCGGCTCCCCCTTCGCTTCAGCCTGCAACAACCCGGAGCTTGGGCTTGGCCTGCAAGTGGATGCCCTTTCCGCCTACCGCACATCCCAAAGCCCCGGCATCGGCAATATCTACAGCTTGTACGGATATTTTGACAGGCCCGTCCTTGTGGCCGGCCCCTTCAGCCTGGGTTATACCCTGGGATGGGGCCTGGGCCTCAGTTTCAAGAATTTGTACGGCGAGAACCCCGCCAACAGGCTTTTGTCCATTCCGGTCAATACGCGCCTCTCCCTGGGGCTGCATGCCAAAGTATTCGTTTCAAAACGTTTTTTTGTCGGCGCAGGAGCCTACTTCAACCACACGTCCAACGGAGCCGTACAATTTCCCAACCGGGGCGTGAACGCCTTTGAATTCTCCCTCCTGGCCGGGATGAAAAGCCGTCCGGAATCGGCTCCGGCTCCCCGGGAAGAAGACAGCTTCCGCCGCAGATTCGTCTTTGAGGTGCAGCTCACCGGCGGAGTCATGAGCAACGAGGCGTACTACGACTACATGCTGGAAAACAACGGCGCATGGGACAATGCGCACCGCTTTAAGTGGTCGTTGCAGGGCGCAGCGCTGTATCAATACAGCCGCATGCACGCCTCCGGCATCGGGGTAGACATGTTCGTTACTCCTTTCTGTGACGAGATTGCCCGCTACGACGGCAGGGACACTGCCTACACGCCTGTTTCTGTGGGCATCAGCGTTCTTCACGAGGCCCGCTACCGCAATTTGGCCCTCATGGTGGGCCTTGGCCGGTATCTGTACGATAACGACGGCCTGGCCCGCAACAAGAAATTCTACCAGTTGGTCAACATCCGCTACCACCTGCCCGTCCTGGGCGGCAGTTTCGTGGGGGTCGTTCTCAAGGCCCACAAGTTCCGGGCTGCGGAAAGCGTCCAGCTAAGCATCGGAAAACGCTTCTAATGCGGTTGCCGGGAGGTGAAACGTCCAGTACATATCGCAGTTCTGCTATTGGCGGGCACGTTGGCGGCTAATGCCCAGACGGACGCTGTTCAGCTGGACAGTATCGTCGTGTCGTCTACCGGAAAGGAAATCCTGCTGAAAGACCTCCTTACGCACACCATCCGCCTGGGTGTGGACGAGATGGCCGCCTACCCTTCCCTTCTCGGGAATGCAGACCCTGTCAATTTTGCGCAGATGCTGCCCAGCATGCAAAGCTCCGGAGAGCTGGATGCAGGCATCCACATCCAGGGCTGCGAACACCAGCACAATCTGATCACACTGGGCGGTGTGCCTGTCTATGGAGCGTCGCACCTCATGGGACTCTTTTCCGTCTTCAATCCCAGTCATTTCAAGTCCATGACATACAATACGGCAGCAGTCGGGGAAAACCGCCTGGGCGGCGTGCTGGACATGCAGACACGGGTCACTCCCCCGCGCGAATGGGGCGTTGACGCTTCTCTTGGCCTGATCAGCCTGCAGGGTACGCTGCAGGCTCCTCTGGGGAAAAAGGCCGGGGTGCTTCTGTCCGCCAGAAGGTCTCTTTTGGACCTTTTTTTCGGAGGGGCGCTCCAGCTGGACAAGATCGCACTGGGCTACAGTTTTTCCGACTACAACGGCACCTTCATCTGGGAGCCGGGCCCCAAGGACAGGGTCTCCTTCGATTTCTATTATGGGGACGACCGCATGCTCTCCTCCGCCACGGGACTAGGCCTGGACCTTTACTGGAAAAACATGCTGGGAGCGTTGCACTGGTCGCACGGTTCACTGGAGCAAAGCCTCTATTACACAGGTTGTTCGTTGGACCTTGAACTGGACGAGCAGGGGAAAAGGATCCTCCTTCCATCCGGAATCGGCACCTATGGTTACAAGGCCGCGTGGACGAAGGGAAGCCTTCTTCTGAAGGCCGAAGCAGCCCTGCATCAGGTAACCCCGCAATCGCCCGAGGTGCTTTCTTCCGGCATCGTCTTTGACAAGGAAGATACCCAGTACGCCTGGGAAAACAGCATCAGCGCCACCTGGAACGGCTATTGGGGGACCAACCTGCACTATATGGCCGGCGTGGGCGCCCAATGGTACGTTTCACCGGAAAAGAAATCTTACTGGAGGCTTTCACCGCTCCTTTCCCTCACCTGGTCACTCCCCCGGGAAAGCCAGTTGCAGCTTCGTTCCGGCATCCGCAACCAATACCTTTTCCAGACGGGGCTCTCCAATATCGGCTTCCCCACGGAGTTCTGGATTCTGGCCGGACAGTACAGTGACCCGCAATGGTGCGCCGAGGCCCTTCTCTCCTACGAAAAGGACTGGCATTCCGGTGCGTGGAGCTTCAACGCAGAACTCTACTACCGTCACCTGGGCAACCAGTTGGACTACACGGGCGGGATTATGGAGTTTCTGGACGGTTCCTATACGCTCCCGGGCGCACTTCAGCGGGGGCGTGGCCGTACTTTCGGGGTCAATCTCATGCTGTACAAGGGAACAGGCAAACTCACCGGATGGTTGGCGTTGTCGGCCGGCAGAAGCCTTCGGACCTTTGGCGAAGAAACCTGGCCCTCAGACCATGAGCGCCTGCTGGAAATGGACGTCGTAGCCTCCTACAAACTGGGCCGATGGGACTTCGGAGGAAGCCTTATCTGCGCCGGCGGCACCCCCTTCACCGAACCCAAGGAATACTACATGGTGGGCAACCAGCTTGTAGCCGTCTTCAAGGGACACAATGCAGGAAGGCTGGAACCCTACATCAGGCTGGACCTGAACACCCGCTACCATTTCCGCAGCAAGGGCCGTCTGGAGCACGGCATCACGCTGTCCGTCTACAACGTTCTGGCCCGGGAGCAGGAACTGTACCGCGCCATCGAATGCAGGCGCAGCCTGGTGCAGTGGTATTACAAGTCCATCAGCCTGGGTATTACCGTGATACCCTCCATCGCCTACTATCTTAAATTCTGAGCCGATGAGCGGGAAAACACTGCTTATACCGATGATTGCCCTGGCCCTGTGCTGCTGTACCAAAGAGACGGCGCAGGAAGGGCACCTTGTCATTGACGGCTGGATAGAAAACGGCCGGCCCCCGGTTGTGACGCTCACCTCGTCGCTTGTCGTGGGTAGTCAGAACCAGTGGGATAAAGACGACCTTGCCGGCAGCGTTGTCACCGACGCGCAGGTCACCATCAGCGACGGAACCCGCAGTGTGGTCCTTACCGGCACATACGTCGCGGATTCCTTCCTTCCCTTAGTCTATACCACGTCCTCCCTGGTGGGAGAACCCGGGAAAAAATATACCATAAGCGTTCGTTCCGGGGGTCGGGAGGTATCCGCTGCCACGACACTCCCCACTCCGGTAACGCTCGAGGAAATATGGGCCGAGAAGGTGGAAGACAATTCCTACGCCATCCACTGCCGTTTTTCTCCCTACCGGGGCGAGTATTACGGCTTTTTCACCCGGCGGGAGGGAAAGGAAGCGGCCTACCTTCCGGCTTTCATGTCCCTGGTTGACGGAGATGCCGCATCGGCCCGGGTGGATATGATCCTTACCTCCGGAATAGACATTTCATCCTCTTCCCGGCACCAGCAATACTTCGCTTCGGGAGAAACGGTTTCCGTGCGCTTTTGTTCCATCGACCGCAGCGTGTATGATTTCTGGAAAGGGTATCAGGATGCCTGGCTGCTTACCCACAATCCGTTCTTTCCCGTTTCAACGGATGTTCCCACCAATGTACTTGGCGGATACGGGCTGTGGGCCGGCTATAGCAGCAGTTATTACACAATCACGATCCCCTGAATAACGCAGGCACCATGGTCAAGTCTAAATAGTAAGTGCGGTATCTGGAATGATTTTTCTTATAATTGTGTTTTGTAAGGTATAGATAATACCAGCCTATGAAACACAAACTAATAACCATTCTCGTGGTTCTGCTGGTCACGGGATTGCCCGCCTTGGCAGTCTTCACAGGCCTGGATCTGGACGCCACGCTTTCCAATCTGCGCCGGGAACTCTTCCATGAATACCGGCAGCTGTCCCGGACCCAGGAACAACTGCAGGCAAAGAACGAAGTCCAGCACAGGCAGATGGTGGATATCGTCAAGAAGTGCAACGATTTGTCCCTGATGCTGTATTCCCAAAAGCAGGAATATACCTTCGACATCAGCTATGCGCTGGAAAAAGTGTCCCGGGAATACAACGACTTCAATAAGAACCGCACGCCCTATGACCGCATCGTGTCCAACCTGGACATAGAGATCGGCCGGTATGCCCGCCTGATCGAGTCCCTTCGCCGCCTTCCCCCGGAACTGGTGGATCTGGAAGTGGTGCCGGACAGCCTGGCCTATCATAACGATACGCTGGACGCCCACCTGCTGCACAACGAAAGCCTCCTGCACCAGGAACTGCAGGAGCAGGTGGAGGTAATCATGGCCATGGCCCAGGTGCAGGACACATCGGCCACAGAGGAAGCGGTACCTGCGTTTATCCTGAGCGAACAAGGGCAGATTGACCGGGACACCTGTCTTTTCTATGCCTCCGAACTGCTCAAGTTGTATGCGGCCTCCCGCGAAATGGCCATGGCCGACAGTACCCATTACCGGGAGGCCCAGCTGCGCATGGAGGGATCGTATCAGTATGCCAGGGAATACTACGATATCCTTGAGAATAAGGTGTTTGTGGAGGGGCAGACGCCCTGGCGCGCCATTCTTGCCCAACCGGGCGAATACTGGAACGAGGTCCGGAAAGCCATCTGGGAGAAATACAACCTCTCTTTTCTCCGCAAAGCGCTGGAAGAAGACCAACTGGACTACAGTTTGGAAGAGATCAACAATGACAATCAGCTTTCCAATTCAGCGAAGATTTACTGGCTGGGTGTCTATCTTGTGGCTTTCTTCGTCCTCTGGGGAATCGCCGCCCTTCTCCTGATGCTGCTGTATCGTATCGTAAAGCCGAAAGGGAAATGGGCGGCCAGGGAACGGAGACCTTATCTGGCCCTGCTGCTGGGTTGTGTCCTGTTCCTGATCCTCAGCTATGAAAGCACGAATGACGACATCTCGCGAAAGCCATCAGCATCGTGCACACGTTCATCGGCCTTTTGATGGCCATCAACACGGCAACGAAATCGGTTTATGTGGCATAAATTACAGCAACGTTGACGTATAGAAGGCCGTACAATGGTGTTTTTACGTCAACGTGGCAAAGGTGACGCCACCTCGCATTACGCGGCTCGGTGGCTACGGCTCGCCGCTGCGGTGGGCTCCGTAAAATGGCCCTCTCCTCGCGGCGGCCGTCACCAACCACAAATGTCACAATCACCAACCAAAAATGTCAATTATACCCGAACACCATTGTTGTTTGACGTTGAAAATATGTCTATAATTGAAAGTTAAAAGGTAAATAGATATGGCCAAGAAAGCGAAAAAATCTAGCAAGAGTCAAAAGTGTAATAATCAGACTGAGCCCGTAATAGTTTTATGGCTGAAAAGGATTTTCTCACTAAAAGTTATGTCTTTTGTTGTGGCTGTTATTGCATTATATTTCACATATAAAGGTTTTATTTCAAACAAGCCCTCGCAAATAAGTGTTCATAATAGTCTTAGAATGATTTGTTCCCCAAGTATTGATTCAAAGGACATACGTCATTATATCTATATGATGTTTTCCAATGACAGAAATTTGCCTATCTCTCACGGAACACCCATTGTGGCAAACAATACGAATAAAAGCATTAATAACTTCAATCTCGTCGTTCAGGCACTCTTTGATACTTCTGTTTATGACTATCAGTGGGATGCTAATGATTATGATATTATTCAAATTGATACCACGAATTATCGCATTGTTTTTAAGTACATACCTAACGTTCTTTATGCTCATTCAGAACTACCATTGCCAATTGAGAGGCTTCAGCTTAAGGAGGGAGCTACCATTACTAATGATAAACCCTATTCTGTTGATTTCTCTTACTCAATAACATATGATGGTATAGAAGGTGATCGAAGTTTCTTTGTTACATATTTAGCGTTTTTTAACAATACTCGGACTAAAGATGAGGAGCAAATAAAGGTGTTGTTAAATCAATGCTATAATAGAGGATATTTCTCAAAAGGCAAACATGATTTCCTTGTAACTATTGTCTCGATGAATCAAGAATCAGACAGATTCAGTGACCTATTTGGGGGCGAAGAATACGATGTAATGACGCCGGAGGAAGTATTTGAAAAGGGAGAGTTTGAAAGGAATGCAAAGGAAAGTATCATTGAGTCAATAACGAAAGTAAAGTAGATTACATATTGACATTATTGACTAAAGAAGAAAATGAAGAAACTGCGGATTACGGAGGCGGACTTTATGCTCGCAAACCGCAGGGCGGCCCGGATGGAAGAGATATCCGAGCACGGGAGGCCGGTTTCAATGCGATCGGCGCTCCACAAATCGAAAAAGGTCTATGACCGCAAACGTCTGAAGAGGGCAGGCATCATTAACATATCTGTCTACTCTAGCAGTACTTCAATTGGATGCCATTCTCTCCAATGCCGCGTTAGTGGAATCGACACCAGCAAATCCAAAGAAAAAGAACCAAATAGGTTTTATAAGCATGTTACGGATGTCATATAACTGTCCCGGAATAGGTGTTGTATAAATGATGGTGGGCGTAAAGAAACGCGATAAAACAAAGGTCCAGTATTGCATTACAGCAATTGATACTAACAAAACAGGAGGCCAATGACCTCCTGTTAAAATTCGCCCCAAGACTACGTGGCGGAGTTACTTAAAAGCGAGGATTAAGCCGGCGGGGACTTTCGCACTACCCTGTGTCCGTCCGTATCACGTTTTACTGTCTCGGTGCAAAGGTAAGGACATTTTTATTAAAAACAAAAGAATATGCCAAGACCAATCAAAGAAACGCCCATCTTGTATGATGAGGATGCTTACCGCTTTGAAATGGCGGCTCACAACGTTATGCCTATACCTGTAGAAGAGCAGGAAGAAATGTGGGCCAACTATAATGAACTTCGTCAGAAATGTGATTTCTGATTGTTATTCTTTCATTGATAGTATTGTTTAACCTTTTGGAGGTACCGAAGTACCACTCTTGAGAATTAGTACCATATTAGTACCATTTTTCTTGAGCCCCCCAATAGAAGGGCGTAGAATGCCGATTTTCGAGGCGTCCTATGCTCCACAAAAACGAGGTTCGGCTTCACGCCGGACCTTTTTTGATATAATAGACATTTTGATATATTTTGTCATTCCGGAGTGGGGCCTCTGTCATTCTAAGCACGCTCCCTGTCATTCCGAGCACATTCCCTGTCATTCCGAGCACGCTTCTGTCATTCCGAGCGAAGCGAAGGAATCTATTCAACAACCCGCTGATTATCAGGGATTTAACCGAAGGTCTTTTTTTCAGGACATAGACAAGTGCGTATTTAACTAATATTCAGCCAATTACGATTGCAGCCTGAAGGTTTCAGCGCTCAAGGTGGGCCCTCCCCGATCCTTCGTCGGATCAGATCAGATGTTCCCCAGATGGGTATTCTTTATCCCGAAGGAATGTGCGATGTCACGAGCTCTGAGAAGGGTGGGGGTCGGAGTGGAGCCCGCATCGGTGAAACGGTATCGGGGAAAGAATCGGCTGAAATGCAGCGGCACATCCCGGAGTCCGCTATCTACCATCCATTTGCAGAGGGCGGTCACCTGCTTTTGGGAATCATTCAGGCCGGTAACGAGCAGATTGGTAATCTCAACGTGTACGCCCGCAGCATGCATCGTAAGGATATTCTCCAGCACCGGAGCCAAGGATGCGCCGCAGTATTTGCGGTATATGGCATCGTCCATCGCCTTTATGTCCATGTTGGCGGCATCCAGATACGGGAGCAACTCCCCGAGGGGCTCCTGTTCCACGAACCCGGCAGAAACCAGGATATTCTTCAGTCCCCTTTCGTGGGCAAGGACGGCAATGTCATACATGTACTCCCACCAAGTGAAGGGCTCGGTATAGGTATAGGCAATGGAGGGCAGGCCGCGCCTCAGGGCTGCATCGACAATCTCTTCCGGTGACCAATCGGCAGACTCTACCTCTTCAGGTCTTGCCTGGGATATGTCGCTGTTCTGGCACCATCGGCAGGAGAGGTTGCAACCCGTGCAACTGAGGGACAGGCAGTGCGTTCCCGGCATGAAGTGATTCAGGGGCTTCTTCTCCACAGGGTCGATAGCCAGGGCACAAGGCCGGCCATAGGAAAGAGCATAAAGCTTACCGTTCAGGCATTCCCGGCTGCGGCACAGTCCCCTGCCGCCTTCTCTGATACGGCAATGATGGGGACAGAGCAGACACTGCACTCCGTCCTCGGTGGCCGAATAGAAACGGGCTTCCTTCATTACAGTCCGGATTCGTTCACAACTTCCGTCTGATAGGTGTAGAGGTCGGCATCCTTCCAGCCGTCCCAGCCGATGCCAGCCTTGTCCCGGGCGCAGTGGCCCAGGAACTCTTCCGTGCTCCAGCCGGTCTCCTCGGCCACCTGTGGAAGGAAGGTTCCGTGATGGCCTCCCTTGATGATATAGATGCCGTCGCGGCCCAGTTTGAACTCGTCGATGGACCTGATTCTCTTGAGGGGCGATAACACAGAGACCTCAATGTCAATCCGGTGCGCCTCGTTTCGGGAAAGCGACGGGAAGCGCGGGTCGTGGAAGGCCGCACTCCGGGCCATCTCCCGGATGGTTTCCGAGAGCGTATCATCGGAAGTAAATCTGCCGATACAGCCACGGAGACGACCGCCCAGGTGAAGCGTCACGAAAACGCCGTATCCCTTTTCCTTGAGGATGCCGACGGGGCGGGCGTCACCGTCATATTCCAGCCGGAGAGCGGAATAGATGGCCTGACGGGCCGTAGTGATCATGGCCTTCTTCTCTTCCGGGGAGAAGTTGAAAAGATGGTCCGAAGTGTCCTTGACAGGCTTCTCGCGCCGGGTGAAAACAATGGAGTTGTAACCTACCACCCGATCTTTGTCTCCGTACAGTGAATCCCCGGAATTGCGGTACATGATGTGTTCGGCCTCGAAACAACCGCGCCCCTGCGTATCCATGATATCCAGAAGGACCGCGATGGCGCAGGCCCCACAGGCGGCGGTATCCTCCCCTCGGAAGTCCATCTTGTCGATGGACGTCAGCGCTTTCAAGAATTCTTCCAGCCCACCCGAAGTGATGGTCTCAGCGAGATAGAGGTCGGATTTCCGGGCGTCCTCGTAAGAGGGATAGTGGGAGAAGTCCGAGCTGATCACAAAGAGGTTCTCCGGAGTGAAATAAGGCTCCAGGACTTCGGATATCTGCTGAAGGACATGGAGGCGCTGCGAGCCGATGACGATGGGGACAATCGGCGGCACTTCGTCAAAGGCCATCTGCATCAGGGGCAGCTGGACCTCCAGGCAGTGCTCCCGGTCATGGGCATCGGAGCGGAAGGTGAATGCGCCCTCTCCCCTCTTGATAAGTTCTTTCCCGATGGCCACGTCAATGGGGACCTGTCCCAGCGGCGTTTCAGCGAAAGAATATAGCGTGTCCACGCTCGCCGCATTGAATCCTACCCGGTGGCTCGGACCCAGCAGAAAAACGTGCTCGTAACGATGCCCGCGGGGAATCCGGTTGAAGGCCGATGCCGCAACCTCTCCGCTGAAGACATATCCTGCGTGGGGAACAATCAGGGCTTGGGGAGCCTCCTCACCGGAAGGGTGTATCCAGGAGCCCGACATGGACTTGATTTCCTGAGCGGACGCGGGATAGAATGAGCCTGCGACGGCGGGCTTTCTCACTTTCTGGGATTCGGGGTAACGGGACATGGCAGCAGGGTTTATTGGGGTGCTTGCTCCAAGAAGAAACAATGTAATTCCGATATGAAACAGGCGCATCATCTTTCCTCAAACATACAAATTTACGTTTTTTCTGCGTAACTTCGCCCAATGAAAAGTGTAAAGTATACGGGAACGAACTACGAGGAGATTAAGGCGTTATGCGGTGACAAGGTGCTGGCGCCGTATTTCTGCATGGGCTTCTCGATGTTGTCACTAATGACAGAGGATGGATTTGTGACGGTGCACGAGGGTGACACGATCGTGCAGGATGATGACGGAAAGTTAGTAATATCAAACAACCATGAAACCGAAGAAGAAACAGAAGAAACTGCGGATTACCGAGGCGGACTTCATGCTCGCGAACCGCAGGGCGGCCCGGATGGAAGAGATTGCCGAGCACGGGAAACCGGTTGCCATGCGGTCGGCGCTCCACAAGAGCAAGAAGGTGTATGACAGAAAGCGTCTGAAAAGGGCAGGCATCAAACTCAGTGATGACTGTCCTTCTCGCATAAAATGAATATCAATAGGTCGATGCGTACAGTGGGAATGATCATAGGGTTTATCGTTTTTCTTTTTGCGCTTGCCGGGTATGCCGGCTGGCATTTGTGGCGCATGGCACCGCAGGGATGGAAACTGGCGGCGGTGATCTTGTTTGTGCTTTGGATGGCGAGTTTTTTCTTGGGGTTCGCCTATGTGGAGCGTCTGCCATTGAAGGCAGCCACGATCCTGTATGAAGTCGGAAATACCTGGCTGATCGCCTTTATGTATCTCCTGATTGTCTTCTTCCTGGCCGATCTCGCATCCCTTTGCCATTTACTCCCCAAAGCCTTCTTGAAGGACAGCCCGGCCGGGCTGTTATCGGTCCTGGGCCTGGTTGCCCTGATCCTGGTGCTGGGCGGCATCCATTATCACCATAAGTACAGGGAAGAGATCACCCTCACGACCACCAAGCCGTTGGAGAAACCATTGACCATCGTCATGGCCAGCGACCTTCACATCGGCTACCACAACGGGAAGGCCGAACTGGGCCGATGGGTGGATCTGGTCAATGCCGAGCAGCCGGACCTGGTCCTGATCGGAGGGGACCTGGTGGACAGGAGCCTTCGGCCCATCCTGGAAGGTCATTTCGAAGAAGAACTCCGGCGCATCGACGCCCCGACCTATGCCGTCTTGGGGAATCATGAGTATTTCGGGGACCTGGAGCGGGCAGAGCGGTTCTTCAACGATGCCGATATCATCCTGCTGAAAGACAGGGTTGCCAACGATCAGGGAATCAGCATCATCGGGCGGGATGACCGGAGCAACCCGCAAAGGGCCCGCCTCAAGGAACTTGTCCAGACGGCAGGCTGTCAGGATGGATTCACCCTCGTGCTGGACCACCAGCCCAATCATTTGGAAGAGGCCGCAGAAGCCGGCATTGACTTTCAGTTCAGCGGCCACACGCATCATGGACAAGTCTGGCCCATCTCGTGGGTCACCGACCTCCTCTTTGAGAAATCCTGGGGGCATTACCGCAAGGGCGCGACGACTTACTACATCTCATCCGGCCTCGGCATCTGGGGCGCAAAAATCCGCGTAGGTACCCGGTCTGAATACCTGGTGCTGCATTTGATCAACCAATAGACGGAGGAGTTCTTCGATATGGGAATCCACACACGCACTGTCAATGTACTCCTGCTCCTGATGGTCATCCTCGGAGCCTGTAAGCCGGCCGGGAGGGATCTCCAGACCGGGGATCTGCTGTTTGTCGGGGAGAGGGGAGAGAATCCGGGGTCAATGGGTGAGGCCATCGCCTCAGCGACGGAGAACCTGACGCATGTGGCCCTGATTGAAGTGGATGTAGCCGGGATGTATTGGGTCATTGACGCAACACCCAAAAGAGGTGTAAGCCGATACCCGTTGGACACGCTGATTCAAGAGAATCCGGGAGCCGAGTTACTGGTCAAACGCCTGCGGGATACCAGCGGCGTGTCGATGTTTGTCGATCATGCACGGCGCTTCATCGGGCAGCCCTACGACCTGACCTTCCTGCCTGACAATGACGCTCTCTATTGTTCGGAACTGATCCATGACGCCTATCAGCGTCCGGACGGGAGTTATCTCTTTGAAGAAAAGCCCATGAACTTCCTGTCCCCCGACGGAACACTCCCCGCCTACTGGGCATCGCTATTCGAACGGCTGGAAATGCCGGTCCCCCAGGGCGTTCCGGGCACCAATCCGCAGGACATGTCCGCCTCTCCCCTGCTCGAGACCGTCCCTGTTCCTTTATCCAAAAATCGGTTATAAATTTGCAGTCGTGAAAGTCGATTGTCATTGCCATATTCTCCCCGCGCTGGATGACGGGGCACAGACGCTGGAGGAGTCCGTGTTCCTGGCCGGGAAGTTGGCGGAATGGGGCTATCAGCGTGCGGTATGTACGCCGCACAGGTCCTTCCTGTATCGGAATACCCCTTCGAGCGTAAAAGCAGCCTGCGTTTTGCTTCGGGCCGAACTGGAGCGGCGCGGGATTCCCTTGGAACTGATACCGTCGATGGAATATCGCTTCATTCCCGAGACCTGGCCGGAGGTCAAGGCCAGGAACTGGCTGCTGCCCTGGGAGGGCAATCACATTCTGGTAGAGTTACCCATCCATGATCCGGAAAAGATCGGGGATATCGTGCCGGCAGCGGAAATACGCTGGCTGGTTTCAGAAGGATTCCAACCGGTTCTGGCTCACCCGGAACGATATCTTTACCTCTCGATGGATGATTATCTGGCCCTCAAGGATGCAGGGGCGCAGTTCCAGCGCAATTTGGGGACACTGGAAGGAATGTACGGCGTCGAGGTGAAAGCCCGGGCTGAATCCTTGCAAGCCGAAGGGCTGTATGACTGGCTGGGGACGGACCTGCACAAGAAAAAGTACGCCGATTTCTTCGACCAATTCGTATTTGGGGAACGCATAAGAAAGAAGTGAGCAATCTCTCCTCATACAACTGCCTGGACTTCGAGACGGCCAATGAGCAGCCGTGCAGCGTATGCAGCGTGGGCCTGGTCATTGTCCGCGATGACATCATCGTGGATTCCTTCTATAGCCTGATTCATCCGGAGCCGGAATACTATCAGTGGTTCTGCCGCCGGGTCCATGGCCTGGGGCCGGAGGATACGGAAGACGCCCCGGTATTCCCGGAGGTATGGGAAAAGATCCACCCCTTACTGGAGGATTACCCGCTGGTGGCGCACAATGCCCGCTTTGATGAAGGCTGCCTGAAAGCCGTTCACCGGGTTTATCAGATGGACTACCCGGACTACGTTTTCTACGATACACTGGCGGCCTCCCGCCAGTTTTTCGGCCGCCGCCTCCCCAATCATCAGTTGCAGACCGTGGCTGCCGCCTGTGGGTTCGATTTAACCAGACATCACCACGCGCTGGCGGATGCCGAGGCCTGTGCCCGTATCGCTATGAAGCTCCTTTAACGGGCTTTCATAGGGTTTTCCGATGGATTGTCAATGCACAAATGTACGAAGAATCCGGGGATTATCGCTGAAAATAGATATCTTTGCCAATATGGAAGAACCGATTCTCAACAGCCACAACAAGGAGGAGTATCCGCCGATGCATACGGCGGAACATATCCTGAACGGAACGATGGTGAAACTGTTCGGATGTCCCCGTTCGCGGAACGCGCATATCGAACGGAAGAAATCCAAGTGTGATTACCAACTTGCCACCTGCCCTGCCGAGGAACAGGTGGCGGAGATTGAAAGGGTTGTCAATGAGGTGATTTCCCGAAATCTGGACGTTACCATCGACTTCGTTCCCAGAGCGGAAGCCGCCGCCATCGTGGACCTCAGCAAGTTGCCGGAGGACGTATCAGAAACGCTCCGGATTGTGCGCGTCGGCGATTATGATGCCTGCGCCTGTATAGGCACGCACGTAAAGAACACATCAGAGATCGGCACCTTCAAGATTCTCAGCCACGACTTCGAGGACGGTCGCTGGCGGGTGCGGTGGAAAGTAACAGGATAGTCTGGATGTACGACGACTACAAGAACAAGGGCTGGTCGTACTGGGCATCAAAGTGCAGGTCAAAAAGGACGCGACGATAAAAGCGATTTCCGGCAAGCGCGGCAAGCAGACCGACGCCCTCCTCTCCGGGCTGCTACAGTAACTCGCCGCAAACCATTTGTACACTAGATCGCACGCTATCCGCGTAATCCTTGTTCAAAGGGTGAAGCGGTGCGTCGTATCGTAATCGTTCCAGTTACGTAGGTAGAGGGTGACGTTCTTCTGGTCAAATACGTTGCTGTACTGCGTGTCTTCCACGGTTCCGTTCTCCCAGACAAAGTCCTTCCAATGGACCTGGGAAAGGCATTCCTGGGCCTGGTCGAGCGTCAGGATGCCGTCGTGCTCCTGCAGGTACGCGCCAGCGGTCTCATAGCGCCACCAGCTTCTGCTGTGAGGGTTGCCCACGGCCGGATCGGGCTCCGTGGTGTAGTACTTCTCGGAAAGCAGATGATTGGTTACCAGCAGAGAGTTCGCATCGGCCGGCTTCCGGACGACCATCGTCTTCCAGTTGTCTTCCTTGTCAAATTCCACCACGGCGCAGTCGCCGTTGGCATCGGCCACCAAATAATGATAACCGGATCCCACGGAGGCATCGTGCCGGAGGTCCACCGTCTCCAGGAGGTCCAGGGCTTCCTGAACGGTGGCGCAGCGGTCCAGCCACAGGCGCATGATGACGGTCGTGCCCACATCATGCTTGGGCGTATCCTGCTGGGAGGCCTGTTTCGGGAGGGCCAGGATGGAGGTACACAGGCCCTTTTCGTTGATTCCGTCCACGGGTGCGTAAATGGAAGCCAGGCAGTTGAGCTTCTTCGCAAATGACGTGGGCAGCTTTTCCAGGGAATAGCCGAAGTGCGACATATCGCTGCAGGCGATGGAGGCATACCCCTTTTTCGGACGCGAAATCGTCACCATCGTGGGGTTCTTGAAGTAGTCGTAGTTACGGCCGAACCAGAAGCCGTCCCCACCGGCCTGAACAGCCTGGAACGAGGTGCAGTTGAAGGTGGCCGTCTCGCCGTTCTCATCGGCCACCTGGGAACTCTTGATCTTGAGGGGAAGGCCCTTGCCGATGCGCCCGACGACGTAATCCAGCAGTTCGGCGTTCT
>Ga0310696_10005233_pt1 | contig 15684 bp, 22 predicted proteins | sample AusTroGonzalo_MG_4_FD_203885 | JGI IMG/M metagenome (GOLD analysis project Ga0310696, IMG submission 203885) | Bovine rumen microbial communities from tropical cattle in Woodstock, Queensland, Australia - Gonzalo_02 (v2) (version 2) | ecosystem: Host-associated > Mammals > Digestive system >...
GATTTTACCCCAACCAAGTTCATGTGCGATAATGTTATCAATGAAAGCATCGGTTGGACTAGTTTCGTTTTGGAAAATAAGGTTATAAATTACACGATGTTGTGCCTTATAAAATGTTTCAACTTTTTCAGGTTCTTTTTCTAATGCTAATTCAACATAGTGTTCACCCTTTTTGTTGTCGTCAAGGTATGAAATGCGTGTAACCAATAAATCTAAACCAAGTTGTATGATTGCATTTACCATTGTTCCACTTAAAGCGTATTCATTAAGGTCTAAACCCCTTTGACTTAAATATTCGTTGGTCACAATGTATTCTTTTTTCATATATGATTACCTCTACTTATTCATTATATAAAAATGAACGCTTATTTAACAATAAAAAAAACCAAGTCCCATATTTTAAAGACCTAGTTTTTTCAAATAATCTAATTTTTCTTGTGTTTTCTCGTTTATTCGCCAATAGTAATCTAGTTTTAGTGCTTGGTTGTAAATAGCGTCGTTTCTATTAAGTTTTTGGTTTATAAACTCGCTTAAAGATTTCGTCATGTAATGATTTAGAAACACTGTTTCATACCTATAACTTTCTTTTATTTCAACCTTGGACCAACAAGGTCTGCCGCTTGGCAAAACGCTTGGTATTACATTTTCCCTTTTAAATAAACTAGCAAAGTGTGGTGAACGAAACACAACATTTTTTAAACCACCACGGACAAATGCTTTGCCTTGGTTTTCTAATGTGCCTTTGTGTATTAAATCTCTATGCAATGTTTTTTCAATTACTTTGTGAAAGCATGACCACACAGGTTTTGACATATCACGCTCTATCTTGTTGTCATCACCAAATAATCTCCACTTAACTCTAATTTGATTTATGTTTCTAAATATGCGTTGTTCTAAAAAAGCGTGGACATTAAATATTCCAACCAAAAACTCGTCTATATCGCAAAAGAAACACCAATCAAACTTATGATTTTTGTAAAAATCGTTATAAACATCATCTTGCAAACATTCTTTTGCTTGACCACGAATGTCTATAATTTCAATTCTATTGCTTTTAGGGACATAATCTTTAATGCTAGGTGCGTCTAAATCATCGTTGTCGTAAATATAAATCTTATCAAAACCAAGTTTTAAATAATGGTTACACCAATCTTTAATATATAGGTGTTCGTTTTTTGCCATTGCACAAACAACTACTTGCATAATTTTTTAATTTCTTCCTTAAACTTTTTGACATATTCGGCGTTTTTTTCTAAATTAACACAAATAATTTGGTGGTTAAAGTCAAAGTCTTTGTCTAATTCTGTATATAGAAAATCTACCTTGCTTGGTAATGTCCCATATTTCCAATGTTCGTATATTGGGTAAATATATTGATTGTATTGGTATTGTGTTCTAAACGCCCTAATGTGCGGCAAAATATAATCTTTGATAAGAAAGAAAGCGGATTTACAATGCGTTTTAAACATCGGAGTAAAAGAATGTAATGGTCTTAACATTCTATCTTTTGGGTAGTTTGCATTTAGTCTTTGTGATAACGCAATACAATTATTATGACATTGGTGAGCGTATAAATTATATTGATTGAACAAATCATCACGCCAACTAATTTTTATTTTGTCACCATAAAAGAAATCGCTTGGTTTTAAAGGACCTATCGGTAGCATGTCATCATTTGCATATATAAACTTTTCGCTTAATCCTTTTACATTCCACAAAAACATTTCAATAGTGCAACTATTAAAAGTTGGTAGGAATTGCGGTGGTATAAATTGTTCGTGTAAAACAATTTCGCAATTAGGTGGCAACAAACTTGGTATGACTTGTTCTTTATTAGAAACTAGTAACCATATCTTGTTAATCCAAGGCATGTTTTTAGTTACAAGTTTTAATTGGTCATAGATAAAATTGATACCGCCATACCTATTGCCAAGCATTTCAACAATCTTTTCATGCAAATTGTTTTTACTACAAAACTTGACATAGTTATTACGCCAAACTAAATCGTTATTATTTACATACGCTATAACAAAATCAATAGGTGTTGTGTCTTTCATTCATATATATTATATAGCAAATAATAAAAAAAGGAACCCACAATTTGCGAGTTCCTTGTTTCCTTATTTGTCCACTAAACGGATTAGTGGGAACCACCAGCGGATTTAACGATAACCGCAAATGGGAACGCTTTGGCGTTTGCTTTGATTAAATCTCCGCTATCAACACCACTAACACGATTTGTTGGATTTGGCACTGCAACGCCTAATCTTAAAGTGAAACGGAAGGCAACCATATCTTGTTGAGCAAGGTGGTATAAGACACTACCTGTTGCTGGGTCAACGATTGTGGCTTCTTGTAAGAGTTTCATTTCAATTTCTTGGCGGAAAGCATAAACGAGTTGTTTGAAATCGCCAACGATTGCAAAGGCGGTGCTAGTATAGAAACCACCAGTTAAATCAATGTGTCTTGGTAAGGCACCGATTTGACCTTGGTCACCAGCAGTAACACCGAGGTTTGTGATTGTGCCACGGAAAGCACTATTGAGTGATGGACCGCCTAAAATGGCATCTGGTAAGTAACCACTTGTTTCAACATATTCCATTGCTTTGTTAATGGCGTTGTAGAAACTTAAACCACCTTGTCCGTCCCATGTGACGGAAGCACCAGCAGTTGTGGCGGCAGAAACGATACCATTGAAGTCACTCCAAGGTGAGTTTTCACCAAAGAAGATTGTGGCGTCGATAACTTGTTGGAAAGCACCAATAACTTGTTCGGTTAAGTCGGCGGCAATGTCAACGAGATTGTCGGCATCTTTTAATGTGTTTTCGCTAACTGGAACGATAGCAGCGATTTCTTCGGCAACAAGGTTGACACCTTTCCATGCCATTTCGGTAACTGGTTTGTTTTTGATTTCATCGGCAGCACCAACAGGTGTTGTCATGTTTTTGACCCAATACGCCTTTGGTAAGTATTCGGCGACTGGAATGGTTCTTGTTTTACCAATCATGTCTGGTAAACGATAACCTAATTCGAGGGCTTTGGAACGACCGATAATGCCCTTGCTTACTTCCCTATAATATTCAACAGGGAGAACTACGGAACTATTGATAATTGCCATAGAGTTTGTTTCCTTTCTTTTAACTAACTAAATCTTTAAGCACTTCACTCATTGCTGCCACCGCCTTTTGCTTACTATCACCGCCCTTATCGGCTGGTTGATTTTGCGTATTGACAATGGTTGAACGAGTTGCACCTTTTGGTTGGACAGCCTCGTATTCCTTTTTGATGTCTTTGATTACCTTATCAATGTTGCCATCATCGGCGGTAAGTAATCTAGTATCGTTTTTAAAGAAATCAGGAAGTCCTTCCTTTTTTAATTTTTCGCTCAACACGGAACTTTTTTTGTATGCCCTTAATTCGGCAAGTTCTTGTTGGTCTGCTTGTTGCTGTTCTTTTAATTTTTCGGCGGCGATTTCTTCGGCGGACTTATTCGCTTGCTCTTTCGCTTTCGCTAATTCGCTTGCATGTTTTTGTCGCATGTTTGCCATGTCGCTATTGTGTTTAGCAGTCAAATTGTCCGTAACCTCTTGGGCTCGTGCGTCTAATAATGCCTGCAACTCGGCTTCGGTTTTAGGTAATTCTACCATAAATAATCCTTCCTCTTGAATAAAGCGTCAAGGTCGCATCTCTTTTGGCAAATGCCACTCTACTATAAAGTTAGTAGGCAACTATATCAATAGCGGTTTAATCCGCTTTGTTATCACTTAAATCTTGTGATTTGCCAACCACAAAGTTTTTCATGTTGTCTTGTTGACCTTTACCTTGTGGGTTAGCATTTTGCCTTTGTAAATTGGTGGGATTATTTCCCCCATTACTATTTTTATTATTTAATTTTTCTTTTCTATTGTCAACATAGTCGTTGTATTCTTTCATACCTTTTATGTAGTCGGCAACATTTGGTATCATGCTAACACCTTGCAATAAGATTTCAGGGTCACATAATCCAGCGTTAGAAAGATTAACGATAGCATTGATATTATCAATGTCGTTGCTTGGTAGGGTATGTGTATAGACTAAATCAACCTTTTCTAAATCAAACTTAATTTTGCTATAAAGGGATTTGTCATTTTTTTCAACAAAGTCTAATGTCAATTCCAAAACTTTCATATAACCTTTGTTAAACCATTTTTCTTTTTCAACGCAAAGGTCTAATAATGGTTTGGTTTTTGCTTTTAAGATTGGGTCACTAGCGTTTTGTGTGAAATCGCTACTAGTAAAGTCTGGAATGTGTGTAATGTAATGGATTTCGTTTTTGAAATCGGCACTTAAAGTTTGTATGTCTGTTTGGTTTAATGGATTAGATAAGAACTTTGCATCAACATTATCACCTTCAACCGCTAAAACCCTATGTTCTTTAATTAGGTCAATCGCTTCTTTTGCTTCTTTTTCGTCACCAAGTCTTGCGTTCTTAATGAAAAGCAAGTAGTTCATAATATCATCAACATTTTGGAAACGATTGTTTTGTAAAGCACTATACAAAGCGATTTGCGGTAATGCTGGTTTGCAATCACTAATACATTGTTTGTTGTTTTGGAACTCAATAATTGGAATGTCACTATAACCATGTTCGGCTGAATAAGATTTTTCCGCATTATTGATTAAGAATAAATTAAGTGGGTAAATCGCAATGGCAATGTATTGTGATGGTGCAGATACATTTGGGGTGTAATACGCATAGATTTTGTCTTTTGTGTAAATTAAACAAACATATCTACCTTGACCAAGATTATCAATTTCATAGTAAATATGATATGCAAACAATCTTTTCATTGCGATAGAACAATCATAAACGACATTAGTGTAGCGTGGGTCTAATGAACGATAATGTGGGAAACTATCACCAATATCATTGTAAAGTCCCAAGAAACCGCTACCACATTTACCCATGTTTAAAGCAACATCATAGATTTCCTCTTCGTATTCATAGTGCTTTTGGTAAAGCGAAAACTTACTTGCCCTTGTTTTTTCGCTTTCACTACCACTAACAACAATATCAGGAACACGACCTAGGAATGTTGATGTAGATGTATCTACTAATGGTTTGACTAGGTTGTGTTGTAAATCTAATTTAAGTTTTCTTTTAAAGTAGAACGGACTAATTAAGTCACTATTATACATTTTGTATTGTAAGTCAATTAGTCTAATGTCTTTACCAATGGTGTCTTTATAAAATATTTGATACCAAATGATTTTTTGGACTACTTTGTCTAGTCCATCGCCTGTTTCTAAAACATTTTTATCAACATTCATTCTAATCATACTAAAAACCTCTTATTGCTTTGGCAAGCATAGATAATCTATTGTCGGTATCTACTTTGCCACTATATCTATATTCATAGTTTAGCAAATATTGTGACAACATATCAACGAAATCATCATGCGTTGCATTAGGAAACCTTAACATTTCGTCAACATCATCTTCAATAGTTGGGTCCAAACTTTCATCAGGTAAATGCACATTACCACTTTCTATAAGTGGTATGACATTTTCATATCTTTCTTGTTTGCTTTTTGACCCTGGATTAAACTCTACAAAACCACCAATTTCCCTATTTAAAGTTTCTATTGTTGCCAAACCATTTGCTTTTGCTTCAACAATCTTTTTCCGTGCTTGTGGGTAATTGCTAGATAAAATACGCAATGTTTGTAATGTTTCTTTAAATGTCATTTTCTTTTTGACCTTTTTAAGCAAGTAGTGGTCCGCACCGACCCTACCCCATACACCAATGCAAACATTATCGTTATTTGCCTTTGTTCCACCAAAAGTCAAGTCGCAAGACATTTCCATAGTATCAAAAACGCTTGGTTTTGTTCTAGCATTATAGAACTTAATGCTTTCACGCTTAATCAAGTTACCACCATCAATGTATGGTTTTCCTTGGTATAATGCGTTCCACTTTCTAGCACCTAAAAGTTTTTGCATAGATGCCGCCCATTCACTATCAAAACCTAATTCTGGGCATAGTGTTTCACCGACTTTTCTATGTAATAATTTGTCAACGCCTTTTTCCCATACACAAGGAATGTTGACAATGACCCATTCACCGCTTTTTGCTAATCTACCGATAAGGTCGTCATCGTGCCACCTTGTATGAATGACAATAATAGCGTTCCCTTTTCCCCTTGCTCTTGTTGCCACACTATCGGCAAAAGTATCATAAACTTTATCACGCAAGTCAGGATTATTTGCCTCTTCACCATTCTTAAAAGGGTCATCAACGATAACCAAAGCACCGCCATTACTAGTAAGACCACCAAGAATACCTGTGGCAAGCATACCGCCATGGTGTTTATCAATGTCCCATAATGTTTTGTTGTCTTGACTTTCACTAATTTTTAAACCAAATATTTCATCACCAAAGTTTTTCATTAGTTGTCTATTTTTGTTACCAAACTTCTCGGCAACATCAGCGTTATACGCTGTAACAATACACCTTAAATCAGGGTTTCTACCAATGAACCAACTTGGTAAAGTTTCGGTAACTGTCATAGATTTACCATGTTGCGGCGGAACGCTAATGCAAATCTTTAATTTTTTGCCATGTTCAATGTTTTCCACAACACTTTGGCAAATATTACAAATAACCGCATGGAACTTTGTAAAAATATAATCTGGGTAAACATGCCTTAAATACAAAGCATAGTTATCTCTAATTTTTTTCTTTTCTAATTCTTTGTCAAATGCCGCTTTTTCTTTCGGCGATAAGTTTTGGTAAATGTCTAAAACATTATCTTTCTTTTCTTGTTCACTATTAAAAGTAGTGGGTTGTTCTTGGAACTTTTTTAATTGTTCCTTAAACTTTTTACCATTTTCTTTCCTTTTTTGGTCAAGTTTTTTACGATTAAGACTATTTACCGCCATTTATATCACTCGCCTTTTTCATTGCCTCAATAACAGCAAGTTCTTCTGGTTTCAAACTATCTACCAATTTTTTATAATCGTTGTCTTTATTGTTGGAGTTTTCACCTAATTTTTCGCTTAATTTATGTTCGGCAAGATACTTTAAAAGCAGTGGGTTAGGTGGTAGTTCTTCTTCTATTTCAACGATTTTATAATCTTCTCGTTCAACCTTGCCATTTTCATCATAAACTTTATACTTTACAGGCACTTGTTTTTTAATCCTTTTGCCGCCAACTGCGGTTTGGAAAAGACTACCAGCAAGAACAATGTCTGCTAATGCCCTACTATCTTTCATGATGATAAGCAAAGTTGGACAAATCGTTACTAAAATTGCCCATTGGTGTTTGTTTAAATCTAGTCTTTTTCTAATTTCGGTGTCGCTTTCACCATTTAAACACCACTCGGCAATGTTAATAATAGTGGATTTGTTCATTTCAAAGTCTTTTAATTCGGTATTAGAAAGCAAAGCATTGACGGTTTTAATATCAACACTTTTCGCTAATTCTTTAATTGGGTCTAATGTAGTTTGTGTAGGCATAATTTCTATAATTTGGTTAGTGTAGGCATGACGGACACAACTACGCCACACCTACACCATTTTATTATAACTAGTTTGGTTTGGTTTCCACAATGACAGGTTTTAATTTTCCGTCTTTGAAAATCATTTCTACTTTCTTGCCTTCAGCCCTTGCTTTCGCAATAATTTCTTGGTCTTTTTTTCTTTGTTCAAGGTCTTTTTGCGTTTGTGCGGCTGCTTGACTTTCAAGTTCCATGAACTCTTTGAAACCTTTTTTAGTTTTGTCCCATCTAGTTATTTTCTTTTTGTTTGCTGCTGTTTCGCTAAAAATAACATAGTAATTTTCTTTCATTGCGATAAACGAATTATACAATGAAATAAGGATTTCTATGTGGTCAATATTAGAAACTATATTTTTTGATTTACTACAATTTCTAATAAGTTGCCTAATCCCTTTTAATTCTTGCGGATTGTCGGTTAATGTTAATTGGAACCTTAAAATATGCTTTGTTGTGTCAATAAGATTGGTAAAAATATCTTTTAAAAGTTCCTTTTGAACATCCGATTTAGTCTTTTTAACATTGTGTCCCATGTTTTTTCTCCTTTTTTGGTGGACATAGTAGGACTTGAACCTACAACCGATGGTTTATGAGACCATTGCACTAACCTTTGTGCTATATGTCCGTAATTTTTATACATTAGTAATGTAACTTTTTTACACCTACTTTTCAAAAGCGTGCAATTTTTTTACACAGTTTTACTTTCTATTGTGGTAATCACGCTCAATTTTAACCATTTTTGCGTAAGATACTATTGAAACTGTGACAAAAATTACGAAAAGTGAAGAACAACCCACTAATAATGCAAATAACCAAATTGGAATACTAATCATACACCTATTTCCCTTTCAAATTGTTCTAGTATTTGATTTATTTCAGGCAATTTCCACGCCACAAACTCGCACATTTCTTCTAAATCAAACTTTTTTTGGTAGCATCTACCTTGTGTGTCAAGCAAAGCATGGACTATTTCGTGAATAAAAGTTATTTCTCTTGCTGCACCTTTCAAATCATCAGCAATTTTAATCGTTAATTCGTTTGGTAAAGTTCTACCATCACAATTATCAATTTCTTTTCTATCAACAATCAATACTTTCCAATCATACAAACCAATTCTCATAGTTTCCCCTTAATCTTTTAATACTTCGTCTAACATTTTTTTAGTTTCTTCAAGACTATCTAAATAACCACATTTATATTCACTACATTCCATATTTTTTTCAACATTTTTGATTTCATCAACCACCTTTTTTCTAAATACTTTTAGTGCGTTTTCAAAAGTGGTTGTGCCTTTAACTTTATTCATCACCATTCTCCTTTTGATACCTTACTATCATTAGTGCTATTAACAATAGACCAAACACAAACGACATTATTATTGCCAAAACTTTCATTTTTTACTTTTCCCATATTTTATTTTATTAAAAATGCCTTTAATACCGATAGTAACAAATATACAAATTAGCAAAAAAGGTGTCCCTGGTCCTGCCCAAAATAACCAACATGCACTACCAACACCTATTAAGGTGTTCCTAGCGGTTTCATTAGACCATAAAATAAACGCTAATAGGTATGGTAACCACACTTCTACGCTTAAAACAACGAAAACTGTGACAAAGATTACAGCGGTTCGCCAATCCCTAATATTTGTGGCAATCCAAACCCAAGGAAAAGCGATAAGATACCAAACCCACGCCCAAAATCTTTTCCATTTAGTAGGTTTCATGCGGATTTTGGTTTTCCATGCTAGTTGCTTTTTCTTATATTGTTGTTCTAAATCTTTGAACGACATGTTAGTTTTTTGCAACAAACATAAAGTAGCAAAATACCATTACCACTACAATCGCTAGTGGGTAACTAAAACCATTCTTTTCTAAAAGTTTAGGAAACAATGAAAAAAACGCTAGTAAGTTTGCCAAAGTAAAACAAAGTTTTTGCGGTTCGCTTTTTGTTTCCAATAGGTATGCCATAATAATTGTTGTGTCTTTCCTTTCCATTTAATTATAAAGTAAAGCAAAATAAATTAAAACAAAATAAAGTAAATTAAAGTAAATATAATTTAGACAATGTATAAAGTTTTTTAGAAAATAACACTTATAATAGGTGGAAATCCTTAATCAAATCTTATAATCTTATAGGTGGTGCATTGATAACACATATAATAAGACAACACTATCAAGTCCCACTATTCATTAAAGCAAAGCAAATGTATAGTCGAGATTTTCAAGTGGTGAAAAAACTTTGTGTGTAGCGAAAGAGGGTTGGGTTAGGTATTAAAATCCGCTTGATGTTGATACCCCCCACCGAGGACCCATTGAAAGACCCAAAAAGACCCCACAACATCGGCACATATAACCATACACCCATCACACCAAGGGAAGAGAGGCAGCCCTCCTAATCCTTAACCATTACCACAGACCATCGCACAGCATTATATATCTGTCGTTAGTTTTGACTATTTCGTCCGCCTACAATGTGCGACAATTTGCAGCAATGCCCTTTTTTATAGGTTTAAAGACATTTTGACGCGTGTTTGTGGTGGGTCGTGTGTGTTTTATCGTTGGCGGTGTTTTTCTATGCCTTAAAACGCCTAAAAATAGGGGTCTTATTAGTTAGTGATAACTAACCATAATAAAAGGAACCTAAAAAGGCACAAAAAAAGACCCCTCGCCGCTTTGGGTTTGGGGTCTTGGGTTGTTGGTCTAATAATAACCGATGATTTTTATCTCTTGGATGCTTACTTTTTCGCCAAGTTTCCGCTCGAGTTTACGCTTTGCCGAGGCGGTGTCTTTGGCGTCGATGTGGGCGTTCCAATCGGTGCTGGAGTTTGGGGTTCGGTATCTTATAAAATACGCTTGCATATTTACCCCTCTCGTCTAGTGCCTGGCACCCAGTCAGGGTCGTTGTGGTTGTCAATCCACTCCAACTCCGCAAGGTAACCCTCGCACTCACCAATCTCGACGCGGATTTCTTCCAATCGCTCCAAGCGTTCGTCGATTTCTTGCTGTATCTTTTGGCGTTCCTTTTCTAGGGCGGCGATGAGTTTGTTTATTCGAGCATATTCTCCCATGTTTCGTCCTCCCTATTTGGTGAACCTTGCCAAGGTTGGCTCGGTCTTGTTTTCGGCGTGTTCGTTGCGTTCCATTTCAGCCCAATAATTGCGGAGCGTTGGTGCTAGGATTAAACGCAAAAACTCGGCTGGTTTGCGGTTGTAATATTCGGCGAGTGTTTCCACTTGTTGAGCGGTTGGTTCGTCGAGGTGGATGGTGATGGCTCTTGTTTTCTTTTGTTCGGTTCTCATTGTGCTTTTTTCCTTTCGATGTCGTTGGTGATTTTCTTCGCTATTTCTAGGGCGGCGTCGCTTTCGCTTTCGTAGTTAAGAACGACCACGAAACTGCGAGCCCAAAGGCGTCCGCTCGGTTCGGTTTTATATATGACTTTGACCGAGCGTCGTGGGTGTCCGTTTATGTTGTTTTTTAATGGTTCAAAAGTGAACCAAAAAGAACGCTCGCCAAGTTGGACGAAATATGGCTCTGGGCGGTTGGTTTCTTTCGTGATTTTCATTACTTCGCTCCTCCGTTTCTTTTCTTGGTCAATTTGTAGATTTTGAGGAGTTTGATTGTGTCGTCTAAATCCCAACGCTCCTCAATGTTTTTGAGGTCTTTGGTAAGGTTCTCGAGTTTGATATATTCTGGGGTTTTTTCGTAGCGTTCAACACAACCCTCAAAAAGTATGCTGTCTGCCTTTTTCCATTCGCAACGATACTCCCATAAAATATACTCAAAACCTTCAGCGAGTTTTTGTTCATAAAGGGCAATGAGACGCTCTTGTCTTTGTGGGTCCCTTTTTAAGAATGGAGAGGGGTTGTTTTTTAGTTTTTCCAAGGTTTCGTCGATGCGTTTGATGTCGCTGTGCCATTGGGAGATTGGGTCGCTGCCTTTAACAAAGGAATGACGGCTCGCTTTGGCGTATAGTTTCACGCTATCGTCAAAGGTCATTAAATCATTATGAGAAACGGAAACGCAGCCTCGGTTTTGGTAGTCCTTTTTGACCTCTTGGACCTCGTGCGTCTTAACCTTATTAAAAGGAATATAGAGAACGCCTTCGACGGTGCTTGGTTCTAGCACGATAAAACACTCGGAGCGGCGTTTCTTGGCGGCGATGTGTTTGGCGTTGTTGGTGCTAGTCAAAAGACCCTCGACTTCGATGCTGTAATAGTCCTCGGAGTTGGTCATTTTATCGCCGAAGATGTCGGTGTCTTGGAAATATACTCTGGAGATATATGGGGAGATGCTTTTTTTGGTTTCATTTTCGGCGTCATAAAGCACCAAACTGCGAGCCTCATATTTATTATTTATTTTCATTTTTTTGGGTTCCTTTCTAGTCTTTTAAAGCGACCTCGACAACTTCGAGGACGTGGTTCCATTTTTTGCTCTCGGTGTAGGTGTTCTCCGAGGTTCTTTCATTGTGTCCGAGGAATGGGTCGGCACATGTTCTCTCGATGTATCTTTTCGCCCATCCTCTCACCTTGTAAGGTTCGCACCATTCTGGGAAATCTTGCGGAAAACCATCGGAGCCAGTGTAGTAAACTAAACTCTCGCCAGTTTCGGTGTTTGTGATGGTGTCTTTAACGACAAACCCAACAGGGGCGTCTCGGTCAATTTTGACCCTTTGCTCATTGGCACAAACGACCTCGCCGTCGGTGTCTTTGTTGGTGACTATTCTATAAACACCACTGGCGGCGGTTTCACTTACCAATCTGCGGAGGTTTTGGGCGTGCTTATGGGCAGCCTCCATCTTGTCAAATCTAGCGGCGTCGAACTTGTCGCAATCGTGCCACATTCCCTCGCCTTGGTTCAACACTTGAACACGGACCTCAAACTCGGTGAGAGTTGGGCGGTTGATAATGTTGATGAGGGTTGTGTAATCTTCGTCGGCGAAGTTTCCGTTGATAATGTCAAAGAAGGCAGCGATGTAATAGTCGTAAAACTCCTCGCTCTCGTATTCGATGACTGGGTTGTTTTTTGGTTGGTATTCTTCCCTGTAAACTTCGTTAAAAAATGCGTCAAAGATGCGGCGGTGGTTTTCTATGAATTGGGACAACTTGCAGCAAATGACTTCTTTATCACCCCAAAGGACCTCGACCCCCTCGGCAATCCATAAAAGAACTCGGTCGAAGTCGTCCTTCGGTTGTTCGTTGTATTCAAAGCAATTAAGACAATCAAAAACATCGTCGCAGATGTCACGATTGGAACCGCCGAGTTTAATGGCGTCGGCGAGTGTGTATTTTTTGGCGTTTGTTTGTTCGGTTTTCATTGTTTAAAATCCTCCTAAAATGTAAAACCAGCAGCGATGGTTGTATCGCCTTTAATATAGCACCAGTCTGAGGTGTCGTCGAAAGCATAACAGAGATACTTTTTCTCACTAGCGTCCCAGCAATGTTTGACCCATACTCTCGAGGTTGGTTTTCCGTTTCTAATCTTGCGGAAATAGTCGCCTGTTTTTAGGTGGTTAAGTGGGCGGAGTTCGTAGTGGTTCGCCGCCTCTTCTTCTCTTGCCTTTTCGCATTGGTCACAAAGGGCGTCGAGTTCGTTGCTTAATTGGGCGTCGATTGTTTTGAGTGTTGCGACATATTCGCCTCGGACTTGTTCGGCTCTGACCCATTCGTCATAATAGATATTTTGAGGGCAGTCTTTTACCATGTCGGCGGCGTTCTTGTGTTCCTTTTCCGCTAGTCTTAAAGCATAGCGAAGAGCATCAATTTGTCTGCTCTTGATGTTGATTTGTTCCTCGAGGTTTTCGAGGGTTGTTTTGGTTTGGTTTTTCTTTTCCATTTTGTTTCTCTCTTTCTTGGCGTTCTTGCCATGTTTCGAGCGGCGTTGGGGTGGGTTCCGTCGCCCTAGTTGTAGGCGACCTCCTCAACATTGTCTCGGACTTGCTCGAGTTCGTCCGCTTGGTCCTCGAGGATGTCCGCTTGGTCATTTAACCACTCGACCCTCTCCTCTTGGGCTTCGGTGAGGTCGTAGTTATCGCCATAAGGCTCGACCTCGTCGGCTTCGTTTCTTGTTTCCTCGGCGAGTTCCCTTAATAGGTCCAAAACTTCGTCGATTTTTTCGGCGATTTTCTTCGCCCTTGTTTTAACTTGTGTTTTTGTGATGTTTGCCATATTCTCGGCTCCTTTCTTTCTGTGACCCCTGTCACGCTTTCTCTTTCCGCCCACCCCATCGGGCTCGCTAATATAATAAAGGTTCTGCGTGTATATTACAATATATTTTTTATTTTTCGGTTCTTTTGGTTCTTTTGGTTCTTTTGACCCATGCCGCCGCCATGGTTCACAATGTCCTCGAGGTGCTTCCCATAGACCTCCACCAAAAACTCCCCCCAAAAAGGGGAGAAAATGACCCCTCAACTCACCCCTAAAAATGGTCAAAAAATTGAACACCGAAAATGGGGGAGAGTTGACCCCCCATTGTCCCAAGATTTCTCTCTCTTAAATTGGGACATTTTTTTATGGTAATTTTCAACTTCAAATTAAAATAAAATAACCTACCTAAAATCCAGAATAGGGGGGTATAAAAAAAAGCAACCCTAGTGGGTTGCCTTTTGGCACCATGACATTATTAGGAGGTATCAAGTGTAAGTCTATTATACACTTATATACTCTTTTCGCAAGGGTAGAAATCACGGACCCTACATTTTAATCCCTTTGCTAGTTTTATTAGCGTGGAAATCTTGGCGTTGTTTGGGTCGTTGATTTCTAGTTCCAACGCCCTAATTGTTTCTAATTTAACGCCGCTTTTGTCCGCTAGTTCTTTTATAGTTAATCCCTTGGACTTTCTAATTTCTTTTAGTGCAAATCTTGGTTTAATTTCTAAACCAATACCGAAACACATACCCATATTTAATCACCGCCTTTCAATAGTTCATCAATATAGTTGATTTTGCTTTCATTTTCTTGGGTTAGTTTTTCTATTTCGTTAGGGTCAATTTTAACTATGTCCATGTTCTTTGGCACATGCCAACCTTGAAATGCTTTTGCAAATAGGCACGATTTCTTTTTCTTGCCATCTTTGTAACATTTCATTAGTCCATAGAACCAAGCGTATTGACCTTTTTTAAGCGTATAGATTTGGCGTCTAGCATGGTTATTTTTAACATAGATTTCTCTACTATAACCCCTACCAAAATCCATGCCTACTAAATCAAAATCTTCGCCTTTTTGTATGGTCTTAACAATACCAACGCCAAGGCAAATGGTGTAATCGTTTTCCTCTTTTGGTGTTCCAAGGAAAAATAATGTTTCGTGGATTGAACAATGCGCCAATCTTACTAGGTCTGGAATGATAAAATTATGGTTTCTAATCCTAACTTTTCCCATTTTAGACCTCTATATAGCACCAACTTTGTGGTGCATTAGTTAATGGTTTTAATATTTCAAATTGCTTTTTTTCACCTTTGAACCCAATACCACTAACAGTATGACTATAAACAAAGAACTCTTTTAGTTCCTTTGGTTTGTTAAAGATTTCTAACTTGGTAATGTGAATGGCATAACCTAAAACCCATTCGCATTTATCGTTTAATGAACTAAATGGTAAGTAATTTACTAACTCATCTTCAGCCAAACAAGATTTTTCTAGTATTTCTTGTTCGTTCAAAGTTTTCGTTGTATTTGTATTATCGTCATTATCTATTATTTCTTCCACCTTATCGCACCAAAATCTAGCAACTACTTTTCCTTGGTATTTGCTTGTTTTGTCATAAGATAAAACAAACTCTAACTTGTTGCCTATATAGGCGAGTTTTAAGACACCATCTTTACTTGTCTTGGTGTTGTAGATATAAACCCAACCGACATAATCTTTTGGGAACTTTTTGCGTATTTCTAATGTCTTAATTTCGTTAAGAATGTTCTTATTGTGTCGTGGTCTTATGCTAATTAAAATTGCTTTCATAAACACTACCTTTCTGTAATCCAAACAAATAAAAATATAATTCCATAAAGTAATACGCTAATTGCTATTGGCAACCATAATGGGAAAAACACCCAAAACCAATTCCAATCAATGACTTTTGTTAGTTTTAAGATTAGAAAAACTATGAAAGTTATAAAACCAAGTGTCCCTAATGAAAGCGACAAACTACTA
>Ga0310696_10005234_pt1 | contig 15683 bp, 15 predicted proteins | sample AusTroGonzalo_MG_4_FD_203885 | JGI IMG/M metagenome (GOLD analysis project Ga0310696, IMG submission 203885) | Bovine rumen microbial communities from tropical cattle in Woodstock, Queensland, Australia - Gonzalo_02 (v2) (version 2) | ecosystem: Host-associated > Mammals > Digestive system >...
GCAAGAAAACTGTCCTTCATGATCTCCCGTGCTTCATGAGCTAAGGGATTGGTAACGCTGACAGGAAACTCATAGTTACTGTCGGTCGTACAGACGAGTTTGGACAAATCCACCGCCTCGCCTTTCTTGTTTCCCCAGATATATTCCACCAAATCGGGATATTCGATGAAGGCATTGCGGTTATGCTGGATGTCCGAAACGGCATTCAAACGGTTCACTTCTTTCTCGCTCACCGGGTCAACGCGGTGCCATGCGAGCAGAATATCCACCAAATGCGGGGTAAAACCGAGATACGAATCATTATTGATATATTTCTTGTAATCCGCAATCCATGTCAAGTCTTCATAGGCGGTAGCGGTATAGAAATAGGCACGCGCGAAATCGCCTTTGTACTCATCTATCACCACGAAAGCATTGTCTTTCCAGGTTGTATCTTTGCCCATGAAAAAGACGCCGTTATTCACTTTGGCCGAATCAGCCAGTACGCCCGGAGGATAATTGCTCTTGTTCGCGTTCGTCAAATGGTCGGAAGGATTCAGCAGATACAGGTCGGTATAGGCGCTCAAACAGCCTGCCTCTCCACCCCACCAACTCTTCGGGAGGCTATGCTCTATATCCACACTGGCGGCACTACCGCCGTTGATCGGCAAATAGCGCTTGATATTGGAATACATATCCCAAATTGTGCCATCTGACTCCAAATCTGTCGTTTGGTATGCGCTCCAGGTTCCATAACGCGGATCGTCTTTGTGCCACAAGGTCTCACCTGTACAGGGGTCGATCTTGTCCGCTGTATGCGTTCCCGCGTCTTGCGAGCCATATTTATAACGCTGCCCTCCACCGATGATTTTGTGGATCTCGGACTTGAGGACAGAATCACTCTTGCCGTTCAAAGCATCATAATACCCTTGCGGTATTTGTTCTGCCGTAACACCGACGGCAAACAAAAGCGCCAATGTCAGAAAGAAATACTTTTTCATGATATGGATGTTTTAAGTTTATTATTTCTTTTTAGCAAGCGCCATGAGTACATTCAGCGCCACGTACCAAAGGATAACAGCCGTTCCTCCGAAGAGGGCGAACTCTATATGTTTGGCGACCACAGCCTTCGCCACGCAGAAAGCAATCAGGATTAAACAGCCCACCAGGAAACTGATTATCAGCGTTTTCTCCCGTTTGAAAGATTTGAAACTGAAGAACGGTATCTCCGCATTCAGCAGGTAGCAACTGAGTATAGAAAGTGCGATGAGCGCCCATGCCATCCAGTCGTACGCCAGTACCGATACAGGCAAGCTGCATATGCCGCCCCAGAAAATAGCGTTCGCCGGAGTAGCAAGGCCGATGAAAGAGTCATGCTGACGTTCATCCACATTGAATTTCGCCAGACGCAAGGCCGAGAAAGCCGCCATGAGGAGCGCGAGTAATGCCCACCAGCCCAAGATAGGCTTGAGGTAACAAAAGAGCATCATCGCCGGTGCCAAGCCGAAGGTGATATCATCGGCCAGCGAGTCCAACTGAACTCCTATCGGGCTGGGTGCTTTGAGTAAGCGTGCGCTCAGACCATCGAAGAAATCAAAGAAAGCGCCGGCCAAAACAAACACAAAAGCCCAGGTAAAGGCACCTTGGGTTGCCAGAAAAACAGCAACACTTCCGCAAAGCAGATTGCAGCTGGTTATCGCATCAGGAATAATTCGTTTTACGTTCATAGAACAGTTCTTTTCAATTGTCACTTTTCAATTGTCGATAGACAAAATATGTAATCACAAAGGTTGTGATGCTGCAGGCGTTGGCAATCCAGAAGAAAGCGGTATAGCCGACAGCCATTTCCAGCGCACCGGCTACAAAGCCCGGAATCATCATGGAGAGCGCCATGAAAGCGGTACAAATAGCATAGTGAGCGGTTTTATAGCGACCTTCCGAGAAATACATCATGTACATCATATAGGCCGTAAAACCAAAGCCGTATCCAAACTGCTCGCAACTGACAGCCGTGCCGATTAGCCAAAGCGACTCGGGCTGGGCCATACTAAGGTAACAATACACGAAACTCGGTAATGTCAGCGCCAAAGCCATGAGCCAAATCGAGCGTTTGAGGCCCTTGCGGGATATGTATATTCCGCCTAAAATGCCACCCAACAGAAGGCATATGACGCCTATCGTGCCGTAAAGCAAACCGACAGTATCGGTGCTCAAAGCCAAGCCGCCTCCAATGATCTGTCCGTCGCGTAATACGCTGGCGCGGGCGTCTACCAGGAACGGTTGGCATAGTTTGACAAGGAAGCCTTCACTCAAGCGGTATAAGAGCATGAACGCTATCGCCAGCCCCACACCGGGCTTGGTAAAAAACGTTGCAAATGCCTCTCGCAGCTCGCGCATGGCTCCGCCGTAGTCTTTGACGTCACGTGGTTGGTCTTCCGCTGCACGAGGCAGGAAGAAACAATGGTAGAGTGTAACCATCAGCAGGAGTACGCTCGTTGCACCCAATGTCACTTGCCATGAGAGCGGGATGTCGCCTGTCCGGTTCTCTATCTGGCCGGCTATATAGACCAGTACTCCTTGCGAGAACACGGCTGCGATACGATAGAAAGTGGAACGGATTCCGACGAAAGCCGCCTGACTCTTCGTATCATGGGCCAGCATGTAATAACCGTCCGCCGCTATGTCATGGGTTGCGGAAGCGAAGGCCGCAATAATGAAGAAGACCAATGTCCATCGGAACAAGCCTACAGATGTGGCTTTTGCGGCGATAGTGTCCGCCGCAGGGTGCGGCAAGGTGACGGTAAGCAGAACACAGAGGACTGTGAGCAATACCTGCATCGCTATTATCCACCATCTTTTCGTGCGCAGTATATCCACAAACGGACTCCAGAGTCCCTTCAAGAACCATGGGAAATACAGTAGTGTAGTGAAGAACGCCAACTGGTCATTGGGTACTCCCATTTTAGCAAACAGCATCACGGAGATGCTGTTTACCAAGAAATATGGGATTCCTTCCGTGAAGTACAACGTCGGTACCCACACCCACGGTGATATATTTTTTACACCGTACACCCTACACTTTACACCTTAATAATATACGCGTGCGCGCGATTATTGGAAGTTAGCTCTGTTATCGGTTACCTCAGCTTTATCTTCAATCAGCTGAATAGCCTGATACGGCAGGTAAGCGAAACGGGAAGCCAACTGTGCCTTCTCACTCTCCGCATTGAACTCAGCCTCAAGGTTGTTGGCAGCTCCGGTCTTAACGACAAAGACGCCCATGTTACCTTGGATAGGTTCGCTCAGTTCATTCTCGCTTTGTGCAACAGCCTTACCGATTACGGCAGGTTCCATACCGGCATTGCCGAAACGGCTGTCAGAGAGGCTTACGCGCTCAACGGTCTGAACACTCTGGCCCATGATTTGAGCAGCAGCTTCGAGCGACTCTACGCCTTTCAGTTGCTTCTTTATATACTCAGCCTTGGCATTGTTGGTTGCTTCATAGGTCAACTCGGCTCGAACAGCATTCAACGGACGATACTCGCCGTCGTTCACCTCCGTGAGGGCAGCAACTACAAACTGCTGACCGCATTCAAACACATCCGATACCTGACCTTCTTTAGCCTCGAAAGCCCAACGAACGATAGGACGGCTGGATTTGAGTTGACCTACCTTATCGGTGTTTGCAGTCAGGTTATACTGCGGTACAACGGTCATACCGGCCTCCTGAGCTGCTTCCTCAAGTGCCTCGGCATTGTTGTTCGCAACGATGAACTGCTTAGCGTTGTTATAGATAACCGAATACGTCTTGCTGGACGGAGTCACCTCACGCGCAAGAATAGCGAGTTTAACTTTCGGAGTCGGTTTGCCGATTTCCATGATCTCGTAAGTCTGCTCACCCATACCTTGAGCAACCGTGAAACGCTCGCCGCGTTTGCCGGCGAAGGCAGGTTCATAGATATTCTTCGGCAGATCAGCGGCTTTGAACCAACCTAATTCCTGGTCCTCACCGTCCTCTACAATAGCTTTCAGCTCTACAGAGTCGGGCATCGAATAGCCGGCCTGCATGATACGAGCCATTGCGTAGGTATTGTTCTCAAAGAGAATCTCGGTGCAGTCACCTGCTTTCGCACCCTTGGCGAACGCAAACTCTTTGAATTGCGCAGGAACGGTCTCCTCCGAGTAGTCACGTCCATCGTACATGATGTCCGAATTGGTGTTGACTACGAGACTTATGTCCTCTGTCGTCTTGAACTCCTCCTGCAGCGTATTCATCAACTTCTGAGCGGCAATGAAGTCATCCTCGCTCGGTACGATATCGAAGGTGATATACTTGATGGCGCGGTTCGGAGTCTGTTTGTATTGCTCTTTGCGTTGTTTGTACAGTTTCTTGATTTCTGATTCGCTTGCTTTCACAAGGCTGTCAGCTACTGTGTAATACGGCTGCATTACATACTCTGCACTAACGCCGTTCTGACGGCTGTTGAATGCGAACTCTGCATCCAGCGAGTTAGCTTTCAGCAGATGCTGGAAGAGCGAGGTATATTTCTCCTGCATGTAGCTGACACGCACTGCCTTCTCCCAGTAGAGCCAATAGGACTTAGCCTGCTGGAGGTTTGCATTCTGGGCGGCATCTTCGCTTCCGTCATTAATTGCAGCAATCAGGTTTTTCACCGCGTCACGGCTGAACTGACCGTTCTCGTCCTGGAACGCACGGCGGCCACGGAGAATCTGATGAACGTTCTCTCCGATACATAATTCGCTTAACTCATCGGGAGTGACGTCCATACCGATTTTCTCAGCCTGCGCACGCAGCGTGTAATCCATCATGAACATGTTCCATGCCTGATTACGGATCTGTGCGTACATGTCTTCGTCAAAGTCCGAACGGCCGCTCTCAATCTTGTACACTTCTGTCAATTGATCCTTGGCAGCTTCATACTCCGTATAGTGTACCTTCTGACCCTCTATCACGCCGACATTCTCGCGGCTACGGTTGAAGAAACTACTACCGGAGTTCAAAAAGTCTCCGAGGATAAACGCCAACATGGCCAAACCCACAATTGCAATCAGCAGGGCGCCATGATTTCTAATTCTTTGTAAACTTGCCATTTTTTATATTAAACTTTTAAATTTTGATTTTCTACCTGTAATTACCAGTTCGGGTTGTTCGTCTTGGACATATAACAACCGTTAGCAATCTGCGGGAAGCCGTTGTACATGGTCAGCTGGCCGTGAATGGTAATTTCGTCACCAACCATCAGTTTGTTCATTGCATCAATCTTCCCGTTGTTCAAACCTTTGCAGCGATAAGCAAGCATCGATTTCTGACCGTCAGAAATCAAGATCTGCGCATTACCGTAACTGGTACTGAACTCCAGCATACCGATGACCGTTCCCTTGGTCTCATAGAATTTCGAACGACCGAGAGCCGCCGTATCCACCGCTTGCGAAACGCTCAACTCACCGGCCTCCGGCGCGGAGCATGTAGGCAGCGGACTGGGGATAAAGGTCGCATTACGCACGCTGGTAATGAAGCAGTTCTTCAACTCCGCACCTCCGTTATACTTGGTCAAATTGCCGCGGAATGTAGCCTGCGAGCCCGCCAAAGGTATCTGCGAACGATTGCGGAACGCTATATTGTTCACGTTCTGCGTACGATAGCAGGTCACTTTCTTGCTATTACTCGATGCGCCAACCGGAATAATCTCGAAGTCCACATTCGAATATTTCGACGGGATCAGGAACGGGTTCGTCTTCACCAGACTAATCTCACCGGTAATCTTGTAAATCTCGGTAGTCGTCACATTATCCGGCAACTCCTTGCAGAGCGCGATAGCGTCCTCGATACTGATTTCGATACCGCTTGTATCGGGAACCAGGACGGGGATGGAATCCACGTTATGCGAATTTTCACCCGGAGCGTCGATATAAGCGCGCTCTTTGCAACCAAACAATGTCATTGCGACCGCTGCGGTCAGTAGTATAAAACTCTTTTTCATTTTGATATTTGTTTATGATATTATTCTTAAGGTTCGCTATTAAGCCTATTTTTTCAAAATAGCGTGCAAAGATACAAAAAAATATTCACGCGCGCAAATAATTTGCAAAAAAAAGTAAAAAAATCGCTAAAACCTTGCGTATATAAAAAAAAAGTTGTACCTTTGTCCGCTTTTTCGATAGTACGGCAATGTGTGCCCGCGCGAGAAACGTATAATTAACATTATTTAAGGAGGAAAAAACTATAGCAACACCCCCCATGAGACCGCGTGGCGGTCGCGTTATCAAAGAGGATCCGCATCGTATTAATGACAAGATTCGCGGTGTCCAAGAAGTACGCCTTATCGGCGATAATGTAGAGCAAGGTATCTACTCGTTTCAACAGGCTATGCGCATAGCCGATGAGCAAAATCTCGACCTCGTTGAGATAGCTCCTACGGCGAATCCACCCGTCTGCAGAGTGATTGACTACCAGAAGTTCCTCTACGCGCAGAAGAAAAAGCAAAAAGAGGCTAAAGCCAACCAGAAAAAGCAGGAGGTAAAAGAGATTCGTTTCGGCCCCCAGACCGACGATCACGATTACAACTTCAAGCTCAAACACGCCCAGGAGTTTCTCAAGGAAGGCAATAAAGTGAAAGCATATGTCTTCTTCCGCGGACGCTCCATCGTGTTCAAGGAGCAAGGCGAACTCTTGTTGGCGCGCTTTGCTGCGGATCTGGAAGATTACGGCAAGGCTGACAATGTGCCTAACCTCGAGGGTAAACGAATGATTATGTTCGTCAGCCCGAAGAGCCAGAAATAAACCAAACACGAGTCGTAAGGCTTACCTTGGAAGCCCCATGAACTGGGGCCGGCTGCCTGAGACTGTGTATTTACTAACAAATTAAACAATTAACAAAATGCCAAAGGTAAAAACGAACTCCGGTGCAAAAAAGCGTTTCACGCTTACCGGAACCGGTAAAATCAAGCGTAAGCACGCTTACAAGAGTCACATTCTGACAAAGAAGACTAAAAAGCAAAAACGCAACTTGACTCATGTTGCTATCGTTGATCAGTCGAACACACGCTCCATCCGTGAGATGTTGTTGCTTCGTTAAGTTGAACCACTAAAGTGAAAGGACAAGAGAAATGCCAAGATTAGTAAATCACGTTGCTTCGCGCAACCGTCGCAAAAAGATCATGTCGCTTACCCGTGGTAACTTTGGTGGCCGTGCTAATGTATGGACCGTAGCAAAGAACACATGGGAGAAAGGTTTGCAGTATGCTTACCGCGATCGTAAGAACAAAAAACGTACATTCCGCGCTCTGTGGATCCAGCGTATCAACGCTGCCGCTCGCCTCGAAGGTCTGAGCTACAGCCAGTTGATGGGTTGCCTCAAGAAAGCAGGAATCGTTATCAACCGCAAGGCGCTTGCTGACCTCGCCATGAACCAACCCGCTGCTTTCAAGGCAGTTGTTGATCAGGCGAAGAAGAAAGCTGCTAAGTAATTGAACATCTAGCTAGAAGTTCTTACAAAAAATGAAGAACTCGCAATTACGCGAGTTCTTTTTTTATTTCTTCCTGTAGCTCTTTGGAGGCGGTCACTAACGGAAGTCGCAAGTAGTTCTGAATAATCCCCTTCTGTGCCAGTACCGCCTTGATACCTACCGGATTACCTTCCTTGAACAGCAACCGTACCATATTCTCGTACTTCGCCTGTTTAACTTGGTCCTTTTTATGAACGATATCCCGAAAATCTTCGGGGAAGGCGTTACTTGCTACCGAAATTAGACCTGCACCGCCGGCTTCCATCACTTCGCAGGCAATACCGTCATCGCCGGAAATAACGAGGAGAGGCTCTTGACTCTTGACTCTTGACTCTCGGCTCAAATCAATCAGGTGCTTGATCTGCTCGATATTGCCGGAGGCTTCTTTGATGCCAAGGATCTTATCGGGATGGGCTTCCCAAATACGAATGACGGTTTCCGGCAAGAGGTTCACGCCCGTGCGCCCGGGTACATTATACAAAATAACAGGAATCGGACTTGCCTCTGCAATCGTGCAGAAATGCTGATACAGACCTTCCTGATTCGGTTTATTGTAGTACGGACACACACTCAATATCGCTTCAAAGCCCGTAAGATCTATCGTGCGCAGACTCTCGCACACGGTCGCCGTACAATTGCCGCCGACGCCCAGAACGAGAGGAATGAAAACCTCTCCCGACCTCCCCTCAAGGGAGGAGATAGGTGCATGTTTGCGTGTGTAGTCCACGATGAACCGCCTTACTTCGCATCTCTCGTCGGGGGTGAGGGTGGCCGCTTCGCCGGTAGTACCTAAGACGACGATATAATCCACACATCCCGTGAGTTGGGTGTCCAATAGCCGTCCAAGTGCCTCATAATCAACACTCTTGTCAGCTTTAAACGGCGTGATAAGTGCTGTGCCTAAACCCTTTAATGCCTTCATTCGTTCATTCGTTAATCGTTCGACTTGATGGTTGTTATATATCGCATGATCTGGTCATAAAGCCATGTGGCTTCCAAAGCCGCTTCTTCGCCTTGATCGGGTTTGAAGTCAGGCAAAGAGATTAACATATCGTGTATCCCTTCGCCGAGATTGAGTCCCACTTTAAAGTCCGCATCGACAAACATAGCTATATAACGCAACGACAGCATCGGTCGCGTAGTAAGGTCAATAAGCAAGTCATAGTGCTCAGCCTTGAGGTCATTGAGCACGTACTCGCGCGGTTTGCCAAACAGGTTATAATCCGCTAAACCCAAAATACGGCTCTGCGGCAGGACTAAGGATGTAATCTCTTTCTTTTCCACAAATCCCCACATGGTGACATCCATCTGCCGGCGCAAGAGGTCCTGACGGATGGTCTTAATGGCATCGTTACGCTCAAGCACGTCACTCTCATAGAGAATAAACACTTTCAGCGGCTGGTCCAGATGCGGAAAGCGCGGGTTGCGCGGTGCCTGTTTCTTGCGCAAATAATCAAAGATATATTCTTTCAGTTTCATAAATCAGCAATTACAAATTACCATTTACCAATTCGAGGAATTCCTCCTCTGTTTTGAGAGGAATACCTAGGTCCTCCGCTTTCTTTCGTTTCTCCGGGCCCATGTTCTCGCCTGCGAGGATGAAGGATGTTTTCTTGCTAACCGAACCGACATTCTTGCCGCCGTTGGCTTCGATGAGGGCTTTGTATTCGTCGCGGGAATGCTGACTAAACGTACCGGAGATTACTATTGAGAGCCCCTCTAACTTATCGCTTGTCGGTTCTGCTTCGGCTTCTCCTTCGAATTGTAAGCCCGCTTTGCGTAAACGGTCAAGTATCTCCAGATTTCGGATGTCCTCGAAGTACTTGATGATGTTATCCGCTATCTGCGGACCTACATCTTCGATGTCACATAGTTGCTCCGCAGTGGCCCATTGGAGCGTATCTATAGAGGTGAAGCGTTTCGCTATTTTCTTCGCCGTAGTCTCACCTACCATGCGGATACCGAGGGCAAAAAGGACCCGTGCCCATGGCACTTGCTTGGAGGCTTCGATGCCCGCTAACATATTCTGCGCAGACTTCTCGCCAAGTCGCTCCTGGGCGGCTATGTCTTCGAGGCGCAGAGAGTAGATGTCCGCAATATTATGAAGCAGTCCTTGACGGTAAAGCAGGTCTATCGTCTCTTCGCCCAGCCCGTCGATGTTCATCGCCTTGCGACTCACGAAATGCTCAATCTTGCCTTTAATCTGCGGCGGGCAACCGCTCTCGTTCGGGCATCTCCATGCCGCTTCTCCTTCCACGCGTACCAACTCCGTCCCACATTCGGGGCAATGAGTGGGGAAAAAACCCTCTCCGGCTCTCCCCACAAGGGGAGAGTGTTCCTCCCTCGAGGGGAGGTTAGGTGGGGTTTGCTCCTCTTTCCCTGTGATTTTCGGAATAATCTCGCCGCCTTTCTCAACCCAGACGCGGTCACCGGGGCGGATGTCGAGTTGTTTGATAAAATCTTCGTTATGCAGCGTAGCGCGTTGTACAATCGTACCGCTCAACTGCACGGGTTCGAGGTTGGCTACGGGCGTCACAACGCCTGTTCTGCCGACTTGATACGTTATCTCTTTGAGCAGCGTCAACTGTTTCTCGGCGGGGAACTTATACGCAATCGCCCAACGGGGTGTCTTTGCTGTATAACCGAGTTCCTCCTGCTGCGCCAAGTTGTTCACTTTCAGCACGATGCCGTCTGTGGCGACAGGCAGGTTCTTGCGCTCCGTGTCCCAGTACGCGATATAGGCCATTACTTCGTCCACCGAATGGCATACTTTAATGGCATCTGAGATATGGAATCCCCATTCTTTGGCGGTCTCCAAGCGCTCGAAATGTGTCTTGCCGGGCAAGTTCTCACCCAACATATAGTACAGGTATGCATCTAGTCCGCGTCGCGCCACCTCTCTCGGGTCCTGCAGTTTGAGTGTGCCGGAAGCGGCATTACGGGGATTCGCGAACAGCGGTTCTTCCTGTTCCTCACGTTCTTTATTGAGCGCCTCAAAACGCTCCCAGGGCAGCAGCACTTCGCCGCGCAGTTCAAAGAAATCCGGAACGTCGTCTCGCTCGATTCGCCAAGGAATAGACGGAATGGTTTTGATATTGTCAATCACATTATCGCCCTGCTGTCCGTCTCCGCGCGTGAGAGCTTTGACGAGCACGCCATGCTCGTACCAGAGCGAGATAGAAAGACCGTCGTATTTGAGTTCGCACACGATCTCTACGCCCGAAGGCAACTTACGTACCCAATCTTCAATCTCTTCGCGCGAGTAACTGTTCGCCAACGACAACATCGGGTACTTGTGCTTGACTGTTTCGAAAGTCTTTGAACCCTTTACTCTTGACTCTCGACTCTCCCCTAAATCACTACCCACATGTTGGGTAGGACTTTTAGGATCAAACATATCCGGGAATTGGGCTTCAAGAGCCTGCAGACGATGCATTTTCTCATCGAACTCACGGTCCGACATCGTAGGCTGGTTGAGCACGTAATACTTGTAGTTCTGCTCCTCCAACTCCCTGCGCAACGCTCGCAACTCCTCGCGTTCGGGTTCTTCTATTTCCGAAAATAAATCCACTTTACACCTTACACTTTACACCTTACACTTCTTACCTTACTATCACTTTGCGCTGGAACACCTGGCCGTTAGCATAGACATAAACTACATAAACGCCCGGATCATCCGGAAGCGCCACTTCGTGGAAAACGGAAGTTATTTCCTCCATTTCCAGCAAAATACCATGAATGCTGTATATCGCGTAATAACTCTTCTGCGTTTCCTCATGAGCGTTGAATACAACCAGGGTGTTTGCTTCGCCGTCAATTATCTCTGCAGAATTGATTTGCGGCGTAGGGTCGTACACAAGCGTGCTATCCAGTTTGAGGCCCACCAAAAGCGGGTCGTGGTCCGAACAACGGAACATTGTTCGGTCAGACGACTTGTCATAGGTATAATTGTCCGATTCGTCCGAATTGATATGATATGCCGACATGCCGGTAATCTGCTTATAGAGGGTGCTGTTGCAGAGCGCATGGTCGATATAACTGGCCCTGCCGCCGTACATATAACTGTAACTGCTGTCCGCATGGAAAGCGCGATGCAGGTCAATAAAACCATTTTGCGTGAAGACCAGAATGGGGTCTGTATAAGCATAGCAGTTCAGATCGCCCATGAACAGCACATCGTTATCCCGGATATTCGGGTTGTGGCGGTAAGTGCTGTAGAAACTGACGACTGCACGCGCCTCATTGACACGGCGGTACTCGTCGCCCGTGTTCATCGCCTTGAAATGGTTAATCGAATAGATGAATTTCTCGCCCGTCGCTTTCTCCCGGAAGCAGACCATGCGCTTGCGGTTGGACAACTCGGTATTGATGATACTCGGCACGCCGATGGGCTCCACCTTCTTGGCATCAAACACATAATCCACCTTCTGGGCCGGTCCTGCCGGCGCGCTCTCAGTCACATAGACATAATTACGGCCGGGAAGATTGGCATTCAAATCATCTACGATCTCCTGTATCGCATCATTACCCTGCTCCAACTCCACCAAGCCGAAGATATCGGCGTTGATTTTGGCAAGAGCCTTGCTCACTTTGGCGCGCTGGGCCTGGTGTTCCTCTTGCGTCCGAGCACCCAGACTGCCCATATTAACCACAAAATAGTTCTCCAAGTTAAAACTGCAAACCAGCAACCGGTAGTCGCCCAAATCTGGAAGCCCTTTCTCCAAATCCGCTCGTGTGTTCCCGCGCCACTCACCGCTCACAAAAGACAGTTCAGAGGGCGACTGAACGAAAGCCTGCAGATGATGAATCTCCTCGCCGCAACGGTGATACTCGTTGACACCGGTAAGCGTAAAGACACAGGAGCCGTTGATATGTCTGGCCAATGAATTGGCGGGCGAAGATTCCAGACCCTGACTGAGAGGCTCAAACACGCGCCACGGGCCGACCACCATACGGCTGGTATTGGAACAAACCACGATAGGCACATCAAACTCCACCGTCTGCCCTACGTACGGAGTCAGGCTCTGTACCGACCATGTCTCCGGCGAACCTATCGACACATGCTCCTGAGCAACCGCAAACAGCGCATAGAAGAACAACAGATATGTCGAAAAACGTTTTTTCATCGGCTATGCGACTAAATCGGCTACAAAATTACAAAAAAATTTGCAAATGTGCAAATAAAAGTGTAACTTTGCAGCGAAATTTATGAAAAGCATGACTTTTTCGGAGTTTTGGAAAGCGATAAAAATACAGAAATGGGGGAAGTATGTACTCACCCTCGTTGCGTTTTTGGTTGTATTTCTCTTCATCGGCGACCAGAGCCTGATTCAGTTTGTGCGTAGAGGAAGGGAGATTAAACATCTGGAAGAACAGCGTGATCTGTATCGCTCGTCTTCGGAGAAAGCACAACGGGAGATACAGACGCTTCATCAACCGGACAGTCTCGAGCGCTATGCGCGCGAACATTATTTCATGCACACGGCGAATGAGGACATCTACCTCGTGGAGGAATAAATGAGAAAATGAGATTATCAAATATTATATTAGTTATCGGGATTATTATTCTGGCAGCCGGTGCGGCGCTGAGCGTGAAAAAGATTGAGCCTTGGGCAGACTATGTGCTCATCGCAGGCGCAATTGTGATTATCATTCGCGGCTTCATCCGCAATCACGAGAGAGATGATCGATAAAGTTCGTCAGGAACATATAATCCTTGGTGTTGACCCGGGTACGCTATTCATGGGCTATGCGGTACTGAAGACGGTAGGGCAACAGGTTGATATACTGGAGTTTGGCGCATATGACGTGCATAAGTTAGAAGGCCAATACCCACGGTTGCAGAAAGAGTTTTTCTTCTTGCAGGAACTGATTGACAAATACCATCCGAGTTGTCTGGCGATTGAGACGCAGTTTGTGGACAAGAACCCGCAGACGATGATCAAGATTGTTCACGCGCAGGGCGTAGCCATTGCAGCCGCGCTAAGCAAGGATGTGCCGATATACGAGTATTCGCCGATGAAAATCAAGATGGCGATTACGGGCAACGGTCATTCGTCCAAAGAACAGGTGGCTGGCATGTTACAACGTTTTATGCATATCCCCGACGAACAGATGCCCAAAAAACTGGATGCCACAGACGCCCTCGCTATCGCTTATTGTCATTACCTGCAATTGGGGATGCCGGTGTCCGAAGGCGGCGCCAAAGACTGGACTACTTACGCAAAACGTAAGGGATTGACAGACAAAGGATTAACCGGTCCAAACGCGCAACTGTTAGCAGCCCTTGCAAGTGTAAAAAAACGGAAATAGTCGAAAGAAAAAAGAAAAAAAACATCCCTAAAATTTGGTACTTTCAAAAAAAAGTTGTACCTTTGCAGCGAAAATACGTAAATGAATAAATGAACAAATAAATAAATTGACTTATGGCTTACAAAATTTCTAATGACTGCATATCTTGCGGTACATGTATTGACGAATGCCCGCTGGGCGCAATCTCTGAAGGAGAAGAGCATTATGTGATTGATCCGGAAATCTGCGCAGAGTGCGGTACGTGCGCTGATGTATGCCCGAGTGGCGCAATTAGCCTCTAAAATTGAGCAAAAAGGTGCATTTTTTAACGAAAAATGTGTATTTTTGAGGGACTACGCTATGTAGCCCCTCATTTTTTTCAAAAAATGAACTCTATACCTTGCAAATATCAATTATTTTTTGTAATTTTGCAGCGATTTTTGAAAATTTTGTTAAAAAATGGAGAAAATTGAAGAAAAAACCGAGTCAACTGAAAAGATTGACGTAAAATCTACCATGGACGCATTTTTTCGTATCCACGATTTTCTGGTTGCTCACTCCTTCATGCCTATTCGTAGGCAGTTGATGGATGAGATCAATTGGGAAGACCGTCTGATTGCCATCAAAGGCGGTCGTGGCGTGGGTAAAACGGACTTCCTTCTCTCGAGAATCAAAGAGATTGAGACCGAATGGAGCAATATGCCCGAACCGGTCGTTCCGAAAGGCAAACGCCGTCCCCGTAAAAAACGCCGGGATATTCGTCCGTGCTTATTCGTGAGTATGAACGATTTCTATTTCACAGAGCACTCGTTGGTAGAATTAGCCGGCCATTTCGCAAAGCAAGGCGGAAAGTACCTTTTCCTCGACCAGTTATTCAAATATCCTGCCTGGTCGCGCGAACTGAAACGATGCTACAACAGGTACAAAGAGTTGCACATCGTGTTCTGCGCCACGCCGGTCATGCCTATAGATGAGGATAACAACGACCTGAAGGGAATAGTCAATACCTATAACCTGCGCGGTTTCTCGTTCCGCGAGTACCTGAACCTGCAGACCGGTTTGCGCCTGCGGTCGTACACCTTGGAGGAACTGATGCAACGTCATGCTTCTATCTCGCGCGAGATATGCGAGCGCGTTCATCCGCTCAATTATTTCAAGGCTTACCTGCATCACGGTTACTACCCGTCATACCTGGAGAGTAAGAGTTTTGAGGCTGAGTTGCTGAAGACCATGAACGGTCAGTTGGAGGTGGACGTACTTATGATTAAGCAAATTGATGTAGCGTGTCTGCATAAACTGCGCAAACTGCTTTATATTCTTATGCAAGATACACCTTGTGCGCTTAACGTAAGTAATATTTCGGAGGAAATAGAATTGAGCCGTGCGACCGTAATGAATTATATCAAATATCTGAAGGACTCGCGACTGATTAACCTACTCTACCCCGAAGACAGGAACTTCCCGATGAAGCCGACCAAGGTCTATATGCATAATACCAACCTGGCGTTGATGGATTTCACGCGAGACATACCTACCAGCGATCTGTACGAGACATGTTTTTACACGTTCGTACACGGTGGACACAAAGTGAATGCTACGGATCGTTCGGCTATGTTTATCATCGACAACAAATACTATTTCGATGTCAAAGAGTCCTCTTCCATCCGCGACACGATTCGTCCGACAGCTGTCGGTGAGATGGAACTTGGCCGCGGTAACCAGATTCCGCTTTGGCTGCTTGGATTCCTTTACTAGGACCCTAGCACCCTAGGACCCTAGGCCCCTAGAAAATCAACTCAACAACAATAAACAACTATTTTTATGGCAAAAGAAAAGAAATTTATGACCATGGATGGTAACGCAGCTGCGGCACATGTGGCTTACAT
>Ga0310696_10005235_pt1 | contig 15683 bp, 15 predicted proteins | sample AusTroGonzalo_MG_4_FD_203885 | JGI IMG/M metagenome (GOLD analysis project Ga0310696, IMG submission 203885) | Bovine rumen microbial communities from tropical cattle in Woodstock, Queensland, Australia - Gonzalo_02 (v2) (version 2) | ecosystem: Host-associated > Mammals > Digestive system >...
ACTAAATAACGGGTCTCAATATCTGTCTTGATACGAAGCACATCCATAAATGTATGTTCTGGTTTGATGTAGGGATTCTTTGCCAGTTCGCGCTCGGCATACACATAGCTCTCGCGGAACTGATCCTTGGTAACAGCAATCTGCTCCTGCTGATATTTTTCCCAAAGAACCTCTGACCAATGTACACCATTCGTATCAAGTGTACCGCCATAGTCGAAAATGATTCCTTTAATACTTTCCTGCTTCAACATTTTGTCTTAATTGCTTACAGAACTTTTCGTGGGATGAGCGCATATAGAAAAACATGCTCATCAATACAAATATCTCGAACAGAGGATAGAGGTATGGCATGTCGATGAGACAAGTGACATAAAGCACAATAGCACGTGTGTTGAACGACAACATGTTGACATACTTGATAAGAGGTAGGCTATGAGCTCGGAAATCATCGCGAAGTGATTGTGGCAAATCGTTTGGATAGACTTGTTTCACAGCAGCCATCAGTTTCTGGAATTCAGGAGTCTGTGCTTCCTGTATCTTGGTGTAACGCACGTATGTGAGCAGGAAGAACTTCCAAATGAAATCATCGCTCCATTTCGCTTCATCGTAAAGGGCTTTCTGCTGCTTGTAGTTGTCTAACTCGCTGTTGGCTGCTCCCTTCTGGAAGAAGAGGTGTGCCTGACGGTAGTAGTCGGCAAGGTTGCACTGACGGGCATGACAGAGGAATCCGGATGTTGCCATGAGGGCAAACGATATCCATCCCCACTTCATGTCGGTGAACGGAATGGTCTGGTTGCAGAGACGAATGGCCAATCCGAAATAGATAGAGAGAAACCATATATCGCCGGCTGCTCCATCGAGGATACGTCCCAGACGTGTCTTCTTGCCCGTGAGTCGTGCCAACTGTCCATCGGTGCTATCGTAGATATTGGCCCACATCACCAACAAGATACCTATAATGTTGTAGATCAGACCTTCTGTTGTGTCGGCTCGCTTCACCAAGAAGAAACCCGCTGCACCTCCGATAATCATGGACAACACCGTGACCGTATTAGGATGTACATTCAGTTTAAGAAACAGTAACGTCCACCAATAGCCTATCGGGCGCACAATCTTTAAGTCAAGCCACTCCTCAATATCGTTTGATTTGAGGGTAGATTGCAGTTTTTCTTTATTTGTCATTTTGTATCGTTATATTTTTTATCATTTCGGCCGCCTGTTCCCTACATTGAGAGAAACTTGGCCAATCATTTATATCTATCAATTGAATCGTTCCATCGTTGCTGACCACACAATCGCCTCCATACACATCCAAACCTATCACAGTAGCTGCGTGGTTGGAGATTTCATGTAACTCTTTCTCAGAGAAACGGTAGCCTTGTGCCTGACCGTTGATGGTTTCATTACCAAACTTGCTCGGTCTATCGGATGCATAACTCCAAGCGAAGAACCCAGTTCCTCTGACTCCATAGAACTTTATGAGGTCTCCCTCCAAGTGTTGCGACACCACTAACGTAGCGATGCCTCGTTGGCGCATACATTCGACTTGAGCAGCCAATTCATCTGCATTCCGCACATAGACCACATCCTCAGCCACTTCTGCATATCCCTCCCCTTTTTTCAACCAACACGGGAACAGGTCCCATGTAATGTTGTCGGACGATTGAAACACACGACTCTGAGCAAATGGCACATCTTCGTCCATCAGTATCTGTGTGAATCGCTTCCGTTCGCAATGACGAATTGCGATGGAGGAATTGATGACCTTTACCCCTTCAGCTTCTATCTCTTGCAAGAGGTCTAACGTACTCGTCAGCCGACCCATAGAGAGAACTATATCAGCAGCTTCCACATCGGTCTTGGCAAGCTGCTCTTCATGCACACATGTCATCACATGTACCGACTGCCGCAATCGGTCAGCTACAGCATTCAGGATGGCTGCATCGCGTCCCTCCATATTAGGAGAAAACTGACTGGCCCTATAGACTCCGACGATATTCATCTGAGAAAGTCCTCCGCCTTTTTGATATCGGCCGCATGGTCCACATCGAGTATCTTCGAAAACCGATAGGCTTGCAGCCTTAACCCGTCAGCGACCATCTGTCGTTGGAAATTGCGCATTCTCGACATTCCCTCATCGATACATCGTTCGAGGGTAGGAAACGCAGTATCTGTCAAACCATAAATCCCGCCGGAGATATAGTTCGTGTCTTCACGTTGTTCGTCATAAAACCCTGTAATCCGCATCTGCTCATCAGCAGCGATATACAAAGGTTTTTCATCGTCCACAAAATCCGTCACAGCTAACAAACCGTCTCCCTCCATTTCCTTGAACTCGCGTATGTACTCCTTGAACTCATCTTCGCGGAATATCGTATCGACGGTTGTCAGACAGAACTTACCTGTTCCCAGCGCAGCATGCAGTTCGTAGAAACTATGCATGGAACTGGGTGTGGTTTTAACGATAAGTCTGATACGCGAATCCGTTTGTTGCAATAGTCGGATATGTAGCTGGGTAAGGGGTGTCAGGTCGTTCGTGATAATGACTATCTCATCTGCATCATTCTCATGGAATATACGTATCAGACGGTCAATCATCGCCTCACCATTCAATGTCACCAAAGGCTTGGGAACCGCTATTCCCTCTTGAGCCAATCGTGACCCCTCACCTGCTGCCAATATCCCGTATTTCATTTTATTTAGCTTAATTGCTTCGTATCGTCTGCCACTCCTGTCACTACTTTTTCACTACTGTCACTACTTTTCACTTTCGTTCCCACCTTCATCAACAGCATTCCGATACATGTCCATACCAACTCTCTCAATCTGCAAATAATAGAGATGAATACGGCTATCGTCATCGCTTCCTTCAACGTCAATAATACTCCTGCAGCACCAGTCATCTTCATCTGAACAGTCGACATTGCAAAACCGCCCTCACGTCCGCCCAGCTGTAATGGCATAAAGAACAGCAGATTGGCGAACAAAGAGGTAAACGCAAGGATGATAAACGAATACATAAACAACTGTGGCATCGTTCCCTGTACATCCACCAGACGTAACATAAAGAAGATTTCGAACGACTGTAGCACTCTACCCACATATTCCAAACAGAAAGAGCCGTAGAAACTATGTTTGTTCTGGCCTTGCAACTGTGCTATCTGACGATCGATATTACGCAATTCCTCCGCATGTGTCTCTAAAAAGCGTCTGCCCCATTTCTTACATCCAGGTATCTTACTCACTACCTTCACTAACCCCACGACCATTCCTCGTTTATATCCTCTTACAAACAGATAAATGCCACCCAATGCAAATAGTGCGATGAGAGGCAGGATGATGGCCATACGGGTATCAATCGGAACGAAAAGCACATAGAGAACGACTGCTGTGAGCCAATACCAGAAATGAGCAAAGATATGCGTCATGGCAAACAACAACACAGATGATGTTGCTCGTTCGCGACCCACGTATGGAGTCAGTTCCATAATCTTGTAGGGTTCGCCACCCATCAATCCCGCAGGAGTAGCGTAGTTCAATGCAAAGCCTGTGACGGTAATCTTATACAGTTTCCAGAAGGGAACGGGACAATCACCGCTTCCTTTGATGATGATACGCCATGTACAAGCATTCATGAAGTACAACACAATCCACATGCCCAACACTGCAAATATCCAATAGCCGGCATGTCTGATATGGTTCCACATTTCCACGAAACTGACTTTGAACGTCAGGATCATGATGATGATGGCTACAATTCCAAAGAGAAAAAATATGTTTCGAGTCTTATTCTTCACGTTTCACTTCGTGCAAAATGCTTCCGCTCGGCATAGATCAAACGGCTTGGCTCTGCACTCACTTAATCGCATTTGTTTTACAATTCCAATCCCATGTCATTCTCATCAGTGACCTGATCAAGTTTCAGTTTGTCACTATCATCCTTCTTCTCATAATACTGTTTCTTCAAAGGATGTGCATGTGCCTCATCGTAAATTCGACGGTTACGGACAACATCAAGTGCTGTATAGATAGCTGCACGGAACGAATCCTCCTTAGCAATTCCTTTACCCGCAATATCATAAGCGGTACCATGATCCGGAGAAGTGCGTACAATTGGGAGTCCAGCTGTATAATTCACACCATTCTCCATAGCCAAAGCCTTAAAAGGAGCTAATCCCTGATCGTGATACATGGCAAGAATAGCATCAAAATGTACATAATTGCCAGAACCGAAAAAGCCGTCTGCTGGATATGGGCCAAAACACCTGACACCTTCTTCAAATAACTGTTCGATAGTCGGAACGATGATATCCTTTTCTTCCGAACCAATCAGGCCACCATCGCCACAATGTGGATTCAAAGCAAGTACAGCAATTCGTGGATTGTCAATCAGGAAATCACGTTTAAGTGATTGGTTCAATATGCGGATCTTCTCTTCAATCAATTCTTTGGTGATAGCACCTGCCACTTTGCTGATTGGCAGATGGGTCGTCGCAAGAGCTACCCGCAAGGAATCATTCATCAAAATCATCAGTGCTTTATGACCATCTCCCACTTTCTCTTCAATATACTCGGTATGTCCTGGGAAATGGAAACCATCACATTGAATGTTATGCTTATTGATAGGTGCAGTTACCAACACATCAATATTACCTTTACGATAATCGTCCAAAGCTCTTTCCAACGAAATGTATGCTGCCTTTCCTGCTTCTGGTGTAGACTGTCCAAAGTCAATCTTTATCTCTTCTTCACCAAAACAATTAATGACATTCAACACATTATCATCAGCATCCCGGGCATTATTCTTTACAACAAAATTCGTTGAGCACTCAAATGCTTTACGGTGATAGGTTGCAGTCTTCGGAGAACCATAGACGATTGGTGTGCACAATTCAAGCATCTCTGGGTTCTCAAACGTTTTGAGAATAATTTCATATCCAACTCCATTTACATCACCATGTGTGATTCCTACTTTTATTTTTCTCATATTATTTCAATCTTCTTTTTTCAATCTTTCGTTTTTCGCGCTTGGCAATCTTAACGTATATAATGCGGACTCAAGTCGACGAATCATGGTTCGTTTCATCTTTTCAGGCGCATAGACGAAACCTTCAACAACAATGACACGATTATTTACTGTATCAACAGACGAATGTGAAACGAACGGTCCTCCCATCATATCATTCTTAACGTTCCAAAAACCGCGAGCTTCCAACACGTAACGCCCCATAACCGAAATCGGACGAGTCAACACATAATCATGATTGGTTGTCATGTACTGATTCGGTTTCTCTCCAGGAATATTTTCCTGCATGAACTTATCACGTAATTTGATATAGTTGTCATGAGTAAAGACCTTCTCAGACACATATGGATAACTGTAAACACAGATACTTTGAATGGTCGATACACCATCATTAGAAGCCCATAAGAAGTCCTTACCCTCTTTCATTTTCAACAGGTCCTGAGGAATGAACAGTTCACAATCAAACATTTCCTTACATTTTCTATAAAAGGCGATGTTAAATTCATCCTCCAAAAGCATGGCATTACGATTGATTTCCTCGGCTGTCAGATTCTGGATAATGGCTTTTGTCTGTTCGGTGATATAGGTAGATATTCCATTTGCTGTTGGGCCTTGAATGGTCATCACTAACTGAGGCATCGAATGCACATCGCGTTCGTAACTGATTTTTGGTTTAGTGGTGTATTCATTGGTCTTCAAGATGATGATGTTACGAAAGATATTGGTAATCCTGTTAAACTGTGAAGGCACAATATGGCTCACATGAAACATAGGTTCACGTTGAGGCAACATCGGAACATCCTTGTTTAAAACCGCCCAAAGAGCCTTCCCTGCAAATCCGTTCCATAGGGAGTCTTCTGCAACCACCATCACCTCATAAGGGTTTCCACTTGAAGCAGGAACCAGCAATGGACGTCGTGCATGCTTGCGTTTCGGCACATCCGAATTAGCGGAACAGGAGGCAAGTATCACTGCCACCATCACCATCATCAATATATTTACAAATCGTTTCATATCTTCCTATTATCTTTCTATTACCTCCTTACTAATCAGCATCCCACACGCTGCTTCAATATCCTGACCTCGTGAAGTACGGATCGTAGTATATACGCCATGTTTGGTAAGATAATCGCGAAAGGCCACCATCTTTGGCATCGGAGTATCTTCAAGTTCTATGTCTGGAATACGATGATAACGTATCAAGTTCACCCTACAATCAATATTCTTAAGCAGTCGTACGATTTCCTTGGCAAATACCATAGAGTCGTTGACACCATCAAACATTGTGTATTCAAACGAAAGGCGTCGCTGATGACTCCAGTCATACTGGCTCAGCAGTTCTACGATTTCCTCAATCCCATACTGACGTTCAGCTGGCATATATTGCAGTCGCGTCTCATGGAATGGGAAATGCATACTCACGGCCAAATGGCACTCACTTTCTTCAATAAAACGTTTCAGGTTTTTCTTCAGTCCTACTGTCGATACTGTAATACGTTTCGGACTCCATCCCCACCCTTCTGCTGATGTCAACAAGCTGATTGCTTTCAGCAACGCATCATAATTATCAAGTGGTTCACCCTGACCCATAAACACGATATTAGTCAGAGATTCTGGCCGTTCTATTGAAAATATCTGGTTCAGAATATCTCCCGTCGTCAGATTACCTTGAAAACCTTGTTTGCCAGTCTGGCAAAACAAACAATTCATCTTACAGCCTATCTGCGACGATACACATAAAGTAGCCCGATCTTTTTCAGGAATATAGACAGTCTCAACTGATTTGCCATCTTCGGTAGGAAACAGATACTTAACAGTTCCATCTTTCGATGTCTGCACCTCCGTTGCGGGCTTACGTCCCACAATAAAACGTTCAGCCAACAGGTCACGATGTCGCTTTGAGATGTTCGTCATCTCATCAAACGACGTTGCCTGCCTCTGATACACCCACTGAGCAATCTGTTTGGCTGTAAACTTAGGCATACCGAGCTCCAAGACAATTGCTTGAAGCTCAGTAGTATTCATTCCTAATATGTTCAAACGGGCATCCATCGGCTATTACCAAGCAAACATTGGATAGTCCTTCATGATGTCGTTCACATGAGCACGAACCGATGCAATCACCTTTTCGTCCTCTGGCGCATTAAGTACCGTCTCAATCATGTCTGCTATTTCATACATCAGATCTTCCTTCGCACCACGAGTGGTGATGGCTGGAGTACCTAGACGGATACCTGAAGTCTGGAACGCACTGCGGCTATCGAACGGAACCATATTTTTATTCGCTGTGATATCAGCAGCAACCAATGCTTTTTCTGCCACCTTACCTGTCAAGTCAGGATATTTGGTACGAAGGTCAACCAACATACTATGGTTATCTGTACCACCGGAACAAATATAGAAGCCCTTGTCCATCAGCGCCTGAGCTAATACGGCAGCATTCTTCTTGACCTGAGTCTGATATACCTTGAACTCTGGAGTCAAAGCCTCACCGAAAGCAACAGCCTTAGCAGCGATGACATGCTCCAGCGGACCACCTTGCTGTCCGGGGAATACCGCAGAGTTAATCAGCTGCGACATCTTCTTCACCTCTCCCTTCGGAGTAGTCAAGCCCCATGGGTTATCAAAGTCCTTACCCAGCAAGATGATACCACCGCGAGGACCACGAAGGGTCTTGTGAGTGGTTGAAGTCACGATATGTGCATATTTCAATGGATTGTCAAGCAATCCGGCTGCGATCAAACCTGCAGGGTGAGCCATGTCAATCATCAAAAGAGCACCCACCTCGTCCGCAATCTTACGCATACGTGCATAATCCCATTCACGGCTATATGCAGAACCACCACCAATAATGAGTTTTGGCTTGTGTTCAAGAGCCAGACGCTCCATCTCATCATAGTCTACACGACATGTGTCTGGATTCAAGTTATAACCAATTGGATTGTAGAGGATACCACTTGTATTTACATGACTTCCATGCGAAAGATGACCACCATGATCGAGATTCAGTCCCATAAATGTATCACCCGGTTTCAGCACCGTTAGCAATACAGCTGCATTTGCCTGAGCTCCTGAGTGTGGCTGAACATTTGCATATTCGGCACCAAAAAGTTTGCAGATACGATCAATCGCTAACTGTTCAACCTCGTCCACGACCTCACAACCGCCATAATAGCGTTTGCCTGGATAACCTTCTGCATACTTGTTCGTAAGGCACGAACCCATTGCCTGCATGACTTGATCACTTACAAAATTTTCTGACGCAATCAGCTCAATACCTTTCTGTTGACGCTGATGTTCGCGTTCAATCAAAGAGAAGATTTCTTTGTCTCTTTCCATCATTTTCGTTAAAATCTATTGTGTTAAAAAAATTACGTATCCTCTACACGGCCTCTTACTGCTGTTGCTGCACCAGAGACAAGATGTTTCGTGGAATGTAGAATGTATCATTCTTATCCACGTAAAGAACGACTGTCTTGAGGTCAACCATCTGAGTGTTAGTCATCTTACCTTTCTTCACGTTCACCTCAGCCACATTTGAAGTTGACTTCAAAACGATGTTACCAGTCTTGGTGGTAATCGTCAACTGCATAACCTCTGGAATAACTGGGCGAGCAAAGCCACCACCGAAACCACCGAAGCCGCCACCGAAACCACCGCCGGGGAAACCACCACCTGAGAAGCCGCCACCAAAGCCGCCGCCACCTCGGTTCTGTCCACCCTGAGTAGGAGCGTTCAGTTTTATCTTTTCCATCTTATAGGTAACACCTGCCACACCGTCCAACACCTCCTTATGAGGAGCGAAGAACTGATTCGTCAATTCATCAAGGGTCTCACGGGTGATACCGATCAGAGAGCAAATATAACCATTGAACTTCACATTCGACCACTCACCTACCGGACGCCACTGTGGGTCGGGATGGAAACCTGCAAGAATCACATCTTCACCGGTATGTCCATTCGTCGTGAATGACATTCCTGTGCGGTCGGTCATAAACTGAGCCACCGTACGAGTCAGTCCTGTCCGATAGTACTTACGTGATTCCTGCTTGCGCTGTTCCTTCTCAATCGGACTACTCTTATATTCGTCGCAGTTCTTTAAGAACTCTAATTCTTCATTCGTCAGTTCAAAGCCACACCACTCCTTAAAGATGCTTTGTGCTTGCTCAAATGGAGCATTATTCAATTTGTTTGCCACTTCTTCTGCTGTAGCCTTGAAATTTTTCATAGCACCAAACAAGCGGTTCGCAGGAGTAGCTGCATAATTACCGTTATCTCGGCGGCCAATACTCAATCCGCTGTTACCATGATCAGATAGTACAAGCACAGCTGTCTCTCCATTCTTCTTAGCAAACTCAATTGCTTCACGACAAGCTTCATCAAATGCCAGATAATCATGTATCATACCTGGAAGATCGTTGTTGTGAGCGGCATAATCAACTTTACTACCTTCCACCATCAGGAAGAAACCCTTTGGGTTAGCTGACAATTTCTTGATGGCTGTACTTGTCATCTCAGCCAACGATGGGTAACGGTTTGCGTCACGATCCAGTTCGTATGGCATATCGTTCTGACCGAAGAGTGCCCACATGTTATTATTCTCACAACTGCGCATTGCATTCAAGTCGTCCTTGATGATGTCCCAGCCTGCATTCTTCAGATATGCCTCACCCTCTACGGTCATACGGCTCACACCACCACCGATAACCACGTTGATGCGGTTGTGTGCCTGCTGGCTGGCTATTTCGTCATACTTATCACGGTTATAGTGGTGAGCCGAACAATCGGCAGGTGTAGCATGAGGGAAGTAACATGTACAAACTAATCCCGTTGACTTACCCAACATCTTTGATGCCTCTAATACAGTCGTCAAAGGTTGATAAGCACGTTTGGGATCTACAGGATAAATATCGTTATCAGGGTCTGGTGTTGGATAAGTACTTACCCAGCCCTTAAGACTATTATAGCCTGTCATATAACATGATGTTGTAGGGGCAGAGTCACCGATAGGTGCGTTCGAGCAAGTCGTCCTTACCGTACCACAGATATAAGGGTCAATAGCAAGATTCTCCTTCTCAGGATCAGTCATCCACTGATACCATCGAGCTGTACTGATGGTAGCAAGAGAGCAACCGTCTGGAATCATCACAATGATATTCTTTACTTGTTGTGCAAAAGACATTCCAGCACCCATCATTAGTAGGCACTGAATCAATAGGATTTGTAAATAAACCTTTTTCATGATCAATAGTTGTTTAGTTATGGATAAGAATATTTTCATTTATAATGAATCGTTACAAAAACAGGTGCAAATTTACGATTTTTTTCCCAATCCGCAAAGCAATTCAACCTTATTTCTTTTATTCTTGCCATTCATATAGAGTTTTTTTGTATCTTTGCAACTGACAAGAAAAAGGAATAGACAAAAAACCGTCAAAAACAGTCAAACGTGAAAAGGAAACTATTTTGTGAAATATGTCCATTTACTTATGCACTTTCGCTACAGAAAGAGCGATGGAAACGGAGCATTAAAGACATGTTCTCTCATGAGACGTATGCTGTAAACCATCAGGACATCCGATTGCCTCTGGTTGTCAACTCACAACACAACAACATGATCAAACACGGACCAGGTATCAATCCCCGACACCAACAAAACAAAGCCGACAACATACGGTTAGCATGTAGCAAAATTGACGGACTGCTCATCCATCCAGGCGAAACATTCTCTTTCTGGAAAGTCGTTGGGAAGACATCACGACAAAACGGATTCAAGGATGGGCGCGTACTGATCAACGGACATCTCACAGCAGGAGTGGGCGGAGGATTGTGCAACTTAGCCAACACCATCAATCTGCTCATACTCCATAGTCCTATGACAATCACCGAACTACACCACCACTCCGATGCCCTTGCACCAGATCCCCACGGTCAACATCACCCCTACAGTGCAGGGACATCTGTCAACTACAACTTTGTTGACTACCGCTTTCGTAATGACACAGACCAAACGGTACAACTCTGCACGTGGTGTGAAGGTGACGAGTTGATGGCCGAACTTCGAAGCGAGCACCCTTTCCGCTATGCGTATCGTCTAACCGAAGAAGGGCATCATTTCCATCAAGAAGCTGATGGTACATATTACCGCATTTCCAAAATATACAGGGAAACCCTCAATCCCACAACAGGAGAAGTGGTTAGCCGGGAGTTGAGTTGGGACAATCACTCAAAAGTGATGTTCGATCCAACACTCATTCCACCCGAGCAAATCGAATAACAGTTTACTTCTTTATGCTCGTTCCTGGTCCGATGGCACAGAAGGCCACAAAAGTATGAAACACGAGCATCAACCACCAATAAAAGACATATCCTGAAGTATGATTAGGTGCTTGACAATATACGTTCTTGTCAAACACATTCGCCATAATCCAATGAGGGATCATGAATAATCCGTGCCAAATGCCAGAATACCATTCGTATCGGATGTCAGACCTGATAAAACATATCTTATCCGCAATCAAACATCCAACCATTGTTATCACAAATAAGATAGCAACACCCTTTAAAATCTTTAATAAAACTTTCAAATAATACTTGGAACTACTATTACCCATCTTTATAACATTGTTTTATTCAAAGTCCTTATGATGCTGCAAAGATAGCAACAACCAAGCAAACGACAAAATTTAATCCTTTATTTTTCTGCTCTGAGATGTTATTTTGTCTTTGATGGAGTCAAAATAGGCATCCATCTATATCCTTTCAATAAAAAAACGCCTCACTAATGTGAAGCGTTTGTTCTGAAATCAATGACCGATTAAAGATCTGGCAAACCCAGTTCTTGCTCTAATTGTTTCTGGAATTCCTTGTCTTCCTCAACAATCTTGCCATTTGGTGAAGCCTTAGCAATCTCTGAAAGCTCGTCAACGAGTTTCTCAACTGGCTCATACTCTTTTCCAAGAGTCTCATACTTTGCCATCATCTCTTCTGCATTTTCCTCAGAAATGTTTTCTGTAATAGATGCAATTTCCAGCATCATTGGCTTCATTGCAATACCAACCTGCTTGTAGACATACTTCCACTGGTCAACAGTCCAGTTAGCGCCATCAGCCTTAGCCTTTGTAACGATGTCTGTCAATACTTCTACTGCAGTTCCATCAGTCTTGATGTCTACTGGAGCATCACTTTTCTGATTACATGAAACGAATGCAAAACCCATTGCGAGTGCAACGATACTTGCTAAAAAAAGTTTCTTCATACGCTTTTAATAATTAAGTTTTAATTTGTAATTAGGTTTACTAACACATCGCAAAGTTAAGAATTTTTAAGGAATAAAAAATACAAAAGTAAAAAAAAATGAAAAAAATCAGTATTTTTTCTTATTTTATTTCCATTTTTGCATTAATCGAGACTCGAATTGATGATATCATGCACTTCCTGCATGAACACCTTGGTCGGTTTATGCTGGTAATAATCGGGAGTGATGGGCTCATGAATGATAAGCGAGAGTGTTTCACGCGTCACACTCTTATCCTTACGGCTAAAGGCTCGGAACGAACCATTAATGGTGATGGGAACGATGGGCAGACCAATCTCATTGGCCAACATGAAAGCTCCACGTTTGAAAGTTCCCATTGTACCATCATAACTACGTGTCCCTTCGGGGAAGATGGACATAGACATTCCACCCTGTAGCGTTTTACGTGCATTCTTCACCGCTTGCTGAATGGATGCCAAGCTATCTCCCACGAATATCTGACGACTAATCATACATGCTTGACCGACAATAGGCATTTTTTTGAGGTATTCTTTCATCATCCACTTAAAGCTATGACCAAGATAACCGTACATCAGCAGGATGTCGAGATAGCCCTGGTGGTTGGCTACGAATATATATGACTGCTTCGTATCGAGCTGCTCACGCCCTTCCACATGGACAGGAAGCAGATAGAGCCAGCAACAGATGCGTCCCCAACACATGGGAAGGATGCGATGTGGGAGTGTTTTCAGTCCAAACAAGGCAGTGATGGACACCAACAGACCAATGATGATGGTGGCGATGAGGAAGAGAGGGGTGGCGATGAGGAAGGAATAGAGTTTGTACATTGAACTATTGTTTTTTGAGTGTAAGAACACATATTTCAGGCCATGCTCCAATACGGAAAGGTACGGGTACACACCCCACCCCTTCGCTGATGTGGAGATACTGGGTGAGAGGCTGTCCATCTGCAGAGGTCTTCTGATCGGAATAGAGTCCAGTCCATTCTTTATAAACCATCGTGACAGGTGACCATCCGAAGATCTTGAATTGTCCAGCATGGGTATGACCGGAGAGGGTCAGTTGCACATCTGTTTCTGGAATGATACTACGACGCCAATGGGTGGGATCGTGACTGAGCATTATCAGGAACGCCCCCTCGTCAATTCCGTGCATTGCTTTCTTCAAATCTGCGAATCGAGGGAAATGAGGCGGTGTTCCATCGTTCTCAACGCCGACAATCACAAGCGAATCGTCACCATGATGAATGGATGTATGCTCATTGAGCAAGAGTTGCCAACCCATATCATGCTGACGTCTATATAAGTCTTTGATGTCATTACGCCTCTGTGCCTTCGTAAACCTGCGTTGATACATGCCATAATCATGGTTACCCATGATGGACATGACACCATCAGGAGCAGAAAGCTGGGAGAGTTGGTCCATGAAACCATCGAGCTCATTGGCTTGTATGGTTACGAGGTCACCTGTAAACACAATCAAGTCACAATGCTGTGCATTGATGAGATCGACCACTTTCTGTACATCCTCCTCGTGACCACGATGGAACGCCATCGCATGGAAGTCTGAGAATTGGCAAATGCGGTAACCGTCGAATTCGTCAGGAAGATCCTGAAACTCAATCGTTTCTTCACGAACCACAAAATGACGACTACCATAGAAATAGCCGACTCCAACCAAAATAAGTATGAGTAGGATGATGATGCCTATGATAATGAGCATTTTCTTTAAAATTTTCATATAGTCAACTATACCCCTTTTATAAATTTTCTCATCCGTTCAATCGCATACCCCCTACGCTGAGCATAGTCAATCAATTGCTCTTCGCTAATAGGCCCGACAGCAAAATAGCACGCATGAGGATTTGCCATCATAAATCCGCTTACTGAAGCATGTGGATGCATCATACCGTTTTCTGTCAACTGGATACCTATCCGACCCAAGTCACAGAGTTCGTCAAGCATGAAATTGATGGACATATCTGGAATCATTGGATAGCCAACTGCCGGACGTATGATCTGTTGAGCGTTCCACCCTTCCGCCTCGGCGACTTGCTGTTGAAGTCGCTCAGCAGCTGCCTCAGCCAAACGGTCGGAAAGGGTTTGCAACAATAAGCTTGCATACGGGTCATCGCTGGATGTATCAGCCAACTGACCTACAGACGTTGCAAAGATTCCTACACGGTCATGTTGCGGACGCACAAAGTCACTCACACACAGACAATAACCTTCTGAATTGGGAATCTGTTGACGCAGAAAAGGAATGCGATACTTGTCAAGCACAACATCATCATCCACAGATTGTGCCTCAAACATCTGATAGAGATAATGGACTTGTAGATGCTCTTTCAACGAATCCAGACGTTGTAAGGCCTCGTGTTTCAATTGAGCGGCTTCGTCTGAACCCGACTTCACATTCCAAGTATAGAAGAAATGCTCCCAACTGATGAGGTCGGTCAGTTCGTCAATCGTGTAACGGCTAATCATATACCAATTCCATTCCACGGATGCCATCGATAACGATACCATCCGAGTATGCTGTTACTCCATTCACCAAAGTACGTACAACCTTCCACTTAAATGTGCGTTCATCCATCGGTGTCCATCCACACTTCGTATAGTAACGTCCCTCACCTACTTGCCAATTGGCATTGGGATCGACTAACACCAAATCCGCGTAATAACCCTTACGGATAAAACCTCTTTCACGGATTCTATATAGGCGAGCAGGATTATGACTCATCAGTTGTGGAATATGCTCCAGAGGTATGATACCTTTGTCCGATAACTCGAGCATACTGACAAGAGAGAACTGAATAAGCGGCATTCCTGACATCGCTTTCAAGGCACCACCCACTTTCTCATTGAGCAAATGGGGAGCATGGTCAGTAGCGACAACATCAATTCGTCCATCGTTCATCGCTTCATACAGGGCAGCTTGATCTTCAGGAGTCTTGACGGACGGATTACATTTGATTTTAGTTCCCAGCAAGTCGTAATCTTCTGTCGTAAACATCAGATGTGCAAGACACACCTCTGCAGTAATCTGTTTCTCCTCAAGAGGTTTAGATTCAAACAACGACAACTCACGTTCTGATGACACATGAGCGATATGCAGACGTGCTCCTGTCTCCTTTGCAAGTGCTACAGCTCTCGAAGATGCAGCATAGCAAGCCTCAACACTACGAATGCGGGAATGATAACGGACAGGAAAATCATTCTGACCTTTATATCGTTTCTTAAATGCCTTAATGTTCTTCTCAATGATGGCATTGTCTTCACAATGGGCTACGATACGCAAAGGTGACTGTTCGAAAATATCTCGCATAGAGTCATCATCGTCAACAAGCAGGTCACCGGTACTGGATCCCATAAAAAC
>Ga0310696_10005236_pt1 | contig 15681 bp, 16 predicted proteins | sample AusTroGonzalo_MG_4_FD_203885 | JGI IMG/M metagenome (GOLD analysis project Ga0310696, IMG submission 203885) | Bovine rumen microbial communities from tropical cattle in Woodstock, Queensland, Australia - Gonzalo_02 (v2) (version 2) | ecosystem: Host-associated > Mammals > Digestive system >...
CGATGGCGTATGCCAGGGCCGGGGAGGCGGGGGCTAGACGCAGGTAAAGCCGCCGTCGACGGGGAGGGCGACGCTGGGGACGACGACACGAAGTAATGGCGATGGCGTATGCCAGGGCCGGGGAGGCGGGGGCTAGACGCAGGTGTAGCCGCCGTCGACGGGGAGGGCGACGCCGGTGACGTAGGTCGAGGCCGGGGAGGCGAGGAAGAGGACTGCGGAGTCGAGCTCGCCTTCATTGCCGTAGCGCTCCATGGGGATGACGCGGTGGGCGTAGTCCTGGAAGTACTCCGAATCGAGGGTGTCCTTGGTGAGCGCGGTGTAGAAGTAGCCCGGGCAGATGGTGTTGACGGTGATGCCGTGCTTGCCCCATTCGGCGGCGAGGGCACGGGAGAGGTTGACGACACCGCCCTTGGCTGCGTGGTATGGCGAAGCGGGGGCGATCTTGTTGCCGACGAGGCCGTACATCGAGGCGATGTTGATCACGCGGCCGTAGCCGGCGGGAATCATCGCGTATTTGGCAGCCGCGCGGGCTACGCGGAAGGTGCCGAAAAGGTCAATCTGCATTTCGCCTTCGAACTGGGCATCGGTGATGTCCTCGGCCGGAGCGACGGCTCCGGTACCGGCATTATTGATAACGATATCAATGCGTCCGAAATGGGCAAGTGCCTGCTTTACAGCAGCTTCCACCTGCTCGGTAGAGGTGATGTCGCACTTGATGGGGAGGGCCTCGACGCCGTAAGCCGAGCGAAGCTCAGCGGCGACTTCTTCGAGTTTCTCCATGCGACGGGCGATAGGGACTATATTGCAGCCCTGGCTGGCGAGGGCTTTGGCCATCTGTACTCCAAGGCCGCCGGAGCAGCCGGTAACAAGGGCAACCTGACCCTTGAAATCAAAGTAATTGTTCATACAGTTAGTTATCGTTTGAAAAAAATTTCGCAATTTTAGCGGGTATTTCTGAGAAAAACAAACAATGAGGCTTAAAATTGTAATCGTAGTAGTGCTGGCGGCAGTGTGCTGCGGGGCGCGGGGGGCCGGGGCGGCCGCCGGCCGCTTCGCGGCGGCCAGGCCCGCCCCGGCTGCGCCCGCGCCCCCCGACAGCGTCACCCTGAGCGCCGCGCAGGTCGCCGACCTCATTATCGAAGAAGCATACAAGTATCTCGGTACCCCATACCGTTACGGAGCGCGCGGTCCCAAGGCCTTCGACTGCTCCGGATTCACCAGCTACATCTATAGGAAATTCGGCATCGAGCTTTCACATTCTTCCAAGGAGCAGGCTAAGGACGGGCGGGCCGTTGAAGGCACGTACGCCGACCTGCAGAAGGGCGACATCCTGATTTTCGGCTCCAGGGCCAGCCGCAGGACCATCGGACACGTGGGCATCTTCATAGAAATGTCGCCGGACGGGACCAATTTCACCTTCATCCACGCCGCTCGCGGAGGAGTAATGGTCTCTGAAATCATAGAGGAATATTACGCGCCGCGGCTGCTGGCAGCCAGGCGCATCCTTCCCGACTTCGACCTGGAAGTACCTTAGCCTGAGGATAATACTATTGTTTTCGAAGAAATGTATGGCAATGTCTTCCTGCCGATAAAGGACACCCTGTCGCTGGGCGTCTCCGACCGCCGCATAGTCCTGTTCGGAGACGGCACCTGGGCCTCAGTGAGCGAGGACGGCAGCATCGAAGGCCCGTCAGATTCAGTGGCCGGACGCCTGGTCCTCAACCCCGACGGCAGCTGGCAGAGCCTGCAGGAGCGCAGCTCCGGCGTACGCATCCCGTCGCTGGCGGCGGGGGGCGCGGCTGCGGCCAAGGCCGCCGCGCCGGCGGCAAAAGCGGCCGCCGCCCCCGCCGCCCCCGCCGACGCCCAGTACCACACCATCCGCAGCGGCGACACCCTCGACAAGATCTCCAAGACCTACAATACCACCATCGACCGCCTATGCGAGCTGAACGGCATCACCCGTTCGACCATACTCCACATCGGCCGCACGCTCCGGGTACGATAGTCCTGTCATTTCTCCCCGAGGTCGGGGCGGATTATCATTGACCTCTTGTAAATCAACTGGTTATAGCGGTCGAGAACCTCGTCCACCACATCTTCCCACGAGCGAACGATGGAGCGCGAAGCCTGCACGCCGACGCGGTGTACGCGCGCCGGATCGTGGATGAGTTCGCGCAGTCTGGCCGCAAAAGCGTCAATATCATTCGGGATGAGGAATCCGTTCTCGCCATCTTTCAGGATCGTCGCGGCAGTGGCCCCCTCGATCATGACAGCGGGTGTGTCAAGAGCCGCTGCCTCCCGCACAACAAGGGGAGCATTGTCGTACAACGAAGGGAACAGAAACAAGTCCGCCGCAGCGTAATACTTGACGATCTTCTCGCGTGAGGTCACCGTCCCGACGAATGTCACCTGGCTGTCCAGGCCCTTCTCCGCCACGAGGTCCTTCATCGCGTCCGCGGCGTAGCCGTTGCCCACGAAGAACATACGGAAAGGCGTGTCCTTGATCTTCTCCAGACCCTCTATGACGAAACGTGTGTTCTTCTCCCAGATATGCTGCCCGACGAAAAGGAATACGAATTCGTCCGGGCCGATGCCCAGTTCCTTGCGGGCATCGGCAAAGAATGCCTCCGGATAATCCGCCACCAGGTCGCTGCCGTTGTCGACCACTTCGACCGGTCCCTTGTAGCCGTATTCGCGCACCACATCTATCACCGACTCCTGCGGCACCCACACCGCATCGGCCTGAGAGTAGAAGTCCACTATTCTCTTAACAATCTGGTTGACAACCACTTTCGAAGGAATCACGCGCGAGAAGTCGTCGCGGTACTTCGAGTGGAAAGTAGCCACGAGCGGAATATTACGCAGCTTCGCCACGTTTGCCGCGGCCATGCCTGAGGCAAACGGCGAATGCGCGTGCACTATCTTGAAACTCCTCTTTATGATTTTCTTTATGAAAGCCGGATCGACCTCTGCCACGCCTGTCACATAAGGCGGACGGAATGGCACAGGTATCGAGAAATATGGCAGAACTTCATAATCATACTTGCTGTAGTCCGCCCCCGGGACGTTGGGGGTGATCACCGACACTCCCCCTACCTTCTTCTGCATCCAATAAGCATAGTTCTGGACACATACGGACACTCCGTCCATCACCGGCGGGAAGCATTCATTGAACAATCCTATATTTGTCTCCATTTTCGTTCAGTTATTTGAGTCACTTTTCACCCCTTGCCACAAAAAGCTTTCCAAACCATTCTTTCCTGCCACAATTCTCTCCCCCACCCCGGACTTCCTTCGACCGACGGTGGAAGGTTGACGACGTTTTCGCTGAAAACACCCACTTCCTTCGACCGGCGGTGGAAGGTTGACGACGTTTTTGCCGAAAACACCCACTTCCTTCGACCAGAGGTGGAAGGTTGCGGGGGGGGGGGAAGAGGTGAGGCGGGAGGGGTAAGGGGGAAGTTTGAGGGGGAAGGGGGAAGGGGAAAGGCAGATGGCGAGAGAGGAAGAGAGAGGGAAAGAAGAGGAGTTGAAGGAAAAGGGAAGGTTGCGGGGATGAGGGAAATTATTACTACCTTTGCACTTTCCAAGAATGAGTTATGGCTGAGAGCAATTTCATAGACTACGTCAAGATATTCTGCGCGTCGGGGCACGGGGGCGCGGGGTCGACGCACCTGTACCGCGCCAAGTACATCCCGAAGGGCGGGCCTGACGGAGGAGACGGCGGCCGCGGCGGCCACGTCATCCTCCGCGCCAACCCGCAGTTCTGGACCCTCATCCACCTGAAATACCGCAAGCACGTGAAGGCTGACGACGGCGGAAAGGGCGAAGGCGGCAACCGCCACGGCAAGAACGGTGCGGACATCTACCTGGATGTCCCGCTGGGCACCGTGGCCAAGGACGCCGAGACCGGCGAAGTGCTCTGCGAGCTCGTCGAGGCCGGGGACGAGAAGATCCTCTGCAGAGGCGGCCGCGGCGGCCTTGGCAACACCAATTTCAAGACTCCTACTCTCCAGACGCCGCGCTTCGCGCAGCCGGGAGAAGACGGAGTCGAAGGCTGGTTCATCCTCGAACTCAAGCTTTTAGCCGACGTCGGTCTGGTCGGATTCCCCAATGCGGGCAAGTCCACCCTGCTCGCCACCATCACTTCGGCCAAGCCGAAAATCGCCGACTACGCCTTCACCACCCTGGAGCCCAACCTCGGCATCGTGCGCTACTACGACGACCGCTCGTTCGTGATGGCCGACATCCCGGGCATCATCGAGGGCGCGCACGAAGGCCGCGGCATCGGCATACGCTTCCTCAGGCACATCGAGCGCAACTCCGTGCTGCTCTTCATGGTCTCAGCCGAAGAGGACGACATCGCCGCCGGCTACCGCACCCTCCTTGCCGAGCTTGAGGAGTACAACCCCGAGCTGCTCGTCAAGGACAGGGTGCTCGCCGTGACCAAATGCGACCTCATCGACAAGAAGATCGAGAAGGAGATAGAGCCCACGCTTCCGGAGGACATCCCGCACGTCTTCATTTCCTCGATGAGCCAGGAAGGCCTTAAGGAGCTGAAGGAAGCCCTCTGGCAAGCCCTCCACAAATGACACTCGACTCCCTGCAAGCCATCGACCAGCGTATCACGCTGATACTGAACAGTCTCCACTGCGAAGCTGGAGACTGGGTATGGCGTGTCTTCTCGATGATCGAAGTGTGGTTCCCGCTCTACCTGGCGGTGATGTTCTTCATGATAAGGCGGCTCGGCTGGAAGAGGGGCCTCCTGATGGTGCTCGCAATGGCGCTGACGGTGGCGGCCTGCGACCAGCTGGCCGGCCTGGTCAAGGACTCCGTCTGCCGACTGCGTCCCTGCCACGACGCCGGCATGATGGCGGCAGGCCTGTATGTACTGGAAGACTACGGCGGACTCTACGGGTTCTTCTCCGGCCACGCCGCCAACGCCTTCGGCTTCGCGGCTGCCTCCAGCATCTGCTTCGACGCAGACAAAAACCACCGGTACGATGTGTACCAGTGGTTCATCTTCATCTGGGCTGCACTCGTCGGCCTCAGCCGCATCTTCGTGGGCAAGCATTATTTCGGGGACGTGCTCGTCGGAGCAATTGTCGGCTTCATCATCGGATGCGCCGTCGCAATGGCCTTCCGCAAGCTCCTTGCAAAGCTGGGATGGTCTTAGCCCCCTCGCTTCCCATTTTCCACCCACGGCATCTCGAACCAATGGGTCCAGGGGCGGTCCGAGAGCCTTGTCCGCACCACTCCGTTGCCGAATCTGGGATTGGGAGTACTCTCGATGACTGAGCCGTCACCTTCATACACTCCGGTATGCCCTTCCATGTAAAGGCACAGGCCGGGCTCCTCCGGAAGCGTGTCGATGGTCCCGCTCCGGGAAGAGGAGGCCAACATTTTGGCGCAGTTCAGGTCCGCATACGGATTGTAGTTAAAATGATCGAAGCCTCCCATCGCATAGAACCTCATTATCCCGCTGCAGTCGAATCCCCTGTAACCCTTGCCGCAGAAGGGCTTCAACTCGCGAATTTTCCTGTGGTCGAACTTCTCCGGAAAGCTTTTCTTGAACTCTTTGAGAGACCTCCTGGTCACCTGCTCCCCCTGAGCCCCCCATACATACACGGTAGGGATATCCAGACATTTCCGCGCCGTTTCGAGCAGGCCTTCTGAAGTCAGTATGGCATCAGGATAACAATTCTTCCTGTCCTTTGAAATGAATGGGTGGAAATGGCCGAGTAAAGGATAGAGGTTATAAGGTGTCTCGCTTAACCCTTCACCGTCAAAAGTAATCCTCGAGTAATAGTAAGCCCCGTGCGTCTTCGTCAGCGTGCTGCAGCTGGAAACCGTGCAGAAATACTTGAATCCGCATCTGTGAAGATATGCGTCGAACCTTGCATTCCTCCTGGTTTCAATTCCGAACGGCGTAATGAAAATATCCGTTTTCCCGACGAACGGCGACACCTCCCTGAACCATCTGTCGATGTCCCGCTTGCCCTTGTAAGTAAAAATGGGACCATTGGTATAGGCACGGTGATGATGTCCCCAGCTGTGAGATGCGAAAAGCCAGCCCTTCTCCTTCAAGGCAGCTACCAGGGGCTCCAGCGCGTCACGCTGTTCTTCCGGCCGGTCATATCCAAGTACGCCCTCGTATCCGGTGACTGCGATGACCCCGCGCGCGCCGTTGTAAGAAAAGTCGGGATGAGACTCTATGAACGTCTCGATAATGGGCATGGAATCCCCTTCAAAAGTGATTTTGGTCTGCCCGTCTTCATCGACATACTCGTGCGCGATACGGCCGTCCTCAGTCAGGATCATCCTTTTTGCGAAACCGTATCCTCTCATGAAAGGATAATAATTGATGTCGTCGAATGAAAAGACCAGAGGCTTCTTGCCTTCGGGAAGCTTGTAATTCCCTGATACAGCGTCGTATATGCTCACAAGCACGAATCCGTTGGCATAAAGTCGCTCCAGGGCTGCCTTGAACTCATCCACAGTGACATAATACTTTTCGAAACCGGGGATGGGATTGTTATCGGTGCGGAAAGACTTGGCCGGAAACATGGAGAGGCTGTGGACGAACAGGTGGGGAACTGCAACTCCGTATTTTTCGGAACGGAAACGATACAGCCTGGAAATGATTTTCTTGACAGGCCTGACGACCCTGAGTATCAATTTGGGAAGACCGGTATAGTAACTGCGCATAGAAAAAACACGGATTAATTTTGCCAAGTTAGCTAATAATGGTTAAATTGCAAAAGTTTTACTACAACATGACACCTTCCCAGAAACTTGAAGCTTTTACGTTCGGTTCGTCGATAGTCGTTACGGCAGTACTTGTAACTATCGGTTTTCTTTTTGGTTTCAAGACGCTCCTGCTCATCATCGCCGCCATCGCAGGCCTTTTGCTCTTAGCCCTGATAATCCTGTTCGCCAAGCCATTCTGCATTGCACGGAGGATTTATAAGACCAGGCCTCCACGTAAGGCATATGAAGAGATCTCAAGCCGCGACGGTTATTGCCGTCTGGATACTCTGCCGCAAGCACTCATCTCTTCAGTCATATGCGCCGAAGACATACGTTTCTATCGCCATAAGGGGATCGATTACTCCTGCCTGCTGAAGGCCGTAGCCCATTACATGTTCACGGACATGAAACCGGTGGGTGCCAGCACCATAACCCAACAGACCATCAAGAACATCTACCTCACCCCCGAAGCGGAAATGCTGCGCAAAACCACCGAGATGCTGATGGTGAGACGCATGGAAAAAGAGCTGTCCAAAGATCAGATACTGGAGCTTTACCTGAACGTCATCTATTATGGATGCGGCCAGACGGGTATCCGTGACGCCGCCCGCTACTATTACGACACCACTCCGGAGCATCTGACATTCGACCAGTGCGTATCCCTCGCCTGCATACTTCCTTGTCCGGACAAATACAACAAAGCCGCCAGTCCCCTGTTTTTCCAACAGAGAAAGCGCAAGGTCCTGGGTGCCCTGTTTTTGGACATGGAATTCCCCTACTCCGAGATGAAGCTCGAGTCATGAGATCCTTCAAGTCCTGCTGCGCTTCCATCTTCCGTTCCATGCGACCGTTTGCGTGGAAGGTTTCAGTTATCTGCATATTGGGAGCAATCCAGGTATCCCTCGGCCTTTGCTGCGTCGTCATTACGGAGCGGGTGGTAAACATCGCTACGGGTACGACTGAGGGCGGGCTATGGACAAATATCCTGATCCTTGTCATAGCGACCGTCATCTCAAACATCATTGCCAGGTATGTAACTTATCTGCAGAGCCTCCTTTCCCTCCTTTTCCGGAACTACAGGCGCAGGGTACTGTTCCAGAAGGTGATGGAGAGCTTCTGGAACGGCAAGGAAATCCGCCACAGCGGGGACACTGTCAACAGGCTGATAGAAGATGTCAACATTACCTCGTCCTTCGTAAGCTCCGGGATTCCAGCGACTTTCATCGCATCATTCCGCTTCTTTATCGCCACCGCCTACTTGTTTGTCCGCGAGCCTCAACTCGGCTTGATCCTGGTATTCATAATGCCCGCCGCACTTCTGGTCGGAAGGGTGTTCACCAAGAAGATGCGCCGCATGAACGGCGAGATCAGGAGCTCGGAAAGTGCTGTACATCAGCACATCCAGGAGAGTATCCAGCACAGGATGCTGCTGAAGGCCGTGGGAGATTACGATTACTCCGACGACCGTATGCGGGAGCTGCAGGAGGATGTCCGCACGCTCAGCCTGCCGAAACTGAGATACCAGGCCCTCTACTCCTTCTGTATCAAGGCAGGGTTTTCAGTTGGCTATCTGATAGTATTTATCTGGTCCGTCCTTGCCGTCCGAAACGGCGACGTCTCATACGGTCTTCTCGTAGCGCTGCTCCAGCTCGTAAGTCAGGTCCAGGGTCCGGTCTACACCCTCTCGGAACAGTACGGGATGTTCGTTTCCGCCATTTCCTCCGAAGAGAGACTCATGGACATCGAATCCTTGTCACCTGAGCCATGGCAGGCCCCCGTGATGCTGGCAGGCGCTCCCGGTGTGCGGGTGGAGAACGTCACTTTCCACTATGACGATTCCGATGTCGACGTGATCGATAACTTCAGCCACGACTTCACCCCCGGCAGCATCACGGCGATCGTAGGCCAGACAGGCCGAGGCAAATCCACTCTCAGCCGCCTGATCCTATCCCTGCTCCGTCCCTCCGGCGGGGAGATCCGGCTCTATGACTCTTCCGGATCGTATAAATCCGACGTCGGCACGAGGTGCAACTTCATGTATGTCCCGCAGGGCAATTCCCTGCTGAGCGGCTCCATAAGGGACAATCTTCGACTTGCCGATCCCGATGCGACCGATGACGAGATGAAGGATGCCCTTCACGTCGCGGACGCCGATTTCGTCCTCGAGCTTCCCGCCGGGCTCGATACTGTCTGTGCCGAGACCGGAGGCGGTCTGTCGGAAGGTCAGGCACAGAGGATAGCCATCGCCAGGGCTCTGCTCTGCCCCGGCGGCATATTGATCATGGACGAAGCCAGTTCATCACTTGACTCCGCCACTGAGAGAAGGATCATGGAAAGGCTTTCGGAGCGCTGTCGCGGAAAGAAGACCGTCATCTTCATCACTCACCGCGAAGCGATGCTCGAGTTCGCAGACTCCTGCATCGAGCTGTAGCCTGCTGATTCTCTGAGACTTGATGTCGACTATCGAGCCCCTTACAAGGCGGGGATGGTCTTCTCCATCCTGATACCGCGTGAACCCTTGACAAGCACACAGGCACCGTCCACGGGGTGCTCATTCAGGTATGCGGCCAGTTCGTCCGAGGTGGCGAAATGGCCCAGGACGCCTGCAGGCTTGCCTGCGGAGGCCAGGGCCTTGCCGAACTCCTCCCCTACCAGGAAGGCATCGAAGCCGTATGCGGCGATCTTCTCCACCACCTTGACGTGCTCCGCAAGGGAGTTGTCGCCGAGCTCGCGCATGTCGCCCAGCAGGGCCAGCTTGCGCGGAGCGTCCATCAGCGCGAAGCTGTCGAGGGCGACGCCCATGCTGGAAGGATTGGCGTTGTAGGCGTCCAGGATGAGGGTATTGCGCGCGGTCTTCTGCATCTGCGAGCGGTTGTTGGAAGGCGTGTAAGCTTCCACGGCGGCGACGGCATCCTCGAAAGATACTTCGAAATGGCGGCCTATGCAGATGGCAGCCAGGACGTTCATGGCATTGTAAGCCCCGACCAGTTTCGTGGAAATCTCCCTTCCGCCGAGCCTGAGACGCAGGAAAGGCTGCTCAGGGGTGGGCGGGATGACTTCGGCGCCGTCGTACTCCAGGCCGTAAGGCACGATGGAGAGGCCGCCGCGCTCAGCCGCCATGGCGCGCAGGTCGGGGTCGTCTGCATTGACGAACACTTCCCCGCCCTGTCCGGCGATGAAATCGTAGAGCTGCCCCTTGGCACGTTTGACTCCGTCGAAGCTGCCGAAGCCCAGGAGATGGGCCTTGCCTACGTTGGTGATGAGGCCGCAGTCGGGCTCGCAGACCTCCACGAGATGCTTGATGTCGTCGGGATGGTTGGCGCCCATCTCGATGACGGCCAGCTCGGTCTCAGGCGTGATCTTCAGCAGCGAGAGCGGCACGCCGATGTCGTTGTTGAGATTGCCCTCGGTGGCGGTGACGCGGTACTTGGCCGAGAGGACGGCGCGGATGAGCTCCTTGGTGGTGGTCTTGCCGTTGGTACCGGTCAGGCCTATGACAGTCAGATGACTGTCACCCAGGCAGTTGCGGCGGTGATGGCGCGCGAGCGACCGGAGCGCGTCGAAGCCGTCAGGGACGGCGATGACGCGCGGGTCGCCCGAGGCGGCCGCGGCGCTGCCGTCGTCCACGACGGCGCGGGCCGCGCCCGCCTCCAGCGCTTTCAGCGCGTACTCGTTGCCGTCGAAATTCTCTCCCTTGAGGGCGATGAACATCTCGCCCCCCGCGATGGCCCGGCTGTCAGTGGTCACCCTGCAGCCGCAGGCCTTGTAAACCTGATAAAGCTCTTCCGTATTCATTTCACTCCTGTGCTTCCGAAGCCTCCGGCTCCGCGTTCAGAATCTTCCAGTACTTCCACCTCTTCCCATTCCACCTGCTCGTGCCTGGCGAAAACCATCTGCGCGATGCGCTCGCCCGGCTCCACGACGAAGGGCTCGGACGAGAGGTTCACGAGTATCACCCGCACCTCGCCGCGGTAATCCGCGTCGATGGTGCCGGGCGAGTTTAGCACGGTGATGCCCTTCTTGGCGGCAAGGCCGCTGCGCGGGCGCACCTGCGCCTCGTATCCGGCCGGAATCTCGAGGTAAAGCCCGGTGGGCACCATGGCCCGTCCGAGGGGTTCGAGCACGATGCCCCCGGAGATGTCCGCCCGAAGGTCGACGCCTGCAGACTGCGGGGTTGCGTACTGCGGCAGGGGCCACTGCGAGCGATTGACAATCTTCACTTTCATGGTCAAAAGATTACTTTGGAGCCACCCTGTAAAGGAAGGCTGCGATGATGGCGAACAAGATATTGGGGATCCAGATGGCTATCCCCGGCGGCATGATGTCGGTATACACGAACATCTGCGCAAAGCGCTGGAACAGAATGTACGAGAACGCCAGCGCTATGCCCAGGGCGAGGTTCCAGCCGAGCCCGCCGCGCCTCTTGCGCGAGGACAGGGCCACGCCGATGATGGTCAGGATGATGCAGGAGAAAGGCATGGCCCAGCGGTTGTGCTTCTCGATGAGAGCATACATGACGTTGGGGTCGCCGCGCAGCTCCTGCGTATGGATGAGCGTCTGCAAGTCATTGTAAGTCAATGTCTGCACGGTCTGGGCATTGCGGTAGAAATCGTCCACGGTAAGGGCTATGACCGTATCCTTCTGCGCACCCGAACGCACCTGGTCGGACATGCCCGTAGTATAGTCGCGGATGAAATACCTGCGCAGACGCCACGAGCCCGATAGGCTGTCCCAGACGGCGGACTCGGCCGAGAGCTTGCTCACGATCTGGTTGTCTTCGATGCTCTCGAGGGTGAAACGATAAGCAGTATTGTTCCAGGAGCTGAAGCTCTCGACATAGACGAACTCGCCGGGCGAAATCTGGTAATGGACGTTGCGCACGGCCGTGCGCTTGTCCTTGACATATTCCCTCTCGAATAGCAGGCGCTGCTGGTTCGAACGCGGTATCACGTAGAGGTTCAGCCCAAGGGAAAGCAGTGCGATGAGGATGGACGCGACTATGTACGGCACCATCATCCGGTGGTAGCTTATACCTCCGGAAAGGATGGCGACGATCTCGGAGTTGGCCGCCATGCGGGAAGTGAAGAAGATGACCGAGATGAACACGAACATCGCGCTGTACATGTTGATGAAGAACGGGATGAAGTTCAGGTAGTAGTCCAGGATGATGGCCTTGAGCGGCGCCTGGTTGGCCACGAACTTGTCTATCTTCTCGCTGATATCGAACACGATGACGATGCCGATGATGAGCAGCAGCGCGATGAAGAAGGTCAGGATGAACTTCTTGAATATGTACCAGTCGAGTATCTTGGGTCGGAGTGTCATCTTACAGTCTTCTGGTAACTTTCCGTACGGCTTCTTCCTTCCAGGACGAGAAGTCGCCGGCTTCTATATGCACGCGGGCCTGGCGGACGAGGTCGAGGTAGAACGCTAGGTTGTGCTCGGATGCTATCATCGCCGCGAACATCTCGCCCGCGATGAAAAGGTGCCGCAGATAGGCCTTGGTATAGGTGTGGTCAACAAATGACGTACCACAGGGGTCGAGCTCGGAGAAATCGTCCGCCCATTTGGCGTTGCGCATGTTCATGACGCCCTCCCAGGTGAAGAGCATGCCGTTGCGGCCGTTGCGCGTGGGCATCACGCAGTCGAACATGTCCACGCCGCGGGCTATGCTCTCGAGGATGTTGGCGGGCGTGCCGACTCCCATAAGGTAGCGCGGGCGGTCCTTGGGCAGGACAGGGTCCACGACTTCGAGCATCTCGTACATCTTCTCGGTGGGCTCGCCGACGGCGAGGCCGCCAATGGCGTAGCCGTCGGCGTCGAACTGCAGGGCGTGCTCGACCGCTCGCAGGCGCAGGTCGCGGTACACGCAGCCCTGCAGGATAGGGAAGAAGCTCTGACTGTGCCCATAGAGCGGCTCCGTCTCGTGGAAACGGCGCGCGAAGCGCTCCAGCCACGACTGCGTGAGCCGCAGCGACTTCTCGGCGTACCTGAAGTCGGCGTCGCCGGGGCAGCACTCGTCGAGGGCCATCATGATGTCGGCGCCGATGATGCGCTGGGTGTCGACATTGTTCTCCGGGGTGAAGGTATGGCGCGAGCCGTCGATGTGCGAGGAGAAGGTGCAGCCGTCGGCCGTAAGCTTGCGGATGGGGCTGAGCGAGAAGACCTGGAAGCCGCCGCTGTCAGTGAGGATGGGACGGTCCCAGGACTCGAACTTGTGGAGGCCGCCGGCCGCGCGGAGCGTACCCAGGCCGGGCCTGAGGTAGAGGTGATACGTATTGCCCAGGATGATCTCGGCTCCGATATCTTCCTTCAACTCCTTGTGATACACGCCCTTGACGGACCCGAGGGTGCCGACGGGCATGAAGATGGGAGTATGGATCGCCCCGTGGTCGGTGGTGATCACTCCGCATCGGGCGGAGCTGCAGGGATCGGATGCAGTCTGGACAAATTTCATCTGTCGATGGATTTTTAACCTTCAAAGATAGTAAAAACTGCGTAATTTCTTCTTATTTTTGCAGAACACACCGAAACCGAACAACCAAAATCGTTTTCTATATGAGCAACAAGAACATCAGCCTCAAGCTGATCATCATGAATTTCCTGGAGTTCGCCGCCTGGGGAGCATACCTCACCTCGATGGGCAGTTTCCTCGGCAAGGCCGGCCTCGGCCCCCAGATCTGGCTGTTCTTCGCCACCCAGGGCTTCGTCTCGATCTTCATGCCCGCACTGATGGGCATAGTCGCAGACAAATGGATCCCGGCGCAGAAGGTCCTCTCCCTCTGCCAGGGCCTCGCCGGCATCTTCATGCTCGCCACGGGTTTCTACGCTATGAGCAACGTCACGCTCACCGACGGCGCCTATGTCGTCTCCGAAGGCTTCAAGTTCGGCACGTTCTACTTCTTCTACCTGCTGAGCATCGCCTTCTTCATGCCGACCATCGCCATAGCCAACTCCGTGGCTTACAATGCCTTGGAGAGAGCGGGCAAGGATCCCGTCAAGGCTTTCCCGCCCATCCGCGTCTTCGGTACCGTAGGCTTCATCCTGACCATGCTCTTCGTCAACTTCGTCAAGAACGGCGACGGCATCCAGTACCAGCACACCTACAACCAGTTCTTCGTCTCCGGCATCATCAGCCTCGTGCTCTGCGGCTATGCCCTGACCCTCCCCAACTGCCCCTGCAAGCCCAAGGCCGAGGGTACGCAGTCCTTCGCCGAGGCTACCGGCCTCAACGCCTTCCGCCTGTTCAAGGACCGCCAGTTCGCCGTGTTCTTCATCTTCTCGATGCTGCTCGGCGCTTCCCTGCAGGTCACTAACGGCTACGCCAACACCTTCATCACTTCCTTCAAGGAGAATCCCGCTTTCGCCAATGCCTGGGGCGCCAACAACGCCAACGCCCTGATCTCGCTCAGCCAGGTGTCCGAGACCCTCTGCATCCTCCTTATCCCGTTCTTTATGAAGAAGTTCGGCATCAAGAAAGTGATGCTCATCGCTATGTTCGCCTGGGTGTTTCGCTTCGGATTCTTCGGCGCCGGCAATCCCGGCGGCGGCGTATGGATGTTCGTCCTCAGCTGCATCGTGTACGGCGTGGCTTTCGACTTCTTCAACATCTCCGGCTCGCTCTTCGTCAACGAGAACACCGACAAGGGCATCCGCTCCAGCGCCCAGGGCCTGTTCATGCTCATGACCAATGGCCTCGGCGCCTCGATCGGCACCTGGGCCGCCGGCCGCGTCGTGAACCACTTCGTGTACAACGCCGCCGAGCCGTCCTGGAGCACCGCCTGGTACATCTTCGCCGCCTACGCCTGCCTCGTCGGCGTGCTCTTCGCTATCCTCTTCAAGGACCCGCAGAAGAACAAGGCTTAGTCCTCCCCCTGCCCGACCCTCTCCAGGTGGAATATCCTGGTGGACGAGCAGCAGTACTTGATATCGAAACACCTGTATTCGTCGTGACCTCCTACCTTGTGATAGGAGGTCACGAATTCTTTATTGTACCCCATCTGGGCCAGGTCGCCCAGACTTACGGAGCTGATTTTCAGCTTGATGAGCCTGTCCAGCACTGAATAGTTGCGGTCCAGTATGCCCATTATCCTCAGGCGTACCGAACGCGAATGATGCTGCATGCGGTTGTGATAGGCGTTCTTGCAGCTGTCGCTGCAGAACTTCTTGCCCCTGCGCCCGTAAACGATCTCGTCTCCGCACTCCAGACAGACGGGCCGGTCGGGGATGGTCTCCCGGTAGTCCATAGTTCCGTTTCCAGTATACGCGTCAAATTTGCGCCCTGAAAAGGGATTCTCCAAGGAACATATAAAAACGAAGGGAGGTTTCTTACGTTTTTTTATATCACGTATCATATACAAAAACTTCCATTCATTTAAAAAGATAAGAAACCACCTTATCTTTTTTTATGTTCCATTGTTTCCGCCCCGGCTTGCCCTTACTTTGCCGCTGCCGGGAACGCTGGCGGTCAGCGCATCCCCGGTCAGAACCTTAAAACTAAGACTCATGGAACAGCTAAACAGAATCGAAATCAGGGGCAATGTCGGGGCCGTTCGGCTCCAGATCGTGGGGAACTCCCGCGTGGCGAAGATATCCATAGCCACGAACTATGTATATAAGGGACGCGACGGAGAACCCGTCATCGAGACCACGTGGCACTATGTAAGCGCCTGGGAGGGAAAGAACATCCCCGACCTCTCCACTATCCACAAAGGGGACAAGATATATGTAGTCGGGCGTCTGCGGAGCCAGCGGTACACCGCTGCGGACGGCACGGAAAGGACGGCTTACGACGTCCTGGCTGCCAAGCTCCAGGTGATCGAGTCCGACGAATTCCTCCAATACGAGTTCTGATGGACGCTTCGTGTCATACTGCTAACGTCATGCGCCTCATTCTGAGCGCCCTTTCTGTCATTCTGAGCGCAGCGAAGA
>Ga0310696_10005237_pt1 | contig 15680 bp, 33 predicted proteins | sample AusTroGonzalo_MG_4_FD_203885 | JGI IMG/M metagenome (GOLD analysis project Ga0310696, IMG submission 203885) | Bovine rumen microbial communities from tropical cattle in Woodstock, Queensland, Australia - Gonzalo_02 (v2) (version 2) | ecosystem: Host-associated > Mammals > Digestive system >...
GCTTAGTTATTTATGTTTACGTGAAATATGGCGGCAAGCCGATAACAGAAATCCCTTCATGGGCGGTACCGTTTTTCTTAGGGAAGTGAAAGGAGGCTTGCGATGCAACTAACAGTACCGATTGAGGTGAAAATGGACATGGACGCAATCGTTGCGCGGTTGAAAGATGACGATTTTGTCCATGTGGTACGGTGCAAAGATTGTAAGCATAGACCGTATGAAGATGAAGACGGTGATGTCTATGCGCCGAGCTGGGATGATTTAATTTGTCCTTATTTATGCGAAGATAGCTATTATAACTGGATGCCTGAAGATGATTTTTTCTGCAAGCGTGGGGAGCGGAAAGATAATGGAGAAATACATTAATACAAGGGTAGTAGATAGAGTCTTTATAGATGAGTTTGCAAAAATTCCAAGTGTGCTTATTGATGATAGAATCGAGTGGACTGCCGCGAGAGAAGCTATTATTCAATGTGTAAAAGGAATATCAGTTATTCCAGCTGCCGATGTTCGTGAGAATATTCATGCAAAATGGGTTATTGAAAAAGAAATTGTGAATGGAGTGTTGCACGTTAATCAATTTTGTTCTAACTGCGGTTATCCACAATATACTACAACAAAATTTTGTCCAGATTGTGGAGCAGTAATGGACAAAGGGAGAGAAGAATGAAGACTTGGGAAGAATACATAACCGAAGATATTTATGGAGAACATGGAGAAGTTTACACCAAAGTAGATGTTGCTTGTCCTTATTGCGGAGAGCCATTATATAAGCGGACAGACACTATTTTAGCGATTTATCCGCCACAGTATCAGTACAAGTGTAAAGAGTGTGGTTGGTCGGGATATGCGAGGAAATAAGATGGCGAGATATACCGATGTTAATAATGTAATTTCCGTACTTGAAATACTTGCAGAGAAGTGTGCTGATGATAAGGCGTTTGAGCAAACTATTTCCGTCTTAAAAGATGCGCCGATCGCTGATGTAGTGGAAGTAGTGCGGTGTACAGATTGTATATATAGCTTAGATATACGAGCATGTAATCTTCCTTATGGTGAAAACGGTTATTGCCCACTGGGCAAAAGGAGAGAAGATGTCGAGAGTAACTCTTGAATTACCGAAACCAATTGTTAAAATTGAGATAGATGAAGCTGCTCTTGAGCGCAATGGGTACAAAAAAGTCATCAATGCTCATTGGAATACAGATCTGTCTACAGATAAAATTGGAAATCTTCATATTCGTTTTATATGTTCTGCTTGTGGGAGGAGCGTAACTGATCAATTCAATTACTGCCCAGAGTGTGGCGCTGTCATGACTTGTCCCAAAAAATATATATAATTCGGGACAAATTATAGGATTTTATGCCTTTCGCGCCATCGACGCAACAGCTTATAATTTGAAATTTTCCTAAATTTTTTATATAATATATATAGAAACTAAAAAGGGGAGAGAAGATGTACAAGTTTGATGATTTCGATACGCAGATCACCTGTGAAGAAATGTACCACGACTTAGTTGAAGCCGGCGCAGTGGACTCCAATGATTATGAATGGGATCCCGATAGTGACTGTTATATTTGGAAAGGATTTATCTATGATGACGAGAGATGATGTAGAAGCGATCTTGTTCTTGTCCGATACTTTCGAGTGGGCAAGCGCAGATAAGCTCGCAGAAATGTATAAAGACTTCTTGAACTCAACGTTCAACAAGCCTGAACTGGACATCTATACATGTCTGAATCAGTATGTAGGCTATCTATTATATAGTGGCCAGACTATTCGTTGAGCTTATACGGCGCGGGAGGCATAGAATTATAGGAACTTATGCCTCGGCCGCCTTCTAAGCAAAATAATACGCTGTGAAAATTTCCAAAATTTTATAATCCTCTCGGAGAAAATCTACTTATAATCGTATAAGAGAATTATAATTTTAAATATATACCAGCTTATACGCCAACAAGTCCAATTTTCTATTCTTTTTCCCCTTTTGATGGGCTCACGAATTCCGCGTAGCGGAATTTCGCGAGCCGGCGAACCGATCGCGTTTAGCGATCGAGCGAGCCCATCAACACGGGACGTTTCGCTTACACGAGTCGGGGCACCCACACGGGACATCGTAGCTTAACTTCGATACTAGCGTCGAAGCCGGCTTATAAGTTATTCTGTAAACCAGTCATGTCGAAGTTACCGCGCACGAATCGTGTATAGATCGTTTCGACGCCGGCTTATAAGTTTAGTGTACATTAAACGAGTATAAAAAATGGGGAACGCCTTGTCGATGACGCCGAAACCACATAGATATTAGGAATATAGAGAGTAGGTTCTTGGCCGCACATCCACAGAAAGTCAAATTTTCTGAAAAATAGAATTTTTTTTCTGAAAAACGATAAAAATTTCGGAAAAAATTCCAAAAATTCTGTGAAATTTTCCAAAAATTCTCAAAATTTTGCAAAAAATCGAAAAAAAATCCGAAAAAAATTTGAAAAATTCCTAAAAATTTAGTATAATATATATACAGAGAGTTGAGAGAGACACAAAAACCTCTGAAAACTTCCAGCTTAGAGAAAGGAGAGTCCATGTCAGCCTATATTACGATGTATATCCGCGCGAAAGATGCTTCTACTCCGTTCATCGAACTCGAGTCGTGGTGCCGCAGCAATGTGATGTTCAAAACTCTGGAACACCTTGTTCCGTACGGCAAATGCGTCCAGCTCACACGCGAGGATATGGCCGCCGCCATCGAAGATCTCAAGTATGGCATCGAAGATGTCAACAAGTCGATGGACAATGACAAGGCAATGCTTGAGTTTGCCAAGTCCGCAGGACTTTCTGACTCTAAGCTTATGGAACTCTATTCCAGCTACTGCGATTCCAAGAGCGATCTGGAACGGGAGAAAGAAGATCTCCAGAATGCCATTCGCGAGCTTCAGTTTTATGACCAGATCATTTACAACTCCAAGTTCAGCGAAGACGGCGGCGACCTCTATGCGGCGTATGAAATGTGTCCTAACATGAAAGAGGACGAAGGTTTAGAGGAATTTTTCAACTCTTCGAAATAAAAGAGACCTGAAAATTTGAAAAATCTAGAAAAATCTAGTATAATATAGGTATAGAAAATGAGAGAGGGAAATAAACCCAATAAACTCTCATCAAAATAAAAAAACATTAAAAAACTTGAAAGGCAGAGTAACTAAAATGACGTATCGTGAATTCCTGAATGCTGTTATCGCAACTGAGAACGAAGAGCTTGTCGCGTTCGCGACCGAAGAGATTTCCAAGCTCGACCACACCAACGAAGTGCGGCGCGCGAAGATGGCCGAGAAGGCTGTCGCTAAGGCCGCCGAGAAAGAGCCGCTGCGCCAGGCGATCTACGCTTGCGTGACTGACGAGCCCAAGACCGCTTCCATGCTTATCGCCGAAGCCGGCGTCGAGCTGAAGCCGCAGTCCATTCCGTCCCTTCTCAAGGCTCTCGTTGAGAGCGGTGAGATCGCGAAGGTCGATGTCAAGATCAAGGGCAAGGGCACCCAGAGGGGCTACGTCCGCGCCTAATCTCGCGAACTACGACAATTGAATATGAAAAGGTAAGGGGAGCCGAAAGGCTCCCTCTTTTCGTATTTGCAGCCGAAATTTGAAATCGGTTGAAATTTGTGCTAATATTTATATTTATATTTCCCCTTTCATTATAACATAAAATAAAAATTATTTCAATTTTTGAGCTTATAAAAAATTTAAAAATTTTTTTCTTTTCCAGCTGCGAGAAAATTTGATTTTCCAGCTGCGATGAAATTTGACAGCCGGCGCAGCTTTCCAGCTCAGTGAAAATTTGACTTCGCAGCTGATTTGCAGCTGCCTGAAAATTTGACACGCGTCGAAATTTGTGGAACGCAAACGTTTGTGCACATACTGAAAATTTGACAAAACGGAAAATTTGACAAAAATGAAATTTAGACGTAATACGTCTAAGTTAAATGCTTGACTTTTGGGAAATGATGTAGTATACTTGATTTATCAAAAGAAGAGGAGATAAAAAATGCAAAGATTTGATTATGTGAACACAACGGGATACAATAAAATGATTAATGTATATCCCGAAAGAAAGAATGAAGATGGCGAGTATTACGCCGAGATTTGGACAGGACAGAATGATACTATGGAAGCAACTGGTATGTTCTGCGGTAGTGGTTATGTGTCCAAAGAAAAATTGAAAGAGTTTTTTGCTCATTATAATATCAACTATAATGTTGATGATATTGAATGAAGTGGTCAATCGACCACTTTTTGTTTTAGACGTAATACGTCTAAATAAAAAAGTGACAAACTTTTCAGTTTGTCACGATGTTTTAAGTAGCAGTCGGATAATAATCATCGTGTGCTACGCCGATAACGCACCATTTATCTCCAATGAGCGTGCCAAATTCTCCACTACAACGGAGATCTTCTTTAATTTCATTGATGGTTTCGGGGAAGTGAAAACGCCGTTTCCATTCTTTAATGTTAGAAAGAGAAATATCATCTCTGTCTCCATCTTTTAAGCGAACCTTTTTTAATGGTTCACTTTCAGAGGCATTGTCTTCATTGTTCCATTCAAAATACCCAATATAACAATCAGATACTTCATCATACTCACGAATTTTAGTAAGATTGCCATTTTTTTCAATCTTATAAATTTCATACCCCTTCTTATTATAAGAAGAATAATTATCGGTCACGCAAATAGGCGTGCGGTCTGCGTCACATTCATACTGGTCAGCAAGTTCAAGACATTCAATTACTAAGTACTTCATTTCTTTTTTGTCCTTTCTTTTTTTACAAGTTGATTATACTAAACTTTTCGGAACTTGTCAACTCTTGTTATTAGACGTATTACGTCTAAATCTAAACCTTGGAGAAACTCGGTCAAAAACCGAGTTCCTCTTTAATCTCTTTCGCTTTCGCCTGCGGAATTTTCCAACAGAAGCGGTTGATTTCTTTGCTCATCTTTTTATGCTTGCGGAAGCACTCTCGCATAATTTTCGCTTCGATGAGAACATCTTGAAGTCCTGTGTGACACTCCGTATACTTGGCGTCCTGTGTAAGGAAGGCATAGACGGCTTCGGCGCTCGTCTTGATGTTACCCGACTCGCTGACAAGTCCATTTTCCAAACAGAATTTAATGTACTTGTTCTGAGTGCAAATGACCTGGCAAGCCATATGCCAAATGCAGAAAACTTTGGTGCCGTACGGAAGGAAGAAGCGATACTTTGATTTTGTCAGCCAACGCTCCGTAGAGTTGAGAGCGGTATAATCAAAGTTTGCGTTGTAGGCGGCAACCCCTTCACAGTGCCAACGGTCAAGGGCTTCTTTGATAGCCTGCCGAACCTGATAGAAACGGCGAACCTTGAAAGCCTTTTCTTCGATACCTTTGAGGTACTGGGGAATTTTGGAAGCATAGTAGGCAGAATTCATCATTTCGGCTTCATCGAAGAAAATATCGGAAACGATAAAGCTGTCAGCCTCGTAGACTTCTCCGTTGCGGTCAACGATAGCATACCCTAAATCATAAACAAGGGCATCATCTGTGGAATTGGCGGTCTCGACATCGAGAACCATAAAATACTGCTTGGTCATTAGGCGACCTCCCTTCTTTTGATAAGTCAATTATAAACGATAAAAACGGAAAAGTCAATAGTAAATTAAAAAATTTATTAGACGTGTTACGTCTAAAAACATTATAGAAAAAAAGAGGGGATTGCTCCCCTCTTTTTCTCACTCCGCAAGGGTGTAAGCCTTGCACTTGCCCTTCTTCGGGACTTTCACTTCGGTGGAAGTGAGAGTGCCGTTCTCAACCAACTGGCGGAGAAGGGCGGAAGCCTTCTGCGTGGTGATGGTCAGAGCAACTGCAACCTCGGAAGCGGTCTTGCTACCACCATTGACGAAAAGGTCAACGATAGAAGCCTTAATCGGCTCATTCGCCACGGCGGTCTTGGACGGAGTGGCGGCGCGCTTCGCGTTGCGCTTGTCCAGAGCGGCGACCATCGCCTTCGCCTGGTCATTGAGTTCGTCCGAAATGTTCGCTTCGATAACGGCATTAAGGAATTCACGAGTAGTCATTTGATACCTCTTTCTCGCTATAAGGTGGCGACCCTCAAGTTTTTAGGAGTTCATCTCCTTTGTTTGCAAGTCCATTATAGCAGACTTTTTGAAGTTTGTCAAGGGGTTTTTGGCGCCTTTTTAATTTTTTTGAGGTGTCTGTCTCTCTGTTTCCTCTCCCCTTGACAATATAGAGTATATCATAGACCCCTTAAAAAGTCAACAGAAATTTCAAAAAAGTTTTAGACGTATTACGTCTAATTATTCCAAAAAAAGAAGGGGTTTACACCCCTTCCTTTTCGGTCTTCGCCTTTGCCTTCGCCTCGGCCCTCGCCTTGCGAGTTGCCTCGTCCCTGGCGATTTTCTCTGCCTTCTTGGCGGCGGCTTCCTTCGCCTTCTCTGCCTTGTTCGCTACCTTCATAGCATAGGCTTCGGCTTCGCCATAACCGTCATAGGGGTCGCCACCACGCTCGCCAGTCGGCACTTTAACAGTGATGACGATGAACTCATCGTTGCCTTCCCTATCGACACAAGGGAACGCAATTTCGTTCGACCCAGTGCGCAGGACTTCTTCATCACTGGACTGGAAGAGAGCAATAATGCGCTCAAGATACTGGTTGCGGAGTTCCTCACGGAGAGACTTACGAGATGTTGCCATTTGCAATACCTTCCTTTCTTTTGATAAGTCAATTATAAACCCAAATGTTAAAAAAGTCAATCACTTTTTGAAAATAAATTTAGACGTGTTACGTCTAAGTCAAAAGAGATTAGAAATCTCTTTTGTAGAAACAATAATTATCTAAAAAAGTATACTGAAACTTAAAGCCGTTCTTTTCAAGAATATGTTTTATTGGTTCATTATCTGCCCACGGAGTCGCGCCAAGAACTCCAAGATTTAAGGAAATCACATATTTGATAAGGGCGCTTGCAATTCCTTTTCCTTTTGATTTTTTAGAAAAAACGCAAAGCCGTTTAATTGCCATATAATTATAGGAAGTTTCTTCTACTAACGCACATTTCGCAAGAAGTTTTCCATTATTTTCTGCAACGATTAAACGATTGAGGGAAATATCTTCCTTTAATTGCGCAACTGTATTATAATTGGTTTGATTTTTCTGTAAACTTCTGATTGCCGATAACTTATCTTTTTCAGTTGCAAAACGAATAATCATTTTAGTATTCCTTCCTTTCTAAAATGATTATATCATATAGAAATAAAAAGTCAATACCTCGTTTTAGACGTATCACGTCTAAATCGGTTCGGTCAATATGACCGAAAACCTCTTGACCACTTTTTGCATTTGAAATAGTGGTGTTTAACATAGTCAATTGCCCACTCGGTCGCCAACCATTCGGACGGAGTATCAAAATATAAGTTCTGAATGGCTGGGTTGTTTTTCGCTACATCTTCGGGGACAAGGCTACAATAAAGCTTTGCAACTTCGGTTTCCTTGTAATCTTCTTCCGTCAGTTCATCATCTGTCATGTAATGACCGATTTCGTGAAGAATAGTCCAAAGCCGTTCATCAACTTTTAAGTGGCATTTATGGACTCCTCTGCGGTGGCGAGCAAAACCAAAATCAGGTTGCGGTGTAAAATCAAGCGTGATGAGGTTCTGTTCAAAGTCAAAAGAGTTTTCATCGCCTTCGGCAACTTCAAGTTCGTCAGTAATGCTTCTAACGATAAGTTTTGCATAGTGATAAATTTTCTTCATTGTGAAATTTCCCTTTCTTTTTTGTAATTTTATTATAACATAAATTTTTTTATTTTTCAAGTTTTATTTTGTTTATGTTTTAGACGTATCACGTCTAAGTGGGAAAGGGGAAATCACCTTAAGGTGATTTCCGTCTTTGCCTTGTTGATACGGATTTTTTCATAATCGAAATAATAATCCGTCTGTTCTGCCGTCTTGATGTGCAAAGTCTTTTCAACTTTTCTTTCGATTGACCGATAAACTGCTTCATCTCTCGTGATGTCCGCGCCTTTGTCGATCGTTGCTCTCAAAACCTCGGCTTCAATTCTACTGTCTGCCAGTGCGGTGTGTTCTTCATTGAACTCATCATCGAACAGATACCGATAAACGGCTTCGGCGGTGGTGGAGTAGTTTCCACTGTCCGTAAACAATTCATACTCCTCGCAAAACATCTTATATGTTTTATCAACAAGGAACTGATGAACATAACCGCGAATATCGTGAACCTGAACAGTGTCAAAGGGGTTTGAACACTTGTACCAATCGCAGTTGAAGTCAAAAACCTTTACATCGAAAGGCGAGTTGTACGCATAAGCGTGCTGAATGTTGTACTGCTTGTTTTCTCTAATCATCTGCTGGCAGATGTAGCCGAACTTGTCCATCGTGGTCTGGCGGGCGCGCATGCGCTGGACATAGATGGGGCGTTTGTCAGCGTAATATGCGGACTGGAACAGCGGTAGGTTGTGCCATACCTGTTCAACGACATAATCACGCTCAAGAACGGGCTTCCAAGTGTCAGTGTCGATAAGGACATAACCGATATTGTAGCAAAACGGCTTGTCAAGTGAGGTTGTTTCGGTGTCAAATACTCTGATAATCATTTTTAGGTTCTTCCTTTCTTTTGATAGATTAAGTATATCACAAGTAAAAAGAAATTGCAAGGACTTTTTCAAAAAGTTTTTAGACGTGTCACGTCTAAATATGGTTTTGGGATTTAATCCCAAAACTGTCTTTCCTTGATTTTTGCAATCACGATGGCGAGAATTACGAGAATAATCGTGAGTGCCGCGCTAATCCAAAGAGGAGCAAGAACCCAAATCCACGCCCAGTCGATGACGCCGCAAAGTTTCAAGACCACAAAGACAATGGTTAAAATCGTTCCAAGACCAAGTCCGCCTGCATTTTTGTTATTGTTGTTGTTGTTCATTTGTTTTATTTCCTTTCTTTTGATAGTTTAATTATATCATAAAAAGAAAAAATGTCAACCCTCTGTTTTAGACGTATCACGTCTAAATAAAAAAGGGAGATTTTACTCTCCCTTTGCCTGATGCTCGGCTTTCGCTTTGGCGCGTGCTTCGCGGTCTGCTTTGTCTTTGGCAATCTTTTCCGCTTTCTTGCGCGCGGTTTCTTTTGCCTTTTCCGCTTTCGCTTCGCACTTCATCGCATAATCTTCTGCGATGCCGTACCCATCGTACGGGTCACCATCACGAGAACCTGTCGGGACTTTGAAAGTGATAACAACGAACTCGTCATTTCCCTCGGAGTCTACGCAAGGCAGGCAGATTTCGTTGGAACCCGTCACAAGGATTTCTTCGCCCTTTTCTTTCAGAAAATCGGAAATAAGGGTCAGATAAAAGTTGCGGAGTTTTTCATTCAGAGATTTTTTTGAAGTTGCCATTTTCGGAACCTCCCTTTCTTTTGATGTCTTTATTGTATCACACTTTATGAAAAATTGCAAGTACTTTTTTAAGAAAATTTTTAGACGTATTACGTCTAAGTACCTTCAGTGACAAGTTTTTTTAGGACTTGCCACCGAAGAAAGGAGGAAAAATGAAAACAAAATTGAGAAAATTTCAAAAATTAGTAAGTATCGAACCCCATATCGTCCGCTTCATCGTCAGAGTACAGACCCGCAAAATGTGCCTTTTCACCGAAAACTCTATACGCCATTAAATCGGCTTCCGACTTGCTGTTTGCGTAGATGAAAAATGCTTCTCCGCAATATTCACTTGAAGGGTTCGTAATAATGTAAAGGTAGTTGTGTTCCATTTGTTTGTGTTTCCTTTCTTTTGATAACTCTATTATATCACATTATCTCTATTTGTCAACTGGTAGTATTAGACGTGTTACGTCTAAATCGCAGAAAAAGAAAAAGGGGAGATTTCTCTCCCCTTTTCTCACTCGGTCACGACCGAATAGGACTTAACCTTGCCCTTACCCTTGACCTTGACCTCTTCCGCCTTGAGGACGCCGTCCTCACAAAGCTGACGAAGCAGAGCAGACGCTTTCTGCGTGGTAATGGTCAGTTCCACACCGACTTCCGATGCCGTCTTGGCGCCGTTCTGAAGCAGAGCAACAATGCCGTCCTTGATAGGAGCATTGGCAACCGCCGTCTTGCTCGGCGTGCTCGCCCGCTTCTCGTTCCGCTTGTCAATCTGAGCAAGCAGAGCCTGCGCCTTTTCTGTCGCTTCATCGGACAGTTTGGCTTCGATAACGGAGTTCAGGAATTCACGAGTGGTCATCATATTGTACCTCTTTCTTGCTATTAGGTTGCAACCCTTAAGTTTTGTTTGAGAGTTCATCTCTCTTTCTTTTGTGCTTTCATTATAGCACTTATTCAATTGTTTGTCAAGAGTTTTTTTCGTTTTTTTTTTAATTTTTTTTAATTTTTTTTTGGGAGTGTTTTGTGTTCCCTTTCTCTTGACAAGTATATAGTACCATATAATCGGAGAAATTGCAACCCTTTTTTGAAAAGATTTTTAGACGTATCACGTCTAAGACCCCGAAGTCTATTCTTCGGGGTCAATTTGGCGGTTTTTATGTTTTTTCCATTTACTTTCGCGCCGTTCTTCGCGCGTCTTTTCGTAAATGGGGGACAGACCGACAAAGGTCGGTCCCCGTTCTGCTTTTGTCCATTTCGGCTTGTGTTTGTTAGACATTTTTGAGTACCTCGAGGATTTTGTCTACATCGTAAGCGATGCCGTTCCAGTTTTCACGATTTCCGATTTCATCATCGAAAAGAATATCATTTTCGGAATGGCGGAACAGGTCTTTTTGCGTTCCATATTCGACAATGTTAATTTTCTGAAACTTGACGGAGTGCAGGTGCTTGTCAAGCCATTCGATTTTGGCAGCGGCTACGGCTTCATCATATTCAGGCGTGGAGTGCTTTGCAGTCCAAGAAATGATTTCCACAGCGTACCCAGCTTTGGCCAGTCTGTTTAGACGGCGCGCCAGCACTTGCAGGTTAAGGAGCGGACGAGCGTTTTCATAGGGGTAAGCACTCTGCGCTTCAAGATGTGCAAGCCAGTTTTCTACACCATAAAGGTCGGCAAGTGTTCCGTCCATATCGAAGAAAATAGTAGTCATAAGTGAGTTCTCCTTTCTCTTTCTGTGAACAGTATATCACGAACAAACCGAAAAGTCAATAGTTGGATTTAGACGTATAACGTCTAAGTATGAAGGGGAGATTTACTCTCCCCACTCTGTCCACTTGCCGTTGCTGTCGATAACAGAAACGCCGTCAATGCTGTCAATATCGTGAATGGGAATGTCATCAAAATCAAGTTCGCACTCCTTGATAGTTTCAATAACTGAGGAAGCGTCCCAGTCGTCCACTTCATACCTAAAAGTGACTGTGGCGGTGATATAGGCGCAGAAATGTTCTTTTCCTTCGGTCATCGCTTTTTCATGGTCAAGTGCTTCCTGTTCAGTGAGGAATACCTCTCCGTCATTTGCAACATAAGTAACTCGTTTTTCCATTTTCGGAAATCTCCTTTCTTTTGATAATCTTATTATAACACTTTTTCAGAAAAATGCAAGACTCTTATTTAGACGTCTTACGTCTAAGGTAGAAAAAGGGAGAAAATCTCCCTTACATACAATCAAGTGAACCAAATGTATGTTCGTTACCATTTTCATCGAAAATTGTAACTTCTGTATCTTCAACATCGTCAATATCGCCCAGGCTAATATCATCATTATCAAGTCGAGTATAAATCTCCTGCGCGGCTTCGTAAGGAGAGTAGGCTTTTGCTTTTACTTTAATAAAACCTTGAATTGAAAGGATACCTTCATAAACCCGTCCATCATCGGCTTTAAGACGCTTTTCCCACTTTTCGGCTTCTTTCTTGGAAGAAAACTCACTTCCGTCCTCTGTTCTGTAAATGATTTCCATTTTCGGAAACCTCCTTTCTTTTTCTATCTTTATTATACATTTTTTTCAAAAAATGTCAAGAACTATTTTTAGACGTATCACGTCTAATATTGGATAGTGAGGTTAACCCTCACTATCCCAAACCACGTCACTCTCTTCGGAAAGACTTAACATCAGTTCACCCGTTTCCGTGTCAATAATGTCAACATTTGTTACATCAGTGCAGCGGATAACTTCGCGCGCCCAGCAGCGGGCTGCCCACAATGAGTAATAGGGAACGATTTCTTTGCGGCAAATCTCACCAGTTTTCATATTCTTAACAAGAAGTTCTACGTTATACATTTTGGGTACCTACCTTTCTTTTGATAAGTCTATTATATCACAAGATAGGAAAAATGCAAGTACTTTTTGAAAATAAAGTTAGACGTATCACGTCTAAGCAGTCAGAGGAGAAAATTTATTTCTCCTCTTCTTCAAGTCTTTTTTCAAGTTCTTCTTTTATTTCGTTTAATAAATTTCGAATGTAAGTATCTTCAGTAATACTTAAAACGACATTGATATAGACAATCATATCAAAAGTCGTCATTCTTTCTTCACCTTCTTCATTAACAATATAAGAACAATCCCAATCCTTTTGAACAATTTCCGCTTCTTTAAAAGTTTCGACTTTTGCGATAACTTCGCCTTTGTAAATAATTTCAAACATTTTTGTGATTTCCTTTCCTTTTCTTTAAACTTATTATATCATACTTTGAAAAAAATGCAAGAAGATTTTTCGGAAAAAATTAGACGTATCACGTCTAACTCTCGGAATTACGGCAAATTTTTTAGATTTGCCGCAACCCGAAAGGAGGAAAAATGAAGAACACGAAAATGTGAGTTATGCGTTATATAAATCGAACAGAAGTTCGACCGCTTCCTCGGGTTCAAGAATTGAAACATCGTCCTCGTCCCATGGAAACTTATAGCTTTCTACGCAGCCGCCAGTGTGTCCGTAGGTTCCAGCGTGGCAAGCCATATCGCCGGAGTGCCAGGGAAAGCGGATTTGCAGCCCGTCCCAAAGTACATTGAGAGTGAAAGGAATGTCTTTTTTTGTGCAAAGATTTGCAAGTTCGAGAATGGGATTTGCATATTCAGGGTTAATCATCATAATTTTGGGAACTCCTTTCTTGTTCTATAAGTATAATACTACAAAATTGAGAAAATTGCAAGTTATATTTCAGGAAAAAATTAGACGTATCACGTCTAACTGAAAATGGTTTACTGTTTTTAGCAGTAAACCAAACTCATATTTGACCATTTAAGGATTGAAATCTGATTGCATTCGCGCCCGATTTTCAGAGCTTCTTTTTTTGTGGAGATTCTTTTGCTTTTATCAATATAGTAAATTCCACCAGCGTACCAGATGCCGCAGTTTCCAGCGTAGGCTTTTACAGCATTCATAGCTTCCCGAGCCGTCCGGCACTCGACGCCTTCTGTGGCTACCTGATAACCGGATTTATAGGTAATTTTCGCGCCGTTTTTAAGTGTAAGGCCATCATTTTCCGAAAGTTTTTTGATGCTCCGAATGTTAATCATTTTTGTTTCCTCCCTTGTTTTGTTAAGACAATTATAGCACTTTTTCGGGAAAAGTCAATAGGCAGATTTAGACGTGTCACGTCTAAACCATATTTTTGAGAAAATAGTTTGCCCTATCGGCGGAGGAAACCGATAGGGCAAAGAGTTTTCGGAAAATATTCAATTTTTATTTTTTTATTCAATTTTTAGAAAGCAATAATTCCGCAATTCCACAGCAGGACGCCGATCAGGGCGATTAAAATGGTGGGAAGAACGATGAGGCCGATAGTGTTGATAATGTTCCAAGTTGTCATTTTTTTTCTCCTTTGTTGTTAGTGGTAAGTCACTACCTTTTTGTTATGTCTATAATATACACTAATATACGTATTTTGTCAATGGTTATTTATAAAATTGTTTTAGACGTAACACGTCTAACTTTTGATTAGAAAGGGTGGGGAAGGGTCATCACTCCTTCCCCAGAAAGGTCAACATATCAACTTAGTTAAAGCACGTACTCACAGAGTCTGCTGGGCAGCGGCTGTGGTGGGCTGCACCGCCCAGTAGCGGAGCGTGAGGTGGTGCTCACGAGCGTATTCCCAGGCGCGGTCATAGCTGTCGAAGTGTTCAACTACCTTCTTGCCACGCATCACGTCAAAGCCCTTGGTCAGGTCGATCGTCAGGTTCATCATCTTGGTTCCTCCTTCAGCGGTTGGTCGCTATCCTTATCTTCTGACGATAGTATACCATGGACGGCGCAAATTGTCAATCCAGGGAGTTAGACGTGACACGTCTAACTTAATTCGGTACCGAACATTTGAACAGTTGCTCATATGTTCAGGTATGCAATAAAAAAAAAGAAGAGGCTTACGCCTCTCCTCTTGTGTAGGTGTAAAGTGTGGTGTTCCCAACCTTGCGAACTTTAGCGATGGTGTAGCCATCTCTGAGGTAAGTGGCGCGCCAATGGTCAGGCAGGCTGAGGATTGCCATGTCGAGCGTGTCGCCGTGTCCGAGCTTAATGTGTTTGCGTGTTGCGTGGTCTACTGCATCAATACGAGCGTAGCCGTTTCCGTAGATAATAACTAAAAAGTTCAGCATTTTAATTTCCTCCTATTCTTTCCGAGGGCTTGAGGGCCTCAGCCCTCAAGCGTTTCCTCAAGTGTATTCCGTTCTCCAGGGAGAGGCCCGAGGGCCTCAGCCCTCGAAATCCTCGGGGAAGTATTCCCATTCCCTGTTGTATTCCAACTGCTCCTCAAGCCAGGCCCACAGGCTCCTGTTCGAGGGCTGAACGGCGAGGCCGTCCACGATGCCCTTGTGGCTGATTTTCTTAATCGCCCCGAACTTCCTCAGAGCGTTCAGGAAATCTGCCGTTCTCATAATCCTGGCGCTGATTGTTTTGTCGCCTGTGGAGTTTTTCACGTCCAGGCTGTAAACGATAAACGGCTCCTGGATTCTGTCGATACGTCCACCTGTGGTCTTGCGTTCGGCCCTCGTCGATTTCCCCTCGAGGTTGAAATACACGTCCACTTTCCCCTGACGGCTTACAGTCGTTTTTCTGCTACCAGGCCTGCGACTCAGAACCTCAGCCGCCAGGCCGTATGCCCCAGGGTTACCGTTTTCCAGGGCCAGCGTGTAAAGCGCCCAGGCAGCCTCAGCCTTGAGGGTATCGTTTTTTGTCCTGACCTCAAAATTGCACGAGGTGAAAAGTTCCTCTTTCGTGGTGTAAATCCTCATTGTGTTCCTCCTTGAAATGCCTCCCTGATCAGGTGAGGTCTTATTTTGATTTCCTGAGGCTATTATAAAGGATAATTGTCAATTTGTCAATCGGTTTTTTCGCTTTTTTCATAAAAAGTTGAGGGAGGTTATTTTGTGAAATTCGAGAAAACCTCACATTTTTGCCTCCCTCTGTGGTACATTTTTCCCACGAAATTAAAATTTCAACTTCGATACCCGTCTTCAAAATTTGAAAAATTCCCCAAATTCGTCTATAATATAAGTAGATACAAAAGGAGAACTATGGTGCCAGTTTTGACACCAATTTTGCTTATATGATGATCCAATTAAACTTCTAGCTCGAATGGCGTGATGAGCGTGCCCGCTACGTCCAAGAAAAAATAGATGCCGGCGCCATGTTCACCCAATCCGAGCTCAACACAATCAGCGACTATATACTATGGGGAAAAGACCGCACGACTGGTCTGAATGGC
>Ga0310696_10005238_pt1 | contig 15680 bp, 19 predicted proteins | sample AusTroGonzalo_MG_4_FD_203885 | JGI IMG/M metagenome (GOLD analysis project Ga0310696, IMG submission 203885) | Bovine rumen microbial communities from tropical cattle in Woodstock, Queensland, Australia - Gonzalo_02 (v2) (version 2) | ecosystem: Host-associated > Mammals > Digestive system >...
TTTGAAAGGTCAAATGTAAAGGTTTTATCCATTACTTTAACCTTTTTTAGTAAAGATTGCTTAAATACAGAAAGAGGGTCTAGCATAGTCTATTTTACACTATTTAAGAAACTTGCCTCTTTTTCATACTTTTTATCTTTAAGTTTCAGTAAATCAAGATAAAATAAATAAATTAAGCTAGAGAATGAGTCATCCCAAGATTCTATCTCTTTTTTAATAAGTTCTTTCTCATTTCCGCCTTTACTAATTTCTACTTGAATGTCATCAAATTTATTTATAGGAGTTCCATCAATACTTACAATACATACAGCTAATGTTTCAATTTTACGAGTATTAAAAGTACTTTCATCGTTTAACGAAACTGTTTGACGAGCAACTTCTTTTTCAATCTCGTTAGATTCTCTCGTATCTAAACTTCTAAGTAAAAATTTATGATTTTGAATATCATACTCTTTAGTAAAATTTTTCTTAAATTCTTTCATCGGGTTTTCACTCATATAAATCTCCTATCTTAATATAAAAATCTAAATGATTAAACATTTTCGAACCACTTATTAAATTGTTCTTTAGTATAAAAAATTTTATAATTAAGTTTATTTTTCTTAAAGGTTTCTAATTTTAATACATCTCTCTTAGTCCATACATCGATCGCAGTTTTATAAAATTTTGTATTTTTAGATTTAAATAAATTTAATTTCTCTTGATGCTTTAAATTATTTTTATCATAAGGCTCAGAACAATGAGTCCAATGAAAATGTAATTCTATAAATAAATCCATATTAGGTATATAGAAATCGCATTCAAACGGATAGCGGGAATCATTTGTATAATGATGAATTGTATCTGGAAATTTAGATTTTAATACATCAAATAACAATTCTTCTGGTTTTGAAGTATGAAAACTATTATTTACATGTTTTGTTTTATATTGTTTAAGCATCGTTTTCTTTACATAATCTTTATTTTTATATAAATTATTTCTCTCTTTAGTTTGAACAAACCAATCTTTTCCATATTTAATATTAAAAGTTTTGATATGTTTATTATTAATTTCTTCTAATTCACTTTTATTTTTATTTTTCCAAGTTTGTTTAACTCTCTTCTTATATTCTTGAGTTTGAGTATAAAATTTAAATCCATATTTATTTAAATTTGTTTTCTTATAAACATCTACTGCTCGTTCGTAACTATTTTTACCATTTTCGTCAATATCATTTTTTCTAGTTTGTATACATTTATCTATGTTTACATAATGAGCATCGCCATATTTTTCTAATTTGGTTTTCTCAGACATTTTTATAAATTTATCTGTTCCCATAAACCAATCTGAATTATATTTTGCACGATTTAAAAATTTTAATTTATTATTTACTCTATCATAACTATTAAGACCATTTTCGTCTACGTTTGATAATTTTGTTTGATGACATTTTTCGCGATTATTATAAGTTTCACTTCCATATCTTACTTTCTTTGTATTTCTCGATTTGTTAACAATATCACGTCTTGAAAATGGGTTTCCCAATATTTTATTTTTTAAGATTGCACTGTGTGATAAACAGCAGCATATAAAATTATGTTTATTTTTTAATAAATTTTTATAAATATAAATAATTTGTCCACTATTATAATAGAACTCTTTTCCACAAATTTTGCAAATTTGTTTTTCAAATAAATAAGGATATTTTTGTTTTGCTTGCTCTAATCTTGTCATATAAAAATAAAGGCCTAGGAATTTTAAGTTTTCGAGAACTTTGGGAAGATTCCTAAGCCATTATATATTATACTAATTAAAGTATAATAAATTTAATACTCAAATTGTTTAAACTTCCCTAGGCTTCTCGATAACCTATTGAATTTATTATATAAAATATAAATGATAAAGGTAGATACTTTTGATATCTACCTTTATAAATATTATTTATTTTTATACTTAGTTAAGTACTTTACCTATTGTCACAAAAACCCATTTCACTTCAAAAAGTGGAACGAAAGAAAATGAAATATTCAACTGTTTAGGATTATTAGTATCATAACTTGCTTGCACATTTTTGAAGTCTTTAATTTCTTCAGCCTCTACATAATTTCTTAATATAGACTGTACTCTTACTTGGGCAGATGATGCGACAGATGGCATCGTTTTTTGTCCAATATATGCATCAAGTTGTCTATCAAGATCGGACATAAGCAAATCAGTAACTCTACGAACTGATCTGGTCTCTGTTATCACGTTAGTAGAATCTGTAGTATATACATCAAAAACTAGTGTCAAATTCGTATTTTCATTGAAATCAAGCATTGATAAGAAATTACTACATAAATAATTTCTTTCGGATGGATCAAATACTTGATTTCCTTGTAATGTTATTCTACTAGATAATTGCTTCCTCAATAAAGGTTCAGAAAACGAATATTCAGGATTTCCTTCGATACCAGATAAGTTACAAGCAGCATAAATAGCACTTAAAGCAACTTCTTCTGTTTCTTGAGTTTCCGCATCAGTTAATTGAATTGTTACTTTCTTGTTAGCAAAATAAGTAACACGATCATTATCTAATCCTTGTCTTTGTGCTACAATTTGATCTTGTGTTAAATCATCACTATTTGGAACGATAAATGTTGTTCTAAATTTCTTATATAAGTTAGAAGACATTTCTGCGTTCTTTTCAATTAAATAATTTCTTAATGAAATATCATCTTGTTTCAAGATAATTACTGTTTGAACATTAATTTTATCTAATTTATCAATAGCAGCTTTATAAGCAGCAACTGTATCTGCAGTTACTTGTACACAATATACACCGCCACCTAATAAAGTTTGTCCTTCTAATACTAAATCAGCACCTAATGTTAAAGGTTGAATTACTCCGTTTAAATATTCTGGTCCATATTGTTCTGCAATTTGTGTTTGATTGAACATCAATTTAGGATCAAAATCTCCACGAGTTTCTGATTTATTTAGTTTATAGGAAATATAGAATGTAGAATTTGCTAAAGGTTTATGAGTACCAATCCAAGTGATTGTAGTTTTATCTGCATCAATTGTATAGTCGGTACCTAAAATATAATCATTAAAACCAGGAATGCTTCCAACACCTTCTACTGATAAAATATCACCGGCAGAAGCAGCAATTCCAGAAGGTAATAAAATAATATCTAAATCTGTATCGTCACTTTCATCGGATTCTACTGCAGATTTAATTAATTCTAAATTAGAAACATTGGTATATGATTGTGCTACACCAATAATAGCAGTTCTGTTATAACCAAAAGCAGTACTGCCAATAGATTGTGTATATTCTGTAAAAAAAATTCCTGGCGCGCGATATATTGCCATCTTAAAACATCCTCTCTTTTAAAAGAATTTAAACAAATATTTGTTATAAATATAAATGAATTGAGCTAATTAAATGAATTATACTCATAAATCTAATTAAAATCCCCTACATTTAATTTTTAATGTAGAGGATATATAAATTATTACAAAGACATTAAAACTCTTATAAATCAGGAGTTTCAATCTTTCTTGCCACGATTGTAGCTGTTTCTGTAATTCTAATGTCTCCAGTTGTATTTAAAGTATCAGAATAACTAGAAATAGTGCAATCTTTGTAAACTTTTAATACTTTTTCTGTTGCTGCATCTTTTCTAGGATTTACTGTTCCATCAGCATTAATAGCAGGAACTAAAATAACATCTTCTACATCAAAAGGTAATGAAGCATCAAATAAAGCTTCAATGCCTCCTTTGCCTGTAAACTGATCCATTAAAGTAGAAGTTTGTAAACGAAGTCTGTTTACGCTTAAATTAATATCTGTAATTAAACCTTGTGTTACTTCTACACATTCAGGATTACCTAATTCGAAAGTTCTATATGTATCTTTTTGTTGTGAAGTGGTAATAGATTGAATAGCACCTACTTGTACTCTTTTACCTTCATCATTAATTGCAAAAATCTTGTGCTGTACTGAACATTGAATTCTAGAAGCACCTGGTTTTAAATAATTATCTGTTGCCATTTATAAATTCCACCTTTGTAATAAAGTATATAAATATAAATGAAAAATAAAAGAATTGATATTCATCTTATCAACTCTTAAAAATTAATCAGTTACTATATTCTGGGTAGTATCTTATACCATACTTCTTCCTAAATAATCCAGATATATTTTTTGATTTTAAAGGTTTATCTTCTGGACCAACTAAAATATAATTTGGAGCATCAATATGTTCTTGTATTAACTTGCACCATTCTTTAAATTCATAATACATATTATCGGGTGTTCCTGGCCATCTTTCTGTATTTGGACCGAATGGTGGACAGGCAAATACAATTTTATCAGTAATTATTTTTTGTGCTAAAACATCTCGTTTTTTCCAACCATAATAATTACATAAATTTTCGTTTATATCGTATGCTTCAATATTTTCTTTTAAATTGTGTTTATTATACCATCTTTTTGCACCATTTACTATACCTCCGAAACCAGCCATAGGACAATATATCCCTTTAGAAATGTCTATTTTAGATTCATCTAATATTCTTAAAAAATCAGTTGGTTTAAGTGCTGTCACTTTTGGAGCAATTTTTGCTATTGTAAACCTCTTTAATACTGTCATCGCCAGAGGTAGAAAATTATTATTTAAATAAGCTTCTTTAAAACATTTTTCTACATCATTTGTAAAATTTTTATATTTATCATTTAACAAAGATTGCTGAGTTACTTTATACAAATTTTCAACAGCTTTAGTTATATATCTAATATTCTTCCAAGCATTTTTAGGAGATATTCCATTTTTACCTACATAACAATTCCATATAGGATTATCTTTTTCCCAACTAACTGTACCTGGAAATGGATACAGATAGCAATCTTTTATTAACTGTTCTTTATGAACACCAAATATAATATCATTCATGTTACTGCTCCTTAAACCAGGAATCAAATTCTTTTCTATTATAAAAAATTTTATAATTTAAATTATTATCTTTAAAACATTTTAATTTTTTAGGATCTAATTCTGTCCAGACATAAATTGCTTTGCTATAGTAATCCTTATTATCGCCTTTATGCTCTCCTGTAGTATATATTTCTTTTGCTTTTTCCATCCAATAATTGATTAACTTAATATGTTCATCGTTACCTGCGTTAAAAGGTTCAAAACCATGAGTCCAGTGAAAATTAAGCTCTATGTATAATTTTTTAGAAGGAATATAAAAATCACATTCAAAATTATATTTATTATCTTTATACAAATGAATAATGTCTTGAAATTTTGTTTTTAAAATTTCAAATATTTCTAATTCTGGTACAGATGTATTAGTTGTTCCTTTTTCTTTCTTTGTATTTTGACCTTTAATTACCTTTTCTTCTACCCATTCTTTGTTATTATATAAATCTTTATAAGATTTCGTTTGAGTATAATATGGTTTTCCATATCTTTGTAACATAGTTTTTGTAAACTTATTTAACCATTTTCTATAATGCTCGTCATCTTTAAATAAATCCTTTTGAATTGTGCCATTTTTTATTCTTGTTTCAAATTCCTTATCTTTCATTTTATTTTTAAATTCATTATTTTTATATAAATCTTTAAAATATTTTGTTTTAGTATAATGCGCACCCCAATGCTCGTTCATAGTTTTTTTAACTTTGTCTTTAATTTCTTTTACTTTCATTGGATGTACAACACCATAATTGTTAAACCAAACATCTTTAGTTTTATTTTTAAAATTTTCGGTTTTACTAAAACTGTCTACTCCAAACTTATCTAAACAGGTTTGTCGTCGCTTTGCTTGAAATTCATCAGTTTCAAAGAAATAATCTTTATTATAATGTTCTTGAAAATACTCTTTAGATTTATCTTTGAATTCGTCTGTTTCCATATAAGAAGACTTACCATACTTTTCTAAACACGTTCGCTTTGCTTTTTGTCTATTAGTAAATTTTTCATTGCCATATTTTTCAAATTTAACTTTTTTAGAATGTTTTTTAAATTCTTCTGATTTTAAAATATTATCAACTCCGTATCGCTCTAAACAAGTTTGTTTATGTTTATTCATATTATTATAATTTGCATCACCATATTTGATTAACTTAGTGTTTTTGCAATTGATGCCAACACTTTTATTTTTAGCAGGACAATTATGATTAGAACAAAATTTAGAAGTAATAGCCTTTTCGTTTCCGCATTTGCAATAAAACAACCCTAGGCACCCATCAAAACTATTTTTGTGCTTACAAATTTCTATTAAATATTTTGGACTCAATAATATATTAGGATATTTAGTTTTCAAGTTTTTAAATATTGTTTTATTCGATGATATTAACGCTGGTTTATTTCCTTTTAAAATAACTTTGTCTAAATTCTCTTTCAATATATTATATAATTCAGTTTTTATTAATTCTTTGTTCATAATTTAGTTCTCCATAATATAACTGCTATATAATATATTATACTAAATTATTATAAATTTTTCAAGACAGATTTACAAAATAAAGAACCTCCCATTTCTGAGAGGTTCTTATGGTATCTAATTTAAAAATTAAATTAGATTGATTCTTCTGCGAATGTGATTGGGAACACAGCCGGAATATTGTGAAGAACGAGGCCGAAGTTTGCATAACCTGTAACAACATATTCAAGTTTCCAAGGCATATCGGTCACTTTCATTTGTTCTGGTTGACGCAATACATATTTACCCAAATATTCAGGAGCGGTAATACCATAAGCTTTATTCTTTGGGCAAAGTTTGCTGACGATGAACTTCACGCCGAATAATTGGCCTACATAACCATTTTCCACGATTGTGTTCAAGGTTACTTGGTCAACTCTTTCGGAGGTCACATTCAACATTTCGTAATATCTGGAAGGATGCATTACGATTGCAGTTGTGATTAAGCTTAATTCCATCTGAGCGGCGCGCACATGATTGATAGTATCTAATGCCATCACATCAGTTTCATAAGCATCATACACACCAGCAGCTTCTGCAGCACCTAATACTTTGAATAACTCAGTATCTAATTCCAAAGCTAAGCCGATGGCTACTTTGTTTTTAGCTTCATCTAAAGTATTGTAAGCAGCTGTGAACACTTGGTCATAAGCCACAATCCAGTTGATTGCTACTGTATGAGTATTGTAGAAAATACGTTTTGGCCCTTTTTCGATACGAGCAGGAGCACCTTTGAAAGGAACAATTGCAGCACCGATTTCAGGAAATTCTACATCTGCCCAAGCAACATTGTTAGAAATGTTATCAGCAGCAAAGATTTTGGTTGTTACGGCTTCGTAAGGTACGCGGACTTTTAAAGCTTGTGAAAAAGCCACAGCAGCTTTCTTTTGTCCAAAAGCACCTTGCCCCATTAAATTGCCGTAGTAAGCATTTAATTTGGCTGTATCTTCTGCTGTTTTTTCAGCTGAAGCTTCTTTCTTCATGCCTTTCCCAGTAATAAGGGAGGCTAACATTTGTAATTCTCTTTCTGTCATATTGCTATATTCTCCCTAATTATTTAGCAGCATTTACGAAAAGTGTAAGTTTACCAGTTTGACCGTCAAAGGCTACTACTGTTGCCACTGATTCATCATCAGAACCAGCAGGAACTAATACGCCATTTTCGTCAATTGCCACACCACCACCAACAGTGAATTCACCGTCAGCTTGGAAAGGCGAAACTTTTACACCATCAATTTCATCAGCTTCTAAGGTAACTTGAGCGATTTTCACCACACCAACTTTACCAGAATCTGCAAACCATTCGCCACCAGTTACATCATTTTTACCTGTGTGGAAATAGTTGAAGGATAAGCCCATAAAGGCATCACCTGCTTTTGCCAATTTATAACCATTGGCACCTAAAGTTAAAGGAGAACCTGCGATGATATTCTTTTCAGATAAATCGCATACACCATTAACTGTTAAAGCGTCGAAGTCTCTATTCAACATTTTAATTTATCTTCCTTTTGTTAATTTATTTGTTAATGGAATCTAATTCTCTTTCAAGAACTAATTTTTCCATTTCATCAGAAGCAGAAGCTTTCACTTCTTCTTCCAATTTGAAACCAGGTACGAAACCTTTCAGTGCGCTAGCTTCTTTTCTCATTTCTTCGTTAATCATGCGTTCGTGCATAATTGTTGCTTCTTCCGAAGGGCAAGCAGTCATTGTTTCATAAACTGCATCTAATTGTGCCTTCGTATATTTAGCAAATTTTTCTGTCATAGCAGCTTTTTCTTCATCATCTTCAATGCTCATCGAAGCTAAGATTTTGTTAATCTTTGCTGATTTAATCATTGTTTGTTCTTTATTATCAAAAGCAGCTAATTTTTGTTGTAATGCTTTAATTTCGGCATCTTTAGAAGCTAATACTTCTTTTTGATTGCGAATTTCTTTTGTAGCATCACGTAAAGCTTTAATTTGAGAAGCTAAAGTCTTATCAGCTTTATTGCGTTCTTTATTAAAGTCTTTCATTGACCATTCTACATCTTCACTTACACCAGATTTACCAGGTAATCTGTTGTATAATGATTTCACTTTAGAAGGAGCAGCTTTAACACCAGTTTTACCTTCTTCAAGTTCTGCTTTTTCTAAAGCTACAACTGAATCAATATTGTCCTTTTTGATATCAGCTTCATCAATTGAAAAGTTTTTCAATTCGTCTGCTTTATCATTTCTGACACCAGGAATTGTATCAGGTAAATCGGTAGCTACCAAATGTTTAGCTAATACCTTTTTACCATTTTCTAAAGTCAAAACTCCACCTTTAGAAGCTACGATTTTTAACTCTCTTCTGCCTTCTACTAAAGTATCACCGACTTTAGGAGTATTATCAGGCATAAATTTAGAAGCTAATACCTTTTTACCGTTGGCTAAAGTTAATAAGCCCGCTTTTTTAGCAATGACTCTAACTTCTTTCCCATTACCCATATCAACGGTATCACCAACAGTAGGCAAAATTCTGTTTGCTTTTCTCATAATTTTACTAGATTTTCTCATAATTTTATTTGATAATTTAGAAGCTAATCTTGTAAAAGCACCAAAAGTAGTACCTACTTTTGAAGCAATTTTATTAAATACAGTCTCAGCTTCTGGTAATTTCTTACCTTCTTTATAAGCTTTAATAATAGAAGCTTTTAATTCTCTATTTAAAATCTTACCTGCTTTCAAGGCTTTTAATTTACCACCTTTAAGTTTTAAGATATAATAAGAATTATTTAATGAAGCATGAGCTGTGTGGCAAGCAGCAGGTACATAACCTACTTCTTCAATTTCTTCCATTGCTTCTGGAATTTCATCATTTACTTCACCTTCTAAATCTTCAGCGACTTCTTCTGCTGGAGTTTCGGCTTCAATGATAGCTTCATATACTTCTTTCTTTTCTTCGTCAGAACCTTCTGGGGTTTCTACGAAGATTTCAGTACCGTCTGCCTTTGTAATTTTTGCTAAATCAGCAGCTTCTTCTTCTGTTAATTTAACATTTTCTTCAACAGTGGCACCATCTGATAAAACGATAAGATCTTCTTTTTCTTCAGTGGTAGGAGTTTCTTTTGTTTCAGAAACTTCTTCTTTAACTTCTAAATCTTTTTCGTCTTTTTTGACATCAAGGTCTTTCTCTTCCTTGATCTCTTCTTCAGCTTTGATTTTTCTTTTAGCCATTTAGAGTTAATCTCCATTTTTATTAAAATAAATCATTATATAGACAATATCTATATTAAATATAAATGAAATTTATTTATTAATAGGTTTTTTCAATAATTTTATCTAAAGAAGCTGTACTTGAAAATGGTGTATATGACCAATTATCATAAGATTCAATTTCTTTATCGAAATTAGCTTCTTTTGAATCTAATTCCATCACTTTTTCTACTTTAATTTGTTCGGAAGGACCACCATCTCCTAATAAACATATTTTATAAGTATGTTTTCCATCTTCTTCTAATGCTTCAATAGTTAATCCTTCTGAATCTGAATCTAAAATTTTACCACCAGCAATATAAGATTTTATAACTGTTTCTAATTCATCTTCATCTTTAAAAGATCTATTTTTTAAAAATTTATTAATACTATTTTCAGATTCCTGCTTTAACATTGAATCAATTTCTTTATCTAAACTGACTTCTTCTAATTCGTCATTAGTTAATATATGACCATCATCTGCTTTTTCATCTACATTAATAGTGACTTCACTAATAGGGGTTTCTGGTTCTCCTTCAACTGCTACTGTATTATCTATCGTAGGTTGAGCCAATTTGTTTAAATCTAATACAGTTAAACCAATTTGTAATTCCATTAACTGCCTTAAAATACCTTGTAAAGGACCATTTATAATTTCTGTACCAGCTTGCTGATCTACAACTTGATTTGTAATAGCAGTAGCACAATTTTGAAGTTTATTTAATAAAGCAACTGTGTCTAATGCTTTAAATTGTTCTTCACAAGCCATTTTAAATTCTTTCATTTTTGCTGCTTGTTTGATATTTTGATATTTAAGTAATTCTGCTTGTAATTTATTTTCTTTCTTTTTCGAAGCTTTAATATCAAATACGAAAGCGTCTTTGTCAGCTGGAACTGCCACTGATGATAAACCAGTGAAACATAAATCTCTATTGATTTCATAAATATCTTCGCCTTTATCATTTACCTTGCCTTTCATATAAGTAACTGGCATATTGGGATTCATATGCTGACAAAGTTCATCAAATGAATGAGCTACATTATGACATTCGGAACATTCACACTCATTTGCTAAACAACTCATTGAAACTTGATTATACGTTCCATCTAATAATTGTTGACAAAATTCTGGAAATGCGTTTTTATCTATTGCACATAAACAAGTTACATATTCTTGCTCATCATCAGCGAAAGCATCTAAAATGATACCTTTAGCATCTTCAACTGAATCTTCTTTGTGTTCTATATAGAAGCCACATCCAGGATAAGTAGGTAATGCCTTTTTAATTTCTTCCCAAGGAAAATAATCATAATTTCCATTATGTCCCCATTTTTCTCCACCAGAAATTGCTCTAGCAGTTAAAAATAAGAAATTATTAGTATCATATTTATAAGCTTCTTTAGGAAGGAATTTAGAACGATCCTGAGAAGGATTCTCATTTGCTTGTTTTACAAATTCACGCCACTGAAAAACTCCATTAGCATCAGTAGCATACACTTGTTTAATATCTAAGTGAGCTATGCGTTTAAATGCCATATTAAATAAAATCTCCAAATTTGGTTATAAAAGTATATCTTATAAATATAAATGATAAAATAAACCAGCAACTCTTAATGTCTGAATTGCTGGTTATACTAATAAAATAACTACTATTTAAGTTTTTTAAGAATCTCTTTAAGTAAATTTATTACTTCAGGATCCGATACCAAAATTCTGTTATTTCCGTCTTCGTCCTCTATAGAATTAGGTTTTACCCATCTTTTCTTTTTAGAATCATAACAAAAACTTTGGGTAAACATTTGTTTATTATCTTTAAGTGAAGGAATAATACCTGCACCTTCTACTATAATGTTATACTGAATAAAATCTAACTGATTAAGAGGGAATCTTAATTCCACATTATATTTTTCTTCACTATTTAAATTATTCACAGTATAATCTATAAATATACAAATGTCTTTAGAAGTAGCATCTTTAGCTTGTGCTTTTTCGATAATTGCTTCTAGTTTATTACCATTTATAAACACATCTGGCTTAACTAAGTTATCTCCAAATAATCTTGCTAATTCGCTACAATTATAAATCAATGCCATATCGGTCTTTTCTCTACGAAAGACTCTAAGATTGATATTAGGTAAGTAGCTTTTATTTTTCATAATTAGTCAGCAAGTAATTTTTCAATTTTAGCTCTTGCAGCTTTCATCGATAATTCATCGGTGCAAGAAGCAATAGCACTTAATTTTTCTACATCTTTTAATCTGGAAATAATCATCTTTCTATTACGAGCATCTTTACTCATAAATGAAGTAATATAATCTTGCATTTCTTGACTTAATTTATCAAATGCAGTTTGATTAAACTCTTCTTTCTTCTCTTCTTCTCTAGCTATTTTCGTAGAATCAATTACTTCTTGTAAAGACTCATTAATAGCTTTCTGAGTATTCTTTACCATTTCCGAAGAACTTACTTCTTTAGCAAATTTTCCGTCTGTTGTTTTTACAATGAAAGTTTCTTCTTCATCTTCTGGACGGGTTTGCTCTTGTTCATCTTTAAAGATAATATCTACCTTTTGATTAGCAATTTCTTCTGCTAAAGCATCTTGGTTACTAATGATTTCTTTAGCATTTTTAGCCTTATTTATGGTTTTATCTTCGGTGTGTACAATTTGTACTTGTTCTGGTTCTTGAGGTAAAGATAAATCTCTTGTAGCATTATTTGCTGAATCTGTTAATTCTCCATTTTCATCAATGTCTACATTGATGCTATCACCTTTATTTTTCTTTAAAGTAATTGAACCTTCCTGAGTTGTAATTACTCCACCAGTTCTTAATAATTTTACTTTATAGATACCATTGTTAGGATTATAAGAAACTACTTCAATATCTAAATTGTTTTTATCATTAAGATAAGCTCTTGTACCAATTTTATATTTTTGACCATAATCTTTGGCAGTATTTTTAGAAACAATCTGCATTCTTTCAGAAACTAAATCGATACGGCCTCTTTGATAAGAACTCATTATTGAAGGAATAGATAACAAATCATCCTCTTCAAATGATTGAAAAGAACATTGTCTCGGTTTTAATGTAATAATTGGTTTGGCTTTTGTATCGTGGAATGATAATGTGTTAGATGTTTTGTTTAAGATATATTTCTTAGACATAATACTTAATTCTCCTTTTTTCTTTTATTCTTATAAGATACCTAATTAAAGGTTCTTACATAAATATAAATGAAAAGAGGTTCTATAGTTAAATAGAACCTCTTTATAGAATTGATTTGTGTTACATCAGTTATTTAATAGTTACCTAGAACTAATTTTATAGCTTCATTAGTTGTATGATAATTATTATCTTCTAAATGGTCATGAATAAGTTTTAATATTTCATCATTAAAATAATGACTATATTTATCCGCCCATTTTTGAACCACTTCTTTTTCTACTTCAATAATTTCTTGTCTTTCTTCTTCAGTAGAATATCCATTAAAGTTATGGTCGTACCAAGCTTTGCTTGTCATTTGCATAAGCTTATCACCAAGTTTTACAGCCAATTTTTCTTCATCAGTTTCTGGTTTTGCATCATATCCAACAGTAGATTTTATTATTCGTATGAATTTCATAATCCTTTCCTCGTTAAACCTAAATCTTCATTTAATGATTCCAACCTATCATTTACTTTTTCCAATGCTTTAGCAATTTCATTTACATGGTGCAAATTAGAATAATCTTCCTGACCTAATTTGTAAAATCTAGATATAATTATATCTGTATTTTCTTTTAACAAATCTAATTGATTTTTTAATTCTTTAATGTAAGTCGGACCAAATTTTTTATCTGCCTCTTCATCAGTAAGAACTCTAGAAACTTTAATAAATTTCATTTTATTTAATCTCCTTATTACATTTAGGACAAACCGTCCCTTTGAGTGAAACTAATCTTTGATCTAATACTTGAAAAATTTCACCTAATTTTGTCCCAATTACTTGTTTGCAATGAGGACATAAAATCTTTTCTTCCATAGAAGCAATTACTTTTTTATCTTCTATAGGTTTAATTACTTCAATCTTATTTTCGGCTTTATTAGCTTTTCCTTTTCTAGCAAATGCCATAAATTTAACCTCTTATAAATTTACTTTGTTTAAGATTATATCTCTTATTTCACCTAAATCGCTTTCAGTATAATTAGGGTCTCTATAAAGTAATTTCCATATAAAATCTTTTGTATAAGGATGACTTAACCTTTCTACTATATAATCTTTTCCGTATTGGTCTATCAATAATCTAGCAGTTTCTAAATTATTTCTTTTAGCCACTCTAATAAATTTCATATTTAGATAATCTCCATATCATTCAAAAAATCTTCTAAATCTTGTTATCAGTATTATGCTGTTTAATATTTAATTAGTTTATCACCGAAAAAATTTTTACCATTTAATTGATTAATTTTAGATTTTATCACATCTTTAAAATTGTTATTATTACGAAATGACAATGCGAAACGAATAAATTCATTTATTGTTGTATCACTATATCCTTCTGATTTCATTGCTTTTTTAACATAATCTAAAATTTCAAATATATTTTTCGAATTTGGCATTAAATATTTATCTGCTTTTAAAACTCTAATAAATTTCATTATATAATCTCCATATCGTTCAAAAAATCTTCCAAATCTTGTTCGTGTTCTTCTTCATCGATAAGAATATTTCTTGCTATTTTATAAGTAACCATATCATCAACTTCTTTGCAAGCGTTCATAATTCCTATATAAACATTCTCAGCTTTACGTTCACTTTCAAGATTTTGTGCAACTAAAACTTTTGTATTATAGTCTGTAGGTTTAGTATAACCACAATTTGTTTTAGCATACCATTCTTCTGGACTTTGTAAAGGAATACCACCTAGTTTAATAATTCTTTCTTTAAGCATTTCAGCGTGTTTAAGTTCTTCTTCATAATGCTTTTGAAATTCAGCTTCTACTTCTGGTCTTAATTTGCCTACACATAAACCTATTGGCGAAAGATATTGCTGCGAGGCTAGCATTTCATCAGCATAAGCACGATTAAGCATCTGAATGGTAGCTTGTACATCTATTCCTTTTTCTTGTAAATTTTTTATTACATTTTGAGCCATAATTACCTATCCGAATAATCCCAAGCCAAATTCCATAATAAAATTTGTTCTAATTCATCTCTGTCAGTTATTTTATCTTCAACGCCTAATTCATACACTTCTTGTTTTAATAACTCATCAGAATATTTTTTAAGTTGTCTTTGAATATGAGGCAACATTCTAAATGCTTCGACAGCATTTGAATTATCACCAGATACAGATATATCTTTAATATAATCTTTATCTTCTTCCTTTATACCAATTTCTATTCTTCCACTACCTGTAGATAAATAATCTACAAATTGTGAAGATTTTATAGTTTTAATAAAATTCATAATACGTTTCCATCCTCATCAAATAAGTACTCATTAGCATCACAAGTTTCTTTTGCATATTCATCTGAATAAAAATATTCTTCTTGTTTTTCTGCAAAGTTTGTACAATCTCGTGATACATCTTCTAATATAGGTTTAATTTTTTCTTCATATGCCTCTGTGCATAAGTCGGATATTTTATAAGATAGTCCATATCCGTCATAACCATCAATATCATTTAACCCAGAATAAGTTTCAAAATATCCACCACTATAATACATATCGCTAGCTGCTTCTCTCGCCCAATCTTCCAACAGTGTAGGATCTTCTTTAAATGTAGGCAAATCTTTTAATACTTGTTTAGCACAATCAACTAAAATGGTGTCAAATGCAGGCCAGTAAGATCTTCCTTCTTTTAAATCTATTGTACACCTATCGTAGCCATCCCAATCAATTTTTAAATCATTCGAAGTAGCATTATAAGACTTTAATTTTTCATTGATAAATGAGGCCAAATCTTCTTGAAAATAGTCTTCCCAGTATAGATTATCCCCATTTAACCAAGATCTAACTTTAGA
>Ga0310696_10005239_pt1 | contig 15680 bp, 9 predicted proteins | sample AusTroGonzalo_MG_4_FD_203885 | JGI IMG/M metagenome (GOLD analysis project Ga0310696, IMG submission 203885) | Bovine rumen microbial communities from tropical cattle in Woodstock, Queensland, Australia - Gonzalo_02 (v2) (version 2) | ecosystem: Host-associated > Mammals > Digestive system >...
AGCTCGACGACGTCGCCGACGACCTGCTCGGCGGAAGCCGGAATCTCGTCGCGCTCGAACACGCCGCGGATCTCGAACGTCTTCGCCCCGACGCTCGACAGCCGCACGCGACGCTCGGGCTGGAAATCCTTCAGCGTGACCTTCGCATTCGTCTTGACCTCAATCTTGAAAGCGCGCGCCTTCACGGGCTTCGCAAAGCGATGGTAGCGAAGCGACTTGTCCATCGCGCCGGACTTCACGACGCTGTCGGTGTATTTGTCAACCAGCGCAAAGGACTGTCCGTCGTCGGAGGCGGAGATCGTCACCTCCGCGTCGGCGCTCCAGCCGCCTCCCTCGAACCTGAACGACACGCCTTCGGCGGTGAAAGGCGCGTCCGCGTCGGCCCGCGCCGTCAGTCCGTCGCAGGACGACTTCACCCCAGAGGACGCGGACAACTCGGCGGACGGCGTGCGAAACGCGACGACCGCGATGTCCTCGTAGAATCCGTTGTCGTTCTTCGTGCGCGGCAGCTTGCCCTTGAAGGCCGTCGGACCCTTCACGACCGTTTCGGTGAAGACGAGCCTCTTCATGCCGTTCGACGGCATGTTCCAGGGTCCGCCCGAGCTCGACCATCCCGAGCAGTTGGGGATGCAGATCTCAAGTCCGAGACGGCGCGCCTCCGCGGCCGCGTGCTTGAACATGTCGAACCACTCGGGTGAGTTGAAGTCGAGTCCGCCCGGAGGGATGTCGCAGCCGGCGTCGAACATCTGCACGCCGCCGATGCCCGCCTTCGCAAGCGCCTCGAAGTCGCAGGTGATGCCCTCCTTCGTGACGTTGCCGTTCATCATGTGGTACCACGTGTGCGGCTTCGCGGAGTTCGGCGGATTGAGGAACCCCTCCTCAAGAGAAACTGCGTATGCCGAGACCATTCCGGCCACTGCAATCAAGCCCAGCAAAACTCTGTTGTTCATATCTATTGTCCTTCCTGTTCTATATGACGAAGATTAAAGATCATCGGACGCAAAGTCCTCGTCGCACACCCTATCTCGCGATATGCGGCGGACGATCCCCTCCCTTGGCTCGGCCTCGGGCGGAATCGTCAGCGGCGCAAGCGGCGCGTCGTCCGCGGGGAGCGAACGCCATGCGGCGCTGTGTATCGGCAGTCCCTGTTCGCGGAACATCGTCTCGAACTCCGTCCACACCTCCTTCGGACGCGGCATCGGTTCGACACGCTCGAAACGAGGGTCTTCCACAAAGCACCCGCATACGGCCTCGAAGTACTCGGCGTGGTCCGTCGCGAACTCCAGCTTTCCGCCGACTTCCAGGCGCTTCCAGAGCGCATTCAGGAAAAGCGGTCCGAACAGCCGGTGGGAATGGTGCTTCCTCTTCGGCCAGGGATCCGGAAAGAACACGTAGACCGTCCGTGCATGGTGTGCAGGAAGCAGGTAATGGAAGGTGTACAGCGCCTCAAGCCTGAGGACTCGGGCGTTGGCGATCTTGGCGCGGCGGCATTTACCTGCGAAGAGGCGCACCCTCTCCAGCATCCGCTCGATGCCCAGGAAATCGCACTCCGGGTTCTCCTTGGCGCGCCTCGTCAGGAACTGGCCCTTTCCGCAACCAACCTCGATCTCAAGCGGCCGCGAAAGGTCAAATTCGATTGGCCTGCACGGATCGGTCACGCGTATGATCGGGTCATTCGTCATCTGAATAATCCAATCACTATCGCCCAGTTGACGGCCAGCGAATACAAATTGGCGACGAAGTCGTCTATGACTATCCCGAACCCGCCGTGCAGATCCTGCAACCGCCGTGCGGGCGGCGGCTTGACGATGTCGATCGTGCGCACGACGCCGAAGAACAAGACCATCGACCACCACGGCAGCTCGGCAAGCGGAATGCCTATCACGGCAAGCGGATACAGCATCCATTCGTCGGCCGTGATGCGTCCGTCGTCCTTTACGCCGAGGACGCGCTCAGCTACCGAGCATATCGGAATGGCGGCGACGGCCAGCGCAAGGCACGCGACCATCTGCGCGAATACGGGGAGCCGCGTCGTTGCGTACGCGAGCGCGACTCCCGCAGCGCTACCGAACGTTCCGGGCGCAAACGGCGCGAACAGTCCTATCCCGAATCCCGAGGCGACGAAGAGGCACGCCCTCTCGCCCAATGTCCATGACGATTTCATTGGGCATATTATACCAAATCGCCGCCCGCCCGTCAGCGGAGATATAGACGGAACGGATCAGGAGCAATGCTTGCCTTTATCTGGCGAATCTCCTTGCGCGTCAGAGCCGCGTCATAGATGCGCCAGTCGTCGAGGAGATAACCGGCGCCGCTGTTGATCCCGGCCTTATTTCCGCCAAAGGCGCCTCCGTGGAACGAGCCGAGCTGTCCTTGCTGTCCGATGCCAGTTATGAAGCCAGCGGCGGACGTAACGGAAAGATTGTCCACATATAGAGTAGTCCCGAGTTCAGTGGCGACGACGGCATAGAAATGCCAGCCCTGGGTCAGATCTTCAGCGACGGTCATTGTCGCGAGTGTTTCGGTAGTAGTCGTTCCCTTCCTCGCCACAACGGAGACCGTATGTGCATCCTCCGCGACAAGGCCCATGGCCGAGTTGCTTGAAGCAGCGCCCAATCCCCAGAGGATTATGCCCGTCTGGCGAAGCTTGGCGACGGTAGTGACCGTCACTTCGCCTGCATGGAACGGCGAAGTGCCATTTGCCAATGCGTCCCAATACGGAGTATAACCTGCATGAACCTGCACTGCCTGGCCATTCTTGGAATTCACAAGCGTTACGCTGCCCGCTTCGCCAACAGAGCTGATTTGCGTACCGGAGTCTGCCGCCTTGCCAGTATCGACTGCCGCACCGTTATCAAAGTCGTAGTGCAGGAAGTTAGCCGGCATGCCCGCACTGTACGTCGCCTTCACGGTCGCGCCGTCAATAACCGCCGTGAAGCGTCCGCCGGCCTGGACCGAAATCGTGCTCGCAGAAAGCGCAGAAGGCGCGGTGAAGATCGTCAGCACCTGTCCGTCGGTCAACCCCGTCGTGTCGATATTTGACGTATCGACGATTGGGAGGGGTGAATCCGGAAGGCTCCAGTTCGAAGCCGTCGTTCCCGTAGCGGACGGCTTGACCGTCAGCGAACCTATGGCCGTCGGCGCAGTCTCAATCTTTATGGATGCGCAGCCCTTCGCAATGACGTTTACACCCGTCAGGTTGCAGGCGGTGCTGCCAAGGTGAAGAGTCGCACCGTCAAGGACAAGCGTACCCGAAGAGGAGGATGCGTTCACGTTCGCCATCGGAACGGTTCCGGTTCCGCGCATTGTCAGCGTATGTCCGTTCAAAACGAGCGCCGCCTCATAGTGACTAGACCGTATGATTCCCCATCCCGTCGAAACGTCAACCATTGCATCGGCAGAAAGCGTGATGGATCTTGTCTGGCGTTTGTTGAGGTCGAACTCCTCATTGCCGGAATTCTTCACCGCTCCGGAATACGTGCCATCCTGTAGCAGAACGCCCTTTCCTGCAATAGTCAGAGAATGCGTGTAGTCCCTCGTGTTGGCAATGTCCAGGCAACCGCCGTCTTCGACGACTACGGAAAAGATGCCGTCAGATTCCTTGCCGGCGAAACCGCCCTTGGCGGTCGTCGAAGTCGTGCCCGACTTGACAGTCAGTCCGCCAGTGAAGGTATTGTTGGTTGTGAACACGACGTCGCCGTACGTCTCAACCGCACCGGCGCCGGAGATGACGGCGGGCACCGTGAGGCCATCAAGCTTGAGCACCGTTCCGGAATCGATTTCGACGGTGGCCGTCGCGGATATCTTTGAATCGCTGGTAAGCGTCGCGCCGTTCTTGAGCGAGATGTTGGCGGCAGCGATGGACCCGGTCCCCGTGAAGGAAACCGCGCCTGCACCGGAAATGGTGAGGCTCCCCAGCGTGTAATTGGCGGAAACCGTGATTGTCGCATCGGCCGAAAGCTCGATGATCGCGTCGCCGTTTGCGGTCGGCATGAGCGAGTTCTCCCAGTTCGCGGCAGTGTCGAACGCCACCGTGTCGCTCGCAGGAAGCGTCGGCAACTGCGCCATGATCGTCAGCGTGCCGTTGGAATACGTGACGCGCGGATCGCTCAACTCGTCTCCGTTTTCGTCATACACAACTAGGTTCGCCGGCTGCGCACTGACGGAAAGGCTGACGACGTCGGCGCCGCCCTGCAACCGGACGGAAAGCGTCGCGTCGTCGTCGACAGTAATCTCACCAGTCGGACGGTTCGTGCCAAGGTTGAGCGTAACGCCTGCGCCAACGGAAATCGCACCGGATGAAGACATGGTGCCAGATGCCGTAACCACAACATCATTAGCAGCGTTCGCATCCTTGTTGAATGTCATGGCACCGTCAAGCGTAAGGGCAGCGGTAACGGTGAGATCTCCCGTCAGCGAAGCGCTTGCCCCATCCGCGAATGCAAGGTTTGCTGTTTCGCCGGCACCTACCAGAAGCGTATTAACCTTGAAGGCCCTGGTTGTCGTCAAGGTTCCGCCGAGCAACTTGAGCGTCCCAACCGGAACAGTGCGGTCCGTGCCATTGGCAAGACTTGTGCCGGAATGCAAGATTACCGTCGTGTTACCTCCATTGTTGTTGAGGTTATTCCACTGGTTGACGCTCATGGCGCCGCCCTGCACATCTATCGTACCAGTTCCCGGGGTGTTCATGTTTGTGCAAGTAAACGCACCGGTGCCAATCTTGGTAAGCGTGAAGCCTTGGAGATAGCATTGGTAACCCGACTGCGTCTGACCGACCTTGAGTTCATTCGCTCCGCCGATGGACGCATTTGCCGACAGGTAGAGACCGCCGAGGATCGCGCCGCCAGCGCCGCTGGACGAGGTAAGCGCCCAGGGCCAGTTGCCCGCGCCATCACCAGCTAGATACACCTTGGTGGTGGCATCGATGGCAAGTCCGTTCATATCGAACGTCGCGCCATCCTCAACGGCAATCGTCGGCGTTGCACCGAGAACTGCAGGCGATCCCTGCTGGAACACGCCGCTTTCCACCGTCGCCTTGATGGCATAGAGCGAACCAGTGTCGTTTGTAGCGACGTTAACGACGACATTTTCACTACCGATAACCTTAAGGTCGGCAAGCGACACGTCTGTATCGACAGTAAGCTCAGTGGATGCCGTCGCAACGATTTCGACATAACCCGAAGCGGGCGCATCGACCGAATTGCCTTCAAGCGTCCAAGTACCGCTGCTCCATGTTGTTGCCGTGCCGTTGAGCGTAAGCGTGTAGGTGCGGATGTTGTCGGGCGTGCCAGGCGGCATGATCTGAATCGCTGCGATGCCACCGCGATTGCTGCCGTTACGCGCAGTGCCGTAAATCGTCAACGGGCCGGACAGGTTCTTGACACGCAAGGCGTTCACGCCATAGACAGGAATCGAAATGGCTGCCTTGCCCCAGACAGAATTTCCGGCAACCGTCGTCCCGGAACTTGTATCCCACGTGTACGTCGTGCCGTTCACGGTCTTCGCGAGGAACATGCCGGGGTCGCTGTCTGACGAACAATAGACTATGACATCGTATGTCTCGTAAGGCACATTGGAAAGCGTCACCGCAGCACCATTCCCGCCATTTGCGCCATCGTCAAGGTAACCGCTGATGATCGTACTGCCGCTGCAGGCCCATGTATTGGCCGACGACCATGTCAAAGTCGAAAGACCATCGGCAAACATCGCCGTAGAAGTGCCATTGGCTGAATTGTTGTCATGAATCCAGTTTTCGCCAGCAACAAGCGCACCCGAAACATCACTTCCATTTGCGCTCCTGAAGTTGAAGCCGGCGACACCAGGCGTCGACAGCCACGAACGAAGAAGCGCACCCTGAACGCCGGAGAAGTCGACCGCGGTGAAATACGATGCATCAGGCTGAGTTTCCGCGTTGAGGGTAACATTGCCCGTCGAAGACACTTCCACGGGGACGGACGCCACGAACGGGGTGTCGGCGGTGATCGTAACGCCGCTCGTTACGGAAAGGACGACCTTCTTGCCGGACGACGCCGCAATCAGGGTGTTAAGGGCGGAAATCGTCGTGTCGGCACCAACCGCAATCGTGTCGACATCAGACGGCCAGACATAGCCCGTCATCTCCGATTCTGTCAACACGCCGTTAAAGATGGCTATGCCGGTGATCTTCATGCCAGTCGCGGCGGAAAGCAGTGTCGCGCCGCTCTTGGCTCGTTCGCCGCCGATAGCGCAGCCGTTGATAGCCGAGTCACCGCTGGCCTTCAGGCCGCTGTTAAAGAAGAGCTGTGTCCTGGCACCTGCATTGTCAATGTAGTAAAGGCCAGTTCCGCTATTCTTGTTGTAAGAAAACGCGAACACGCCAGAAGACGCCGAAAGCGCACTGCCGGGATGCGCCCAGTCTGCCGTATTCCAGATTCCGTTCGCGGTGCCGCCTGACGCCAAGTACACGCCGGTGCGGTTCTCGTCGCCACCGCTGCAGAACGATGTCGCTATCGTCTTCTGCGCATCAAACGAAAGATCCGAATACTTGAACATCACCGTCATGGCATCGGAAAAGCCCGTGGAGAAATCGACCTTTACGCCGACATCCTGATCGATGGTGATGGTCGATTTGTCCTCGCTAAGAGCGTTGCCGCTTCGATTGAGGGTGAACCCCGTATGCTCTACGGTGAAGTCACCATCCCAAACTGCAATAGGTGTAGCCGCGAATCCAATGCCTGCCGCTGTTGCGGCGGCAAGTGCAATTGCCAATTTCTTCATTGATCCCCCTCCCCTTTCTTGAGAGTCGAAAGCCGAAGCCCTCCTCCGGCATTCGCAAGTAGTATACCATATATTTTCCCGTTGCGCAAGTGAGCATACTAGACGCGCATCTGCGCATGTTGGACGCGCCGGGGCGCGTTCCCCATGTATAACCTCGTCCGCACAATCATAGAGTGATTATAAGGTGATTTTCCCCTGACGATTCACCCCTCCACCCTCTTAAAACCCCAGTTCTATTGGTTGTCCCGTCTGGAATCGAACCAGAACTAAGAGAATCAAAATCTCCTGTGCAGCCTCTACACCACGGGACAATGAGTCTTTGCGCTCCAGGCCGCGAAGCCCATGCCGCGCAAGGAGGCCGCGACCGCGCGTCCCTCGGCCTCCGAGGGGACGAGCCCAAAGACAGTCGATCCGCTGCCGCTCATCGCCGTGCCGACCGCGCCGGCCGACGCCAGTGCGGACTTCGCGGCGGCGATCTCGGGATGCAGCGTCGTCGCCGTCGGCTCAAGGTCGTTCACGAGCGAAGCTGCGATCTCGGATACATCTCCGGACTCCAATGCACAACGTATATTATACAAAATTGACGGGTCGTCTGTCACGCGCGATTTTGCCGCACGGAAGACCTCCGCCGTCGACGAAAACACGCCGGGATTGACCAGGACAAGATCAAGACGCCGCGCAAGCTCTGGCATAGGGGCGACCTTCTCCCCCCGGCCTTCCATCAGTACCGGCACGCCTGACTGCGCGAAGACAAGCGCCGGCACGTCCGATCCAACCAGAGCGCCGACGTCCGCAAGCTCGCGCAAGGTCAGCCCCGCGCCCCAAGCGGCGTTGAGCGCGAGAAGAGTTGCCGCGGCGTCGGCGCTGCCGCCGCCGAGTCCTCCGCCCGCCGGGATGCGCTTCTCGACGTGTATGCGCGCGCCGAGGGGAATAGTCTGCACGGAAAGTTTCCGTCTTGCGGCAACCGCATCCTTCAGCGTGCGCGCAGCCTTTTCGCAGAGGTCGTCAGGATACCCGGAGTCGCTCTCGACCACGCCGTCATCCGAGGTCTCGACATCAAGCGTGTCAGAAAGCGTCACCGGCACCACGACAGAACGAAGCGCGTGGTATCCGTCCACGCGCTTCCCGAAGACTTCAAGAGTGAAGTTGACTTTGGCAAACGCCTCAGTCTTCGTCGTCATCGTCGTCGAGCTCAATGGCCATGCTGGAGGATGAGCCCAGGAACATCGTGGCGAAAGTGCTGCCGACGGTATAGAGCCCCTTGAGCTCGGCCGGATTGAGGCGAATGAGGCTGAAGAGCCTTCCGCCGTCCTTCCAGGCCATTCCTGCGATGGCAGCATCAGCTTCGGAAGGAAGCGTCTGGAGCATCCCCTTGGCAGTCGCGCTATCCTCGGCGAAGCACGGGAGCTCGGCGACCTGTGCGGCCACACCCTTGGCTATGCCGTAGAGCGAAAACACTCCAACGGAACAGCACTTCTTTCCGGCCGCCTCCGGCATAGTCTTGGCGAAACGCTGCGAGGCCGTCGCGGCCGTCGTGACCCCGTTTACATAGAATGCGACGGACATTTCTGGTCCGGCGGCAGTAAACTGCTTCGGAGCGATGGCCGACAGATCGGAGAGAAGCGCCTTCTGCGCGGCCTCGTCGTCGCTTAACTTCTCCAAAGCGGCCTTGCCCTCGCCCTGGACGTAATTGGAGAGCGCGGGGATGTCGAGCGTGAACTTGGTGGCGACGCCGGCAGTCTCCTTCTTTAGGAACCCGTCCGTCTTGATCCCGTTCTTTGCGAGCAACGCCAAAAGCTTCGAGCATTGCTCCATAGAGGCGCCGGTGCCGCAGTCTGCCGCATACGCAAGTGCATAAAGCGCGCCCTTGCCTGCAAAAGCCAGCGCATCGCCGGAGAGGGCCTTGTCGCCGACCTTGGCGAGTTCGGTTCCCGGAACAGGGAGGACAGAGCACTCAATGTCAAGTCCGCCAGCAGTGACACCGAGGGTCACAGTCAACTCGCCGACCGACTTGAGAAGCGCGAGCGTGCCGTCGATGTCCGTCGCAATGGAGGAGTCTTCCTTGGCAGCCTCCTCGACTGCGCGGGCGAGCAGGGCGACGCCCTTCTGCGTCAAGTTGACGCGGAGGGCCTTGCCGGCGGCAAGCGCGGGCGCAGACTCGAACTTGGAATCCGCCGTCAGCAGCACGTCTTCGAAATTTGCCTTGCCCTCGGCGTCGATGTAGAGCGAGAGCTGGCTTTTGCCGCAGCAGTTGGTAACTTCCGAAGGCGCGTTGGCAAGCCCCACCACGGCCATTGCGCCGAGGGATGCATTGCCGGTGTATTCGCCAAGCTTGGTTGCTGCGGATACAAGCCCGTTCTGGTCGGCGAGCTGGAGCTCTAGAACCTTTTCGGGCGTGGCCGTCACGCCAATGGCGATGCTGACGGCAAGCGCAGAAAGCAGTGTCTTCTTCATTTTCTGTTTCCTTTCGTGTTTTTGTGTTTTCGTAGGTTAACGGATCAGTTGCCGCGCAAGTCCTTCACTGCATCAGCGACATTCCTGAAGAGCGTCGCGAGTTTCTGCGTCGGTATCGTCGAGAATGCAAGCCGGATCAGACCGGAGAGGACAATCGTCCCCGTCGAGTACTTGGCGATGAGATGGCGGCGCACGGCCTCGGCGTCGACGCCCTTCGGCCTGACGCACATGAAGTAGCCTGAGTTGAACGGCATGACTTCGAAGCACTCGGCGTACTCGGGATGAAGTTTCAGTATAGTCCTTATCTCGTGATAGCGCTTCTTGAGGACGGCGTATTTGTCACGCTTCTGCTGCTCGTAGCCTGGGTCGGCGAAGGCCGCGAGCGCGAGATGCTGCCCGATGGAGTTTATATTGGATACTCCGCTCCTGACGTTCCCCGCCGCCTTGGCCTCAAGCGCCTTGAGCTGCTCGTCCGTCGCGCCCTTGAACGCAAAGGTCATAAACCCGACGCGCAGGCCCCAGACGTAGTCCTCCTTCGTCGTGCCGTCAAGCTTGACCGCAAGAACGTTCTCGGAAAGCTCGCAGAACTCCGCGAAAAGCGATTCGCCGTGCACTCCCTGCTCGTAGACGAGTCCAAAGTACGCGTCGTCCAAGATAACGACGACCTTACGCCCCGTAGCCGCGACCTCCGCGACTGCAGACACTATGGCCTCTGCGTCCTCGTTCGTCGCCGTGTAGCCGGTCGGGTTGTTCGGGAAATTGAGGATGAGTATCTTCTTGCCTTCGCCGGCCATCAGCGCCGACTTCATGGCCGCCGCGTCGAAGCGCCCGTCCCTGAAGGTGTTGAAAAGCGACAGCTTCGCGCCGACGGCCTCGCCGAAGACCAGCGCGTAGTTGTCCCAGAAAAGGTCCGGTACGACAACTTCGTCGCCGGGGCCGGCGAACAGCTCAGCCGCAATCCTTAGGCCGTGCGTCAGCGCATTGGTGACGACGGGATTGGAGAATCGCCTGCCCTCCAGCGACTTGTTCTTCTCGAGTTCCATCTTGCGCCATGTCTCGCGCAATTTCGGGAGCCCGAAGCTGCCGGCGTAGAGGAATGCGCGCCTGTCCAGGTTGACGCCTTTGGCGAAACAGTCCATCACAAGCGGAGAGCCGTCCTCTTCGAACGCCATGCCTATCGTCGCGTTAATGTCGCAGGACTTCGCCTCGGCGCCCTGGCCGAGTATTCCGCCATATGGAAAGTACATCCGCCGACCCGCCAGCGACAGAAATTCCGCCGCAGGTCCGAGCGTTTCGTTGAGCTTGACTGCCAATTCATTCATTGCAAGAGCATATTATACCACATCTCGGCCGCCGCCACACGCGAACAGAAGGAAATTTTACTTTTGCTTTATGTGCAAACAGCCGAACGCCGGCGTCAGACCTACCGGGTGCGAAGCAGCATTTGGGCGCGGGCGTTGCCTTGGCGCGCGGCGCGCTGGAGCCATGTGTCCGCGCGCTCCTGGTTGCGCTCGACGCCCTTTCCGTCCAGATAGCACTCCCCGACCATCGTTTGCGCCGTTGCATGCCCGCGCTCCGCCGCTTTCATGGCCCAGGCGAAACCCGTCTTCTCGTCGCGATCCACTCCGCGTCCGTTCATGTAGCAGAATGCGAGGTCGTTCATTGCGCCGAGATGCCCTTCTGCCGCCGCGCAGCTGAACCACGTCACCGCGGCTTCGTCGTTCTCTTCGCATCCCCAGCCCCTCAGCAGGCAGAGTCCGAGCGACGCCTGCGCGTTTGCGACTCCGGCTTCCGCTGCGAGCCCGTACCACTTCACTGCGGCGACCTTGTCCTCCTGGACGCCGCGGCCATGAAAGTACGACTCAGCGACCACTGTCTGCGCCTCCGCGTCGCCGCGCTCGGCCATTTTAAGCATCCGCCGGAAATGGGACGCGTCGTCTTCCCCTGGCTGCGCACGCAGGCTTTCCGGCTGCGGAGGCGGCGGTTCCGGCTGGCGGACGGGGTACGCAGACGCTGTTTGACTCACCTTCTGTTTCGGGGTTCTGTCCCTGTACAGAAACCCTCTGAACGGCAAGCAGAAGAAAATAGCGGCGGCAAACGCAGCGGCAAAAAGCGAGTAGAGCAACGTCTTTGGCGTCTTTCCGGCACGTTCCACGGCCTCGGCGAACTCCTTAGCCGTCTCATACCTTTCGGCGGGATCGTCGCTTGTGGACTTCCTGACCACTGCGCGCAGCCTGGCAGACATGCCGCGGCCTCCGCAGGCCTTCAGCATCTTGCCAAGCGAGAAGACGTCTCCGCGAACGCTTGCAGAACCCTTCAGAAGCTGTTCTGGCGCGGCGAAGTTCGGCGTGCCAACGGCAAAGCGGCTGGCGCTATGCTCGCCGAAGGCACTGGCCAAGTTGCCGCCGGGAACAGGCGCGACAAGGCCTAGGTCGATGAGAACCGGTTCTCCGCTCCTGCGCCTCAGGACGTTGCCCGGCTTTAGGTCGCGGTGGATGTAGCCGGCGGAATGGAGGTCGCCCACGGCCTTCGCGAGGGAAGCGACGAATGGAACGAGCTCCGAACGGTCCAGCGGAAGGAACAGCGGCTGGAGGTATTCCATTACGTAGAACGGACGTCCTCCGGTCTCCCCTGCGCCAAAGAAGCGCGGCAGTGCGGAGATGGCGAGCGAGCGTATCACGTTCATCTCGCGCTCGAAGCGTTCCCGCAGATCATAACCCTCGTCGACCAGCAGCTTCAGCGCGCCTTCGCCGCCCATCCGCACGCTCATGACGCGGTAGACTTCGGCGGACCTCCCAGCGCCAAGGAACGCCTCGACGCGCCATCCGTCCACAATCTCGCCCAGGTGAAGCCGCCCGTTCGCGCCGCGCTCTGCGGGACGTGCAGAAAGCATTTCTTCTATGGACGGCAGTTCACCCATACGTCAGCGCCGCCAAGTCGTTTTGATGACCGTCGTCTTGCCTCCGCCACGCGAAGATCCTCCGTAGCCGCCGCCATAACCGCCACGGTACGAACCGCCGTATCCGCCCCTGCCATTGCCTCGGTATCCGCCCCCGCCGCCGTATCCTCCGTAAGCGTCAGGAATGTACATAACGCTCCTAAGGTTGAGAAGGTCGCGCGGAATCTCCTTGACGAACATCGACGGCTCGACCTGGAAGATCCCGCCGTCGGACATTCTCCTAAGCTGCGGAGAGAAGAGGTACAATTCGTCCTTTGCGCGGGTGACGACGACGTAGAAAAGCCGACGCTCCTCGTCCATCCGGTCCTCTTCCAGCGCCTTGGACGACGGGAACATCCCCTCAGTGCACCACGGCACCATGACGACGGGCCACTCCATGCCCTTGGCCTGGTGTATCGTCGAAAGCGTCACCTTGTCCGAGTTCGGGTCGTTGCGCCTGGCGTCGAGATTGGTCATGAGCGCGACGTCGGCGAGGAATCCCTCCAGCCCGTTCGGCGCGGAGGCGATCTGGACCGCGAGCTCCTTGACGTCGTCCAGGCGGTCGTTCGCCTCGTCGTCCTCCCACTCTTCGTGAAGGTGGTCCTCGTAGAACAAGTCGCAGAAGTCCTCGACGAGTTCGCCGATTTCGCCTTCGGCAAGATGGTCGGCGGCGCATTCAAAGCACTTGGCAAGCGGCGGCCAGAGCGGCCGCGCCTTCGAGCCGAGAAGCCCGCCCAGTGCGTCGCGGTCCTCCCTGCGCTTTCCGTCGAAGGTGCGTCCGAGCTTGTCCCAGTACTTCCGCGCGCTCATCTCGCCGACTCCGGGCAGCAGCGTCGCAAAGCGCAGGAATGACAGTTCGTCCGCAGGATTGACGAGAAGCCGCAGGTACGCCAGCACGTCCTTGACGTGTATCTGCTCGAACACTCCGACGCCGGAGGTTATGCGGAACGGCACCTTCATCTTCGCGAGCGTCATCTGCACGTCGATGGACTGGAAGTGGCTGCGGTAGAGGACGGCTATGTCGGAATACCGGTAGCCGCGGTCGTGCGCCTCGCGCACAAGCCTCGACACCTCGAGCGCCTGCGACTTTCCGTCGCCGCCTTTGAAGAGCCATGGCTTGGCGGACGAGCCGGTGCGGATGGGCCGCAGCGTCTTCTCGAACTGGCGAGGGGAGTCCTTCATCACGACGTTCGCGACGTCGAGGACGCCGGGGAGGGATCGGTAGTTGCGCTCGAGCTTGACGATGCGGCAGCCGTCCCAGCGCTTCGGGAACTCCATTATGTTCTCGATCTGCGCCCCGCGCCAGGTGTAGATGCACTGGAAGTCGTCGCCGACGGCCATGATGTTGCGGTGCTTCGCGGCCAGTATGTCCGTGAACTCCGCCTGAAGGCCGTTCGTGTCCTGGTATTCGTCCACGAGCACGTGCAGGAAATACTCCTGGAGCGACTCGCGGACGCCCTCCTGCGTCTTTAGGAGCTCCAGCGCTTTGACGAGCAGGTCGTCGAAGTCCATCGAGTTAAGCTCGCGCTTGCGCGCCGCGTACTTCGCCGCGACGTCCGCAATGGCCTCCGGCTCGACGCCCGCGACCTTCGTCTGCCAGCGCGCCGCTATGAAAGCGACGGGCTTCCGCTCGTTGGCGGCCTCGGATATCATCTTGGCCACGAACTCCTTCTTCGGGAAATCGCGCGGATCCTTGACGGAGGTCTTGATAACGTCGCCGATGAGCTTCTTCTGGTCGTCCTCGTCGATTATCTGGAAGCCGGGCTGGTAGCCGACAAAAGTCCCGTAGCGCCTGAGGAGCCGCGCGCATATCGAATGGAATGTGCCGCTCCATATCGCCGACACTTCCGGGCCTACGACCTTCTCCGCGCGTTCGAGCATCTCGCGCGCCGCGCGGTTTGTGAACGTGAGCAGCAGTATGCGGTTCGCCGGGATGCCGCGCTCGACGAGATACGCGACGCGGTGGACGAGGGTCCTCGTCTTGCCGGTCCCAGCGGCGGCGAGGACGAGGAGCGGACCGTCGTCGGCTGTCGCCGCCGCGCACTGTTCCGGATTTAGGAGCTGGGAGAAGTCTGTCATCGAAGTGTCTTGGGTTTGCGCCGGGGCCTGGCGTCACCGCTCGCATCGAAGCGCCGGGTCGAGTCGGTCGCGGAGCCAGTCCGCCAGATGGTTGAAAGCGAGCACTAGGACAAAAATGGCGAGCGTTGTGAAGGTCATCTCCCACCACACGCCCTGCCAGAGCCTCATCCTGGCGTTGTTGATCATGACGCCCCAGCTCGGCTCGCCCTGCACGCCGATTCCGAGGAACGACATGAACACTTCCGTCGAAACAGCCGACGGAAAGCGTATCGAGAACTGTATCAGGATGATGTGCGCGACGTTCGGGAGGATGTGCCGGAACATTATCCGCAGATGCGAGTAGCCCAAGGTCTTCGCCGCCTGCACGTACGCTCGCCCGGCCTGTTTCATGACCTCGGCGCGGATCGTGCGGCAGACACCGACCCAGGTCGTGAAGCCGATTCCCATGTAGATGCCGAGCAGTCCCTTGCCGACGACAAGGGAAATGGCGAGGATGAAGAGAAGCCCCGGCATCGAGGCGACCGTCGCCGAGAGCCACACGACGAAAGAGTCCACCTTGCCCCCGAAGTATCCGCCGAGCAGTCCCAGCAGTACGCCGAGGGGAATCGCGATCAGCGACGTCATCACGCCGACGTGGAAGGCGATTCTCGTGCCCTGCACGAGCCTCAGCGCGACGGAGCGGCCCAAGTTGTCCGTCCCCAGCCAATGCTCCGCGCACGGCGCGATGTAGCGCGAATCGAGATGCACCTGGTTGTACTCCGGCGTCACGTCCCGCGCGTGCGCCACGCGGAACTGCACCTCGCCGTATATCGCGGCCGCGAGGTACATGGCCAAGACGGCCAGGCAAAGCTTTACGGACAGCTTCAAGCGACCTTACCCAGCCACTCCTTCGGGAGCGCGTTCATCACAGTGTCCACGACCTGCTCCAGCGTCAGGTCGCTCGAGTCAATCTCCAAGGCCCCGTCCGCCTTCCGCAATGGCGCGTACTTGCGCGTGGAGTCGATTGCGTCGCGCGCAAGGAGAGACGCCTTGACGGCCTCCGCCGTCTGGTTGGCGATGCCCTTCTCGACCTCTTCCTTCTGACGGCGGCGGGCACGGGCCTCTGCGGAAGCCGTGAGGTAGAACCTGGCGGGCGACTCCGGGAACACCGCCGTCGTTATGTCGCGTCCCTCGACAACCAGGTTTCCGTAGCGAGTCATTTCCTTGAGAAGCGCGGTGATCTTGTCGCGAACCGGCTTTTCGCGGGCGACCTTCGAGGCGTTTGCGTTGATTTCCGGGGTGCGGATGCGCTCGCCCGGGGCTTCGCCCTTTACATAGTACGCGATGTGGCCGTACTCGGGACGGCATTCGACGTCCACTGTCGCCGCGAAAGCGTGTATAGCCTCGGGGCTTTCCATGTCCACCCCGTTGACGAGGCACTGCCAGGTCATGATGCGGTACAGCGCCCCGGAGT
>Ga0310696_10005240_pt1 | contig 15678 bp, 15 predicted proteins | sample AusTroGonzalo_MG_4_FD_203885 | JGI IMG/M metagenome (GOLD analysis project Ga0310696, IMG submission 203885) | Bovine rumen microbial communities from tropical cattle in Woodstock, Queensland, Australia - Gonzalo_02 (v2) (version 2) | ecosystem: Host-associated > Mammals > Digestive system >...
TGGCGTCATCCAGAGCCATAGCCAGGCGACCGTGAGCCAGCCGAGCCACTTCGCCAGGCGCAGTCGCTTAAACCTCGCGCACAGCAAGGCAATAAGCCCACCAAGGATCGCGATCCCGATGGGACTTATGACAAAGCCAACTGTCTTATTAAGATAATACATCATAATTCTTCGTTAACTACGAAATACACGAAAGGTTTTTAGCTGTATAAACCAAGTAGAATTCGAGTGAGATTTTAGGGCTGAGTAACAGCCCCTTATGGAGAAATAGGTCAGCCCTATTTCCCCAAAATGAAAATGAAATCATTCGCCATACTTCATCTTACCGATTTCACGATCTACCAGCCAACGATACCAGAGCCCTTGCCAGAAGTGCCAACGGAAGCCAGGGAGACCGTCGAGGAAGCCAAGCTTGAGGAAATAGCGGATGAAAAAGTATGCGAAAGCACGGAAGTAAGGTGGGAGCTTATAGTACTTAATCTTCTTTTTGTCTGTTGCGCTGGGATTTTTCAATCGTTCTGGATTGTTGAATAGAGAAATCGCATCCATGGCCTCGCGCTTGGCATAGCCACGATGCTTTTCTTGCCACCACTCAAATGTGTTTAGGTTATCGTCATAAAACGCACCGTCAAGATCTACACACTGCCCACGGCTAAGTACAATATGTTCGTCCATGGCTCGCTCTTCGCAGCGACCAATACCATACTGGAACACGCGAAGAAGCAGTATCCCATTCGTGCCATGTCGTATTTCGCCACCCATAAAACGCCGCTTCAACTCAAAACGCAATCCTGTTACGTCATCCGGCATCTTAGGCAGTTCCGTCTTTAGTCGCTCAATCGTCTCTCCCGTCAGATACTCATCTGCATCCATCCGCAACACCCATTTCGACTTAATCGGCAGATTATCGAGTGCCCAATTGAACTGTTTGGCATGAAGCCCCGGCCATTCATGTTCAACAATATTAATAGCTGGAGTCTCAAATTGTAGCTGGAGAGATGAGGAGAAGGATTCGACTATTGACTTTGTCTCGTCGGTTGAAAAGCAGTCCACAACAAAGATCTGCCGAGGGTTCAAATCCCTCAGCCGATCCAAGCACCGCCCGATATGCAGCGTTTCGTTCTTGGTCAGGATGATAACCGAGATATCAGTCATCATTCAATTCGCGCTTCTTAATGAACTTTGCCGGATTGCCGCCAACAACATCCCAAGGATCAACATCTTTGATAACAACGGAGCCAGCCGCAACAACAGCCCCTTCTCCAATTGTCACACCAGGAAGAATGATTGACCATCCAGCAATCCAAGCATTGTCACCAACGACGATAGGCGCATAGGTCAACTCCATAATCTTTGATGAGATATCATGACTCGCCGCGCAAAGCTTAACCCCCTGACTCACGGTTGCTTGATCTCCAATCCTTATCTCATCCACAGAATAGCAATCTACATCCTCGCTTAAACACGCATACTTACCCATCTTCAATTTCCACGGTTGCCAAATGCGACAGCTCGGCAACACATTGCTGGACCATTCAACCTTCGCCCCAAATAGCTTCAACAATAAAATCCGCCAAAGGCGCAAAAAACTCCCTCGCGGTGTTGGACGAAATAGTACAAGCCATACAGCATTCCACAATACCCTCGCCAGCTTACTTCCTAAAGAATGCCGGTTTCTATAATTTTTCAAATCTAATTCTGCCATTCTAAACCTCATAATAGTTCGTTGCCATCGCTCTCATGAAACATCTCAGGCGTGGAAGACTCGCACGATGAATCACTCGTAGTTGCAAATGAGCCGAAGCGATCTCCCTTCCCATTTCTTTCTCATATAATACCGCTTAATCCAAGATCCATCGATAACTCGCCACGCTGCCCAAAGCAAATACCACAGATTCGAGATTCTTGGCTTGAAGTCGTACCCTAAGCGGCCCTTCCAATAGGCCGTCTCCCTTGCTCTTTTATCGCAAATTGAAGTTGTCTGCCGCCCTAATGTTTTGGATTGTTCATGGATTCGGAAGCCCCAGCAAACATGATTAAGGCGAACCTGACTAACTCCAGCTAATGTAAGTCGAGCCCAATACTCTGTATCCATAGCATAATGAAGATTCTCGTCTATGGGCCCAATGCTATTGTAAAGGCTTTTCCGCCAGAAAGTCGTTGGGCCAAATACAGCACTAAACGCTCTGCGCCCATGTAAAAACGGAGGATGTTTATTCGGCCCCCAATATACCCTGACAATTTTACCCGTTTCAGAATCAAACGAGAGCATGTTCCCCGAAACCCATGCAGCTTCGCGAACCTTTTCAACTAGTCGCGCGAATGCGCTTATTGTTCCAGGTAAAAGAATATCATCCGCATTCAGCCATGTTATCCAATCACCCTTTGCATGAGAAAAGCCCTTGTTGAATGCCGCCGATTGTCCCCCATCCTTCTCTGAACACCACCAAGAGATACGTGGAGCGGCTGAAGCCCGAAGTTCAAGATTATCTTTCCATATTTCGCGAGAAGTATTGGGCGGAAGACCGCATGCATATTTTTTGATGACTTCGACTGAGTTATCTGTTGATGCCGCGTCACAGATAATAAGCTCCGTGAGATCTGACATATCTTGCGACAAGACACTTTGGATAGCCGACTCCAGAAATCGCCCGTAATTATAATTGGCAATTACAATTGATAATAATGGCTTAGCCATTTCTCCTCACCTCCTTTTCCAACTCATGCGGCAAGATTATTATCCCTCTACCTACTGCGCGCGCAAAGTATATACAAGCCATCAACAAGCCTATGTTCCACTTGACTCCGACTGGATTGAAGAAAATACTCCAAACCATCGAAGGAATTGTCAATGCAAAATATCCAAACCATTGAGGGATTGCGCCCAAATAGCACTTAACATGTTTGTACAACACAAAAAGCATCCACACAAAAAAGATTACCCCTGGCAGCCCGCACCAGACCCACCCAGCCATCAAATGCGAATGCGTTGGAATCATTGGGCGAATCCCGTGATACATCATATATTGCCACATAAAGTAATATTGTTGAATATCTTCATAAGTTCCATATTTAGCCAAAAATTTTTCAGTGTACCCGTAATTATCTTCGGCACCAGGCCCAAACCCGACAATCGGACGATCCTTAATCGCCATGAGAGCAATAAAGAACTCGGTCCTCCCCGACATAAGCATTGCCAACGCCCCCGTTCCTTGTTCAGTCTGGTGCTCATATTTCGTCTGCGCGTCCGAGCTCAACAATCCGCTTCTGGCCGCATAAGAATAAGTATACTTGTATCCTATTAGCACCATCATTCCAACGATAAGAAATGCTATTGTATGACGACCTATCATCCTCATTGACTTTCGACTTTTACGTCCAAGCAATATCATTGCCCAACCCACAAGCACGCACATTGACTGCGCACGTCCGCTAATTGAGACTGCCAATGCGAATCCAACAAATAACAACGGAAACGACAATGAATATACGAGCGGCGTCTTTAGATACTCCATGAACATCGGCAACTCCCCCAACCTACGAATACGCCCTATCCAAAACAGCGGTCCATTAATGACTTGTTCCGCCTCAACCTTGCTCAATATCCCATATCCGCCACTGCTAACTTCTGTAGTCAAATTAAACGCCCAAATAGTGATAATCTCTGAAATCGCAACCCCCACGAAAAACCAACCTAGTCCCTTGAAATTATCATGAAGCAAATTATAAAACACAAGATAGTACGAGAAAAAACCATAAAACACAGCAAACTGTTTGAACACATAAGGGAATGGCGTATGATTACATGCTGCACTAACAAGCATTCCTACCACAATTAATCCGAGCATATACACAAACGTCAAGAACCCCTCTCTTCGCATACGCTTAAACTGCCTCAGAAAAAGAAACGGCACAATCAAAAATATTGCAAGCTCTGATAATGCAAGCGCGCCAAAGAAGAATATCTTAGTGGCACTGCCTAAGCCTAGAAGAAACAACAAAGCCGAAGAGACTTTTGTATCATGATTCATATAATTCATCCAACCTTGAGCTTATTTAACCTTGAAACCTAGACTGTATTTAACAAGAGTAAGTTTCTTTAGCAATTCAATTGCGGGCAAAAGTGCCACAATTATCAAGATCGAAACCAACGGAGCAATCACATATCCAATTATGTTCGTGTTGGCAAACAGTGCCGGAGGGAAAGGTATTACGGCGATAACTCGTCTAACAACAGAAAGAATCAAAATGTGCAATATGTAAATCTGGAGAGTCTTACTCCCAGTAGTTGTTATCAAAGTTACAAAGGCATTCTCCTCTCCCAGGCACTTCCGCAAACCCACATACACTTTCCACATAATATGAACACCAAGCAATCCCAGGAAAAACCGATATACATATATCATAATTACAGTCGCATCCGTCCGCCAAGCGACACCAGTTAAATTCCATGGTGTATATTGCACCTGCCAAAAACACAAACCCACTATCATAAGTAACAATAGAACCACTTCAATCCAACCAGGATACCGACTTGGAAGTTGCTTCGCCAAATAGCCAACCGCAAAAAACGGAAAGAGATAAAACAAGTTCCATGGCACTTCACCAAGATGGGTGAGAACCACGGCAATGCCCAAGATCGACAATTCCACGACGCACGCCCATGCAGACGGCACGGCTTTCCCTATTGCATAAACAGTTGCACAAATAGCACTACCAACGAAAACAGCCCAGAGAAAATAATACATCTCTCCAAATATGTTGACTCGACCTCTTATCAATGTCCACACTACAATTGGCACTAGTATCATTGTGCATCTATTTATCATCACCCGCAGACAACCATTGTGGCATAAACTCTTTCTAAGAAAATGGCCTGAAAGGATCATAAAAAAAGGCATATCAAATGTCCGAACAAAAGCATGCAACCATACCATATCGTGTGTACATCCAGACAGCAATACGGATATTACATGACCATACACCACGCCCCAAATAAGCATCCCTTTAATAAAATCTATGCTGGCATCACGTTGCATAACTCAAATTCTTGTTGAAGAAGAATAATGGACAACAACCGCCGGATTGCCTTTGACAATCGAATCTGGTGGAACATCTAATCCGAACACAACACTGCCTGCCGCCACTATTGATCGCGCTCCTATGTGTGATCCCTTCAGGATAATTGCATTGGTGCCAATAAATACATCATCCTCAATCACCACAGGCCGAATGCGCGTCTTCCCCCAATCTTCAGGATGTCGGCGAGCATCCCATTCGATTGGATGAAAATCATGATCGAATATACGGACATTCCCGCCTACTCTAACATTGTCCCCTATCCTTATCAACTTCCGCGAATTAATAACAACTGATGAAAAGCCAGATTGGCTACCAATTACAATCTCACCACCCTTGTTCGCGCACAAGATAGTTGGCCCCGCCAATCCAACTAGATTGCTGCAAGCACGCGAATTAAAGACAACATTGTCACCTATTATAATGGCATTATTTTCATAGGCACGAATAATCGTTTCCCCAAGGAATTTAACCTTGCGACCGCATTGCATCCTCCATATATGACACAAAACTAAAGTCTTTAATGGTACCCATAGACTATTAAACGCCAATCGCCACACGCGATAGATGCTGACAATGGGATAAAGTGCAATAGAATATCGAAGCCCTGACATCACCTCTCCTTTTCGCATTTAACTACATTGAGCGAGTCCGCCTTGCTGATTTCTTTAAAATAACGTTCACACGAATTTCCGTCCACATACTTATGGAATTTCCGGACAACATCATCTGCTGGTCGCATCCCATCATAATTCACTTTTATCGACCTGATCAAAGAGAAAAGCTCATCTTCTGAATAGCAGAAATGTCCGACATGTTCTTCTTTGACATCATAGTAAACACCAACATCATCATGAATAAAATTATCATAGCTATAAAAGACGATCGGCCGACTAAGAAGAAGATAGTCCATCCAAACACTTGAATAGTCTGTGATGAGAACATCTGAATGATACAGAACAGTCATAGGATCAATCATCGCAGTCGTGATGTCACGAATTGAAGCCGACTCATATGGTCGTTCATCTGTCTTATAAAGAAGCATGGTTGGATGGTTTTTGACTACAAGCACGACATTATTCTCTTCCATCCATTTCTGCACATCTGGCCGATTCGCAAAAGGTGTAGGCGAGAAAGCCCCTCGTCCATATAGCCTATGTGTAGGCATATATGACACCACGAATTTACCTTTTATCCCATCAATCCATTTCTCTCGCACCATTCTATCTGGTTGAAACAATGCGTCATTTCTTGGCATTCCCAAGACTACAGACGGCATATCCTCACCAAAATCACGCTTCTGGAACCGGCTCAAGAAATCTGAAGTCGCAGAGACAAATTCTGAATCAAGGCAACCATAATCGCAAACAAACCAAGAACTTAACCGCGACTTAATAGCGGTTAATAATTTATTTCGCGACCTTGCATCCACACTTTCAATCTTGCGACCATAAGTAGTTCTGGCAAGCTCAACTAAAGCAATCTTATACGGCTGACCATGAACAAGATAGAAAAATCTTCGGGCCCTTTTCTTGAACAAGAAAACAATGTCTGAAGCCAGTTGAGTGGTGAATACACACTCGGCTCTTGAACTCGCCCAAACTCCCGCCACGGAAAGGTTCATCACACACGGCAATCCTCTGCCGACAAGTTCGCTATACACAGACTTTGAGCGAGTCACAAACTTGCATTCGTATTCAGGACAATTCTTTACCATGTACTCAAACAGATATTTAGATCCCTCCCTATACATATTCCCCAGGTCGGAGCCAAATATCCACAATCGCTTTTTTACAGGGACAACAGCGTTAATACAACGCGCAACAACTCCCCACAACAATAACCAGACCTTATCCACCGCAATGCACCTTTCTCAAGATTCGATAATTCAACTCTACGCCATGGCAGACATCATAGGCCGGCCGCCAACCTAACGACTTCAGCTTGCCCCCGTCGAGCCTAGCTTTTGTCGCCTTACTAAAACCTGCCGATTCTACCGCACTCGGAAGATCAAACACAACTTTCCGACCAGCACGCTCTGATATCAATCCAGCCAAGTCGCGAAGTGTAATATCCCCAGAAACATCGGCAATATTATATGCCTCACCAGACTCCCCTCTTAACAAGACAGTCAGCAGCCCGGAAACGGAATCTGCGACATACTGATAGGAATAGTATTGATTGCCCTCGCTCTTTAAGACAATGTCCTGGCCCTTGAGCGCATTGTTGAAGAACTGGCTAATGGCCTTTGTGTCAGTCGGAAGAATCGTTGGTCCGTATGTGCGTGTCAGCCGAGCTATTACACAGTCAAGACCCTTCTGCCTTATATACGCCTGGCAAAGTGCCTCGCCACAACGTTTGGATTCCGGATAGCCAGCACGGAGCGTGTTGCAATCAATGTAGCCGCAATACTTCTCATCAAAGAGTTCCACATCGCCGCGGTTTTCTCCGTAGATCTCATTTGACGATGCAAAAAGAAATCTACTGCACTTCTTAGCAGCTGCCAACTCCAACAAGTTGTTTAGAGCAATCACATTCGCAGTGATGGTGCCTATCGGATCCGTAGCATACGCCACTGGATGCGTATTGCTGGCCAAGTGCAGCACATAATCGACAGTGCCATCTATCATTGGCAATGTTGCTAATGTTGCATCCCATTTAACAAAGCGAATCCAACCAGCATTCCAATATTCGGTAAAGCGGGCCTCTGCCTTATCTTCTGAGCGACCAAAGAGCAAGATGGTGCATCCAAGATTCGCCTCCATTAAAACATCTATAAGAAAACTACCAATAAGCCCCGTTCCTCCAGTTATTAGGATCGCCTTACCGTGCAACTTGTTCCATGGCAAATCAAGCGACGCGACACGCTTAACATCCTCGACATACTCTGGAATTTCAAGAAGTCGCTTCATTTTCGTTCCTCTATCATGGCTTTGAATATCTCAATGTCACCTGGAGTTGTGAGTTTTATGTTCCTATCCGAGCCAGCCGCAAAGTAAAGGCGAACCCCAAGTTCCGTCATCATCGTGTTGGTATATGACGAACCGTAGATTCCGATCTTCTTATCGAATGCCTCATGATACTTTTCATCAAGCAATCCAAACTGATATGCTTGTGGGGTGGCAACACGGCGAAGCGTTTCACGCGGGATATACTTGACTGTCGTATCCGGTCGCTTAGCATCAACAAGAAATATCTGCTCGTTGTACGGCATGGATGTAACGCCGTTTCCAAACTGCCGTGCCTTGCCAATTACATCATCAAGCACAGCAGGATCAACGAGAGGCCTAATTCCGTCGTGAATTATCACCACATCATCAATGCCACACTTCCCTTCAAGCCCATACACACCATTACGTATTGATTCCTGCCCACTTGCACCACCCTTTACAATCCACTTAAGTTTGGAGATTTCATACTTCTTCGCCCACGCCCATACGGAATCTTCCCACCCTTCGATACAGACAAGCTCAATCGCATCAACCATGGGGTGCCGCTCAAATGCCTCAAGCGTGTAAAACAGCACTGGTTTCCCGTTCACTTGCACAAACTGCTTGGGTATGTCGGCCCCCATGCGAGCACCCACTCCACCAGCAATTATTATTGCAATTGTCACGTCATATCTCCTTTCCTAATCAAGATCGAGATGACATACTGCGATTACACAATACGCCATAGATCTTCCTATCGCCAATATACAGTTTGTATATTTACATGATCCTGCTTGCATGAATCTGGCGGAGGCATCTGCCAATCTCCATATTCAGCTGTCAATCTCTCGTCATAACCTTTAGGCGCGGGATACACCCCCCCGCAAAACTCCAGTTTTAGCTCCTCTTCAAACCACTCTTTACGCCAATATTTCCGTCGCCCCGAATTGACTCCAATGTAATAGCACATCGAACTTTGCGTATAATCATATCTAGCCTGCAACTTAAGCAAACTGCATAATGTTATTTCGATGTCCCTATTAATAGATGCACCAAGTATCCTTCTCCTGCAAGCATGGGCGACTTCTTTCAAAACCTCTATAGGATGACAAATCGTTAGCGGACGTGGGGTAATTGCATAACGCAATCGCCACAAATCATTGCGAAGCAACACAAATTCATCAGAAAGCTCATCAAACTCCTCAACAGTATCTGGAGCCCCATCCAATGGGAATATATCAATACCGACCCCAGGCTTTTCTTTCGTCCACATAGCCCTTGATTTTGAATAAGTACGATTAATGTCACAGACTCGCGCGTAGGGAAGAAGACAATTCCCCTTTGAAGGTGCAAACAGTTTATATTCAGCACTATCAATAAATTCCTTTTCAAACTTAGAATAATCAGGCCTTGGCATCACCAAATCTATATCATCATCCCACGGGATGAACCCTTTGCTACGCGCAGCCCCTAAAAGCGTCCCAGAATCAAGAAAATAGCGAATACCATTGGACTTGCAGAATGAATCCACCCTTTTCAATATGTCAAGACTTACCTCTTGAATATCCTTAATATCCAAATTCTGCATATTACACCCTTTCAGCATGCCTTTCATCTTTTCGGTGATTCAAGCCAGTAGTCAATCCCTATGCAACAATATCTTAATCTTTAGCACAACCCAATCTCGCTCTCGCTTCTCAAACACAACCCACCAAACCAACGGCAAGAAAACAACTTCCGTGGATATCGTTGTAAACACCAATCTTAGAAACGTTGGACGCAGTATGCCACACAGCACCCCGCCAGGAATACAGCATAAGACACACGCACACATTATCGGGAGAAACACTTTCCACACCCAATAAGCCACATTAAAACCCACTAATTCCTTACCATAATACAAACGCACCAAGACCATTAAAATCTTTGAAACAATCAGTCCGATAACAACACTCCACATGCCAAGGCCCATAAAAAAACAACAAAATGAAACTATCACCACGGAGACTGATGCCCAGCCAACAGCCCAACTATATCGCATCACTTGATTGCCAACACTATATATAGCCATCCAATATCCATCTGTCATTCGCTCCATTACATTCCGAAAAAGAACTGCAACGCAAATTGCACCAACAAACTCTGGCGGATCCACAAGCCAAAGGCGCAATAAATTATTTATTTCTAATGACGCTGGGATGGAAAACAGCAGCATGAAAACAGCGCCAAGTCGACATGCCATATGTGAGTATTCTTTCATTTCACCTATCTTCCCCTCACCGTACAAATTTGAAATCACTGGCGAGAGAGCTCCAGAAAATGAAGTTGCAAGGGTTGACACTTGCGCAGCAACCGCATTCCCAATTGCCATTGAAGCATTGTATGTTGGCCCCATATACTTATTCACAAGAAGCGCCTTCCCTTGATTTGAAATCATGACAGAAAAATCGGACCAAAACCGAGCCAAAGCAAATTTTAACAACTTAACAATTCTACCTGCATCGTACATATAATCGCGCACAATGCGACACTCTGGATACACAATCATTGCGCGAAGCACAATTGCAAGCTGCGGGATTGCAGAAAAAAGGCACACCCCTGTAGCATATTTAACGAGCCAAACACCAGGGTGCGAAGCAATATAGTACAAGAAAATGGCATTAAAAGTAGTAGTAAAGAAACTAAACAACGTTAACTCCGCAATCTCCTGTTTGGCAGTATACATGGCAGAAAAAGGCACGCTGAACATACCTATGAAGCATGAAACCAAAGAAAACCGCCAGACCCACAAACAAGCGCAGACCCTATCACTGGGAATTGTCAAGAACTTGTGAATCGCCCATTCTCCAATAGGATAGCAGCCTAATACTAGTATTAATGGTAAGATTGTATGAATCAGAAATGCTGTATTAAACCACCTCCTGCATTCCTCCAAGCCGCTTTCTTGATTGCCACACCTCTTAGCCTCTCCAACGCTAACCGCATAAAAACGACTTACCGCAATCGACAAGATCGTGTTAATGAATGACACGAGCCCACCCAAACCGCCGACCAGGCCATACAATCCGTAATCTACTTGTCCCAGCGCCTGTAATGCCCACCGAGCAGAAAATAAGCCTATGAGCAACGCATATAGACTCCGTCCATATGTTACAACTACATTCAAAAGGATTCTTTTTTTAGACGTCACCCCAAAGACTCCAGTTTAGTGATTCTCTCCTTGCCGTATTTGCGAGGACGAGATTCCCGTTGTTCTTGACAAGCGCACAACCTCTCGGCCCTGCTCCCGACACCATTGTACAGCCCTCTGGAACCCTGAATGGTTTTGATCACCACCAACGACAAAAACATTAAACTCTACTGTTTTTACAAATTCATCGACGTCATCATATGGAACTACTTCGTCTACATATCGAATGGCCTCTATCATTCGTACTCGTGTGTTCCAATCATAAATTAGTTTCGTCGTTGGTTTATATTTTGTAACTATGGCATCATTCTGAACAGCAACTATCAACTTGCCATCTTGCCCCGCTAATTCTTTGGCCCTGCGGAATAATTCAAAATGTCCATAGTGCAAAAGATCAAAAACACCAACAGTCACTACTATTTTCATTTTTCACCTCGTCATTGAAGTTAATACAGCCTTTCTTAGCGACTCACACGTCTACGTATTTCATGAAACAAGTGCCAGATGCGCTCAACAACAACTCTAACAAAATTCTTCAGCACCCCGCCAGGCACAGCATAATCAACTGTCGCAAAATCAACACCATATTTATTAGCCTCACGCAACCCGTCATGCCCCTTCCATCCAAGAGAATATATCTTCCCGCCCCAATCGTGAACATTTGCAACAAAATCAGGGTTGGCGCGGACCACGAATTCAGGCGCGGACACAAATTGAATCTTTCGTGACATACATTCATTCATGTCCGACTTCAACTGTTGCGGCGTGCAATGGACACCATTAACCCAACCACGACCACACAAGCCAAATATTATACTCTTGAATCCAACATTGGCAACACTTTCATAGTCCTTCCAAGAATACACTTCTATCAACCCGGAATTGCATAGTCCTTCTTTCTGAATAATCTCCCCGAACAATCGGATTTGCTCGTCGCAATCACCATATACTCCTGGGCGAAAATCCCAAACCACATTAATCATTGGATTTTGTTTTAGGACATCAAAAACATCTGCCAGACGCATTTTTGTCCCAGACCAAGCGTCTCCCATCTTGATATAATCCGTTTCTACAAGTTTAGAAATATCAAGAGTAGGGGTATTATGACCAATTACAAACTTGTTGTCGCATGTAACAGAGACATCTAATTCAATATTGGTAAATCCCAATCTTATTGCTGTAACCAAAGCTTCTCGGCAATTTGGGAACAACTTCCCACGCCAACTCCCGCAGGCATGTGCATTAAGTTCCATTTTGTGCTATTGTATGATTAAGGCCTAGCCGCAATCGGAATCATTTTAAATTACTTACTTATTCACACTCTTGTAAGCACCCTTCACGCCTTCCCACCACAACTTTCCGCCGATTTTAATGTAACACTTGTTAAGATTGACAGCCCCAGAAAATGGGAAATTCATTTTCCGCCCCGTACCAAACTGTAAATCCGACGAACAAACAGATGTTGCACACGGTAACTTCAATAACGGACACCATCTCCCTTTTTCTAGCGAAGACCACGAATATCCCTTCCCGTCCCAAACACACTTGACACAATAAACCGTCTTGGGTTTAAGCGGCAACCCTATCGGCTTGCTCTTTGCTATATCCCAAGTGGAACCGGTTGACGAAAGCGAACAAACAACCTGATTTTGTTCAACAAAGAATGGCGTAAAGCCACACTTGTCTACGGCACTTAGAATACCACATTGTCCATCTATTTGCGCACCTGTCTCAAATTCAACCACAGCCTCAATCGTCTGATTCTTGGGTTCAAACGGACCCTTCACTTTCGCAGAACAATTATTCGCAAAGCCACTAAGAATGCCCTTGTTCTCCTCCACCGACTTGCCTATAAGTTCTGTGCCATAATACTTTGCCATGCCGACGGACGAAGATGAAGAAGATGCGACCGTTAACGTCTCGGACTTCGCATTCGCTGCTCCTGCGGCGAATGCGACTTCGGCGATGCGCTTTTCGGCGGCGACTTTCTGGAGACCGACGAGGGAGTTGGCGGCGATGGCCTTTTTATAGAGATCGGCGGCGTGGGCGCGGATGGCAGACGAGAGGAATTCGGGATTGATGTCCGAGGCGGACCACCAGGCGTCGGCAATCTGGCCGGGCGCGGCAGATTCCTTTTCGAGCTTTGCGGCGGCGGCGCAGGCGGGGTTGCTACCGGCAATGAATGCGTCAAGGGCCTGCGGCCAATGCTCGAGGACGGCGTAGTAGGCGGCGACCTGGAACTGAAGCTTCTTGTCCGTCGGCTTGGCTTGCGCCTGTGCCAGCGCCTTCTTCAGCTTTGCTGCATACTGCTGGCGCTCTTTCAATGCCGCGTATCGCTCGCGGACGGGACCGCCCTTGCCAGAGGCGAGAATTCGGAGAGATTTCTCGATGAACGCGTATTCATCGGAGTGCTTCCAGTCGGGGATTGCCGCGCGTAGAGCCACGAGCGAGGAATTTGCCTTGTCATACGATCCGCCGCGCATGTAATGGTCAAAGGCGGCAGTGAGGAGGAGATACTTTTCGGCAGGAGACTGCGCCTCCCGCGCAAGTGCAACCGCCGCGTCACCGACCTGCTCGCGCGTCTTCTTCCCGTTGCGCACAGCGGACAGATCGTCGTGCATTAACTCCTGTATGAGCGGCCCCGCCTTGGAGAGCTCATCCTGAGTGGGCATGGTTCGCGAAGCGACCTCCCCCGCCGTACCAAAAACTAGCAGCAAGCCGAAGCCAGCCATTACAATTAGTTTTTTCATAGGATCAGACCTTTCTAACACACATGCGCACCCTGCCTCCATGCAGCAACGACAGTCAGAAATATTCGACGATTAGAGGACATAGCTACATTCGCTACAAATACAACATCACCGTCTCTTTGCCTTTGTTGGAGATAATGTTGTTCAGTCCAAAGCCAACAACCGATCCAGAAGGTATATCCTTGCAAACAAAGGCTCCAGGCGAGATAAAGCACCAGTCACCTATTTTGCAGTTTCCAATGATGTGGCACCCATTTCCCAAAAAACAGTTATCACCTATTATAGGGGCCCCTTCCTTCGTCCTTGTAGTACCAATCTGCACGCCAGGATGAATGATACATCTACAGCCTATTTTGGCATGAGAGTGAATGACAAGCGGAAATCCATGCGGAAATATCAACCCCGGGCCGATCTCTGTCTCGGGTTCTAGATTGCAATTCAGCTTCGCGGTTCTCTGCCGGTATCTATACAGCCACCATTTCATCAATATGCGGCATCTCCGATGACGCAGCATCCATTGCAAAAAGCGAAATTGGACAACAATGCGAAATACGGGATTCACGAAGTACCTGGCCACACAAGCCCACTTCGAACTGTTTTTGTACACACCAACCGCGTCCTGGAACATCCAGTCCGTCAATGCATCCGCTCTTTTTACGGTCTCTTTGTCAGTTGCCTGCATAGTCAACTATTAACTCGCCAATCTTTTGGGCGTCGTCAAGGCCGAGTTCATAATACATCGGCAATCGCACCAGGGTGTCCCCATATCTATCACAGTTCTTTAGTTCACGTCCATCATACTTATCTTTATAAAAAACGCTGCTATGCAACGGCAGATAATGAAACGTTGGCATCACGCCATTATCCTTCATGTATTTCATGAATGCCGTGCGATACTCCAAAGATGGGCAAAGCAAATAATACATATGTGCATTGTTAGTAGCATATTCCGGCAATTGCGGCAGAACGATACGATTCTTAAGATTGCCCCGAAGAGTCTTGTCGTAGGCGTTCCAAATGGCCAGTCTTTTCCCTTGTATGTCGTCCATCTGTTCAAGCTGCGCCCATAGATATGCGGCATTAAACTCCGACGGCAAAAACGAACTACCCATATCACACCAACCGTACTTGTTCACCATGCCACGATAAAACTCCGCCCGGTTGGTGCCCTTCTCCCAGATGATCTCCGATCTCCTAAGAAATCGTTCGTCGTTCACAACGAGCATACCACCTTCACCGCTGCTTATGTTTTTCGTCTCATGGAAGGAAAATGCACCAAGATGCCCAATGCCGCCAAGTGGCCGGTTCTTATAGTAGGAATCAATGCTATGTGCCGCATCCTCTACAACGAGGATTCCTCGCTCGTTGGCGAACTGCATAATCTCATCCATGTCACATGCCACACCAGCATAGTGGACCACGGCTATTACTTTGGTCTTTTCGTTTACAAGCGGCTTGATGTTCTCCAATGTGATATTTGGATTATCATTGCCACTATCGGCAAATACCACCTTGGCGCCTTCACGTAAGAATGCCAACGCCGTGGATACAAAAGTATAAGACGGAACAATCACTTCATCGCCCGGCTTTAGTTCGCATAGCATCGCGCACATTTCTAGTGCGTCCGTACCGCTAGTGCAAAGCAGAACCTTCTGGAATCCATATTTTTGTTCAAAGAATGCATGGCACCTCTTGGTGAACTCTCCGTTTCCAGACATGGTAGTCGAAT
>Ga0310696_10005242_pt1 | contig 15675 bp, 14 predicted proteins | sample AusTroGonzalo_MG_4_FD_203885 | JGI IMG/M metagenome (GOLD analysis project Ga0310696, IMG submission 203885) | Bovine rumen microbial communities from tropical cattle in Woodstock, Queensland, Australia - Gonzalo_02 (v2) (version 2) | ecosystem: Host-associated > Mammals > Digestive system >...
GAGGAACAGTGGTACGTCTATGTAGACTAATTGTTTAGCGGACGCGCATAGTGCGTCGCTTCTTTTCTGACCGGCTGCGGGTGAACGACCGCGGCCGGTTTTTTTGCCTTGGCGGCGTAGACCAGCAGGGCGATGCCGGCGATGATGAAGGGAATGGAGAGGAGCTGGCCCATGTCCAGCGCCATCGTCTGCTCGAATTCGACCTGCGGTTCCTTGATGAATTCGATGAGGAATCGGGCGCCGAAGCAGCCCAGCAGGAAGAAACCGAAGAAGAAGCCGCGGTGGACCTTGTCCAGCTTGTTCTTGTAGATCCAGACCATGATCAGGCCCAGCAGCAGGTAGGATAGAGCCTCGTAGAGCTGCGTGGGGTGCTTGGGCTCCGTTTCGCCGCGCAGGTCGAAGATGAAGCCCCAGGGGAGGGTCGTGACGTCTCCGTAGATTTCGGAATTGAAGAGGTTGCCCAGGCGGATCATGCAGCCAGCGAAGGCGACGGCGATGCAGAGCCGGTCCATGATCCAGAGGAAGTCGAAGTCATTCTTCTTGCCGTAATGATTGGCGAACCACCACATCGCGAGGAGCAGGGCAATGGCGCCGCCGTGGCTGGCGAGACCGCCCTTCCAGGGCATGAAAATCTCCCAGAATCCTGCCCAGGAACCGAAATAATAATCCGGCTGGTAGAAGATGCAGTGTCCGAGACGGGCGCCCACGACGGTGGCGATCAGCAGGGTGTACAGACAGGGGTCCATCAGCTTGGTGTCCACCTTCTCCCGGGTGAAGAACCACTTGAAGAGGTACCAGCCGATGACGAATCCCGACACGAACAGCAGGCCGTACCAGCGGACCTCGAGCGGTCCGATCTGGAAAAGGATGGGGTTGACGTGCCAGTGCACGGAGAGAAGACTGTACATAAAATCAATGGTTTGATGCAAAGATAGCATAATTTTTGCATATCTTTGCGCGCGAAAATAGTTATATGAAGAAACCGATATCGTTAGTAATTACTCTTTTGCTTCCGCTAATCGCTGTCGCACAGACAGTTGATTCGACCTCCGCACCGACGGTCCTTACCCTCGAGGATGCCCTGCGGGTCGCTCTCAGCGAGAACGCGTCCGTCAAAGTGGCGGATATGGAGATAGAAAGGACGGGCTATGCCCGCAAAGGGACGTACGCATCCCTCTACCCGCAGATCAGCGGGTCCGGTTCTTACCAGCGTACCATCAAGAAACAGGTCATGTACATGGACTTCGACATCGGCGGCATGGGCAGCATGGGCAGCACGGGCGGAGATGACTCCGGGGATGCCAGTGGCAGCCGCACCGACGGATTCGAAGTCGGCCGCTGGAACACCTGGTCGGCCGGCATCAGCGCCAGCATGCCGCTGGTGAATGCCCAGTTGTGGAAAAACCTGAAGATCTCCGGCGAGAACGTCGAGCTGGCCGTCGAGCAGGCGCGCAGTTCCCGTCTCGAGACGGTGAACCAGGTCAAGCAGGCCTTCTTTACCTGCCTGTTGTCCAAGAAAGCCTTCGACGTGTATAAATCCGCCTACGAGAACGCCCTCGCGAACTTCGAGCAGGTCGAGCGCCGCTTCAACGCCCAGAAGGCCTCGGAACTGGATCTCACCCGCGCCAAGACCACGCTGGCGAACGCTATCCCGACCGTCTATGACGCAGAAAGCTCGGTCATCCTGTCCCTGTGGCAGCTCAAGGCCGTGATGGGTGTCAACCTGGACACGAACATCGACGTGGCCGGCGACCTGGACGATTATGCGGAGCACATGCTCTATGACATGGATGCAAGCGAGTCGCTGTCGCTGGAGAACAACTCCACGATGCGCCAGCTGGCCATCCAGGCCGAGCAGCTCGCCGACGCCGTCAAGGTCCAGCAGTACGCCTATCTGCCCACGCTGTCGCTGTCGTTCAACTACAGCATTAACGCGATGACCAACGATTTCAAGTTCAGCGAGTACAAGTGGTCCCCGTATTCCTTCGTGGGGTTGAGCCTGTCGATCCCCATCTTCTCCGGCGGCCAGCGGCTCAACGCCGTCCGCCAGGCCCAGGTGCAGGCCCGCGAGCTTGATGTCCAGCGCACCAATACCGAGCGCCAGCTCAAGATCGCCATCCGCCAGTACCTGAACCAGATGGAGACGGCGATGAAGAGTTTAAGCTCGGCCAGGAGCGCCGCCGAGACGGCTCAGAAGGCGTATGACATCGCGTCGAAATCCTACGACGTGGGCCGCAGCACGCTCACGGACCTCAATGACGCCCAGTATGCCCTGATCCAGTCGCAGCTCGGCGTCTGCCAGGCCATCTACAGCTTCGTCACCGCGAAAGCCAACCTCGAAGGCACGCTCGGTGCCGACTTCATCGATGCCGACGGGAATGTCCAACTGAATAAAACATACACCCATGAATAAGATTAGTGCAATAGGAATAAGTTTGTGCGCCCTCGTGTGCGCTGCCTGCGGCCAGCGGCAGTCGGGCGCGCCGGCCATGGACCCGATGATGGCCGCGATGAACGCGACCCCCGTGGTCTCCGTGACCTCCGCCGTGCGGCAGCAGGTCGCCCGTGACGCGGTTTACTCCGCCTCCGTCCAGGCCAACGTGATCAACAATATCGCCCCGCTGACCAGCGGGCGCATCCAGAAACTGAACGTCGAGGTCGGCGATTTCGTGTCCGCCGGCCAGGTGCTCGCCGAGATGGACCGCGTGCAGCTCGACCAGGCTGCGCTGCGCCTCAAGAACGACGAGACCGAACTCGCCCGCGTGAAGCAGCTCTTCGAGCAGGGCGGCGTCTCGCAGTCCGACTACGAAGCGCTGGAACTGGCCTTCAACGTGTCCAAGAGCAGCTATGACAACCTGCTTGAGAATACTATCCTGCGCGCTCCCGTGAGCGGCGTGATCTCCGCCCGCAACTACGACCGCGGCGATCTCTATTCGATGGGCCAGCCCATCTATACCGTCCAGCAGATCACGCCCGTGAAGCTGCTGGTCCCCATTTCCGAAGCGGACTACACCAAGGTGAAGCGCGGCGACAAGGTGTCCCTCACGGCCGACGCCTTGCCGGGCCGGACCTACACGGGCTCCATCGTGCGCCTCTACCCAACCATCGATCCCGCCTCCCACACCTTCAACGCGGAAGTGCGCGTGGGTAACGAGAAGCGCGAGCTCCGTCCGGGCATGTACGCCCGCGTGACGGTGGACTACGGCGCCGCCGAGAGCATTGTGGTGCCGGACGCCGCCGTGATGAAGCTCCAGGGTTCCGGCCAGCGGACCGTGTTCGTGCTGAACACCGACAACACCGTGTCCGTGCGGACCGTGGAGACCGGCCGCCATTTCGGCAGCCAGTATGAGATCCTTTCCGGCCTCGAGGAAGGCGAGCAGGTGCTTACCGGCGGCCACTCCAACCTCAGGTCCGGCGATAAAGTGGAGGTCAAGCGATGAGTATCTACCGATCTGCGGTCGAACATCCCGTCACGACGACGCTGCTGTTCATCGCCCTCGCCATCCTTGGCGTCTTCTCCCTGAGCCGGACGTCCATCGCCCTGCTCCCGGAGTTTGACTCCAACACGATCATGGTGATGGCGTCGTATCAGGGCGCCAACGCACAGGAGATCGAGACCAACCTGACCAAGGTCCTGGAGAACACCCTGAACGGCGTCGAGGACCTGAAGGAGATGACCTCCCAGTCCAAGGAGAACATCTCCCTGCTGACGCTGACTTTCAATTACGGCGTGGACATCGAGGCGGCGACCAACAGCGTGCGAGACAAGCTGGATATGGTCAACTCGATGCTGCCGGACGGCGTGTCGAACCCCGTCATCTTCAAGTTCAGCGCCTCCGACATGCCGATCATGCTACTCTCCGCCACGGCGGACGAGAGCCTTTCGGGCCTTGACAAGATCCTGGACGACAAGGTTTCCACCCCGCTGGCGCGCGTCTCCGGCGTCGGTACCGTGTCTGTGAGCGGCGCGCCCGGTCGCGAGATCCAGGTCTACTGCGACCCCAACAAACTGCAGGCATACGGCCTCAGCATCAGCACCATCGCGAGCATGATCTCGGCCGAGAACCGCAACCTCCCTTCGGGAAATATCGACATCGGCTCCGAAACCTACACCCTGCGCGTGCAGAAGGAATTCTCCAATCCGTCCGAACTGCTGGACATTGTGGTCGGCACAATGAACGGCCGGGCCGTGTACCTGCGCGACGTGGCCACCGTGACCGACGGCGAGCAGGAGCGTGAGCAGGAATCCTACACCAACGGCGAGCGTTCCGCACGCATCATCATCCAAAAGCAGAGCGACGCCAACACGGTGAACGTCATCCGGGGCGTCAAGAAGCAGCTCGCCCAGATCGAGAAGACGCTGCCCGCCGACGTGAAGATCACGACCATCGTGGACGGCTCCCGCGAGATCATCAATACCATCCGGACCCTCATCGAGACCATCCTCATCACCTTCCTGGTGGTCATGCTCGTGGTCTTCGTCTTCCTGGGCAACTGGAAGTCCACCATCATCATCGTCCTGTCCATCCCGCTGGCCCTGCTGGCTTCGCTGATGTACTTGTTCGCCTCCGGCAACACGCTGAACATCATTTCGATGTCCGCCCTCACCATCGCGATAGGTATGGTCGTGGACGACGCCATCGTGGTGCTGGAGAACGTGTCCTCGCACATCGCCCGCGGCGAGAAGCCGAAAGAGGCGGCCGTGCACGGCACGGGCGAGGTGGGTATCTCCGTCATCGCCTCCACGCTGACGATGCTCTGCGTCTTCCTGCCGCTGACGATGATCAACGGCATGGCCGGCATCATGTTCCGCCAGCTGGGCTGGATCGTGTCCATCATCATGATCGTGTCCACGACCGCCGCCCTGACCTTCGTGCCGATGCTGTGCTCCCGCTGGCTCAAGCGCGACGTGACCCACGGCAAGGCCTACAATGCCATCTTCGTTCCGATCAACAAGTTCATCGACAAGATATCCCGCGGCTACGCACACGTGATCCACTGGGCGACCAAACGCCGCAAGCTCGTGATCCTGAGCTTCGCCGCCGTCTTCGTCGCGGCCGTGGCCCTGCTGGCCCCCGGCCTCAAGACGGAATATTTCCCGCGCGGCGACTCCGAGCGCCTCACCGTCACGATCAACCTGCCGATGGGTACGGCGCAGGACGTCACCCGCGAGGTGTACGAGCGACTGTATGCGGACATCACCGCAGCCGTGCCGGAAATCCAGGTGCTCAACGCCACCTTCGGCCAGGCCGACACCGACAATACCTTCGCGAGCATGCAGAGCAACGGTACGCACATCATCTCGCTGAACCTCAACATCGGCACCTCGAGCACGCGCAAGCGCTCGTCCGCCGAGATCTCCGACGTGGTGCGCAAGGTCTGCGCGCAGTATCCGGAGATCCGTCGCGCCATGGTGTCCGAAGGCATGGGCATGGGTATGGGTGCGTCCACCGTTGAGGTGGAGGTCTACGGTTATGATTTCGCCGAGACCGACCGCGTGGCGCAGGAGCTGCAGGCCCGCTTGGCGAAGGAGCCCTCCTTTACGCAGGTGACCCTCAGCCGCGACGAGTACACGCCCGAGCTGCGGATGGACTTCGACCGCACCAAGCTGGCCCTGAACGGGTTGAATTCCACCACCGCGGCGTCCGCGTTCAGCTCGGCGATGAGCGGCACGGTGGCCTCGCTCTACCGGGAGGACGGCGAGGAATACAACATCCGCGTTCGCTATGCGCCGCAATTCCGTTCCAGCGTCGAAGACATGGAGAACATCGTGGTCACGACGCCGACCGGCGCCACCGTCAAGATGAAGGAACTCGGCACTGTGGTCGAAGGCCTGGTGCCGCCGACCATTGAGCGCAAGGACCGTTCCCGCCTGATTACCGTCCGTGGCATCGTAGCGAAGGGCGCCGCCCTGAGCGACGCCGTGGAAGGCTGCAACCGCGCCCTGGACGGCATGGTGATCCCGTCCGAAATTACGACGGTCATTGCCGGTGACTATGAGGACCAGCAGGAGATGTTCGGCCAGATGGCCGTGCTGATTGTGCTGATGATCCTGCTCGTCTACATGGTGATGGCCTCGCAGTTCGAGAACCTGATGGGACCGTTCGTCATCATGTTCAGCGTGCCGTTCGCCCTGGTGGGCGTGCTGCTCGGCCTGCGCATCACGGGCATGGCCCTGGGCATGATGTCCATCATCGGTATCATCATCCTGATCGGTATCGTGGTGAAGAACGGTATCGTACTCATCGACTATACGATTCTCTGCCGCGAGCGCGGCATGAATATACGCGACGCATCCACGACGGCCGCCAAGAGCCGTTTGCGCCCGATCCTGATGACCACCCTGACCACCGTGCTGGGTATGCTCCCGATGGCCATCGGCACGGGCGAGGGCTCCGAGATGTGGCAGGGACTGGGTATTACCGTGTGTTGGGGTCTGACCGTTTCCACGCTCATCACCCTCGTGCTCATCCCGACGGTCTACTGCTCGTTTACCAACCGGATGGAAAGAAGACTTGAAAGAAGGAGGAATCGCCAATGAAAGCCATGTTCATCGCCTACAATCAGGCATATAACGAGGATATCGTGGAGTTGCTCGCCGCCCACGGACAGCGGGGGTTCACCCGCTGGGAAGGCGTGGAAGGGAAGGGAAACTTCAACGGGTTCCCCCGTTTCGGCAGCCATGCGTGGCCGGAAATGAACCACGCGCTGCTGGTGATGATGGAGGACGAGAAGGTCACTCCGCTGCTTGCCGCGCTGGAGTCCAAGGACAAGGAAGCCCCCGACCTGGGCCTCCGTGCATTCACCTGGAGTATTGAATCTTTCTATTAATTTACTATCTTTGCAGACGCAGACACGTTGTCTGTAAGCCGATAACCGATAGAAATAGTATATGGAAGTAGTTATCAATCCCAACAATATCAGCGAGGTTCTCGCGTCTCCCATGCCGGTCCTGATTGACTTCTGGGCCTCCTGGTGCGGCCCCTGCCGCATCCTCTCCCCGACCGTGGACGAGGTTGCCAAGGAGCTGGAAGGCAAGGCCGTCGTGGCCAAGTGCAACGTCGACGACTGCGAGGACATCGCCGTCCAGTACGGCATCCGCAACATCCCGACCCTGCTTTTTTTCAAGGACGGGCAGCTGGCGGACCGTTCCGTGGGCGTGGTTCCCAAACAGGAGATCATCGACCGCCTCAGTAAATTAATGTAGTCACTTTTTTAACCAAGTTTTATAATGAAAAAGTTTATTGTTGTTATCGCCTCCCTGCTCATCGCAGTGAGCGCCCACGCCCAGTTCGGTATCGTGGCGGGTGTTACTTCTGCCAGAAACAGCGTCAACGACGCTGTCAAGGACGTCGCTAATGTGACCCAGTACCACGTGGGTGTCACCTACAAGATTTCTCTTGGATCTCTCCTCGCTATTCAGCCGTCCATTATCTACAATGTCAAAGGTGCTACCCTGAAGGATTTTGTCTCCGCCGGAGTGCCGATCAGCTCTTTCGAGTATAAGAACGGTTACATCGAGATCCCCGTGCAGCTGCAGGTTGGTTTCGACCTCGGTCTGGCCCGCATCTATGGTATCGCCGAGCCTTTCATCGGCTATGCTATCAGCAATAGCTACAAGGCCAATCTCGCCGGTTTCAGCTTTGACTGGAACAGAGATGTGAAGGACAAACTCGAGTATGGTGTCGGTCTGGGTCTCGGTGTCGAACTGATCAAGCATGTCCAGGTGTCTGCCCGTTACTTCTGGAATCTGGGCAGCGCCAACACCGCCAACCTTGACACTGCTATCTCGGCTGTCTCCAACAAGGGTGCCAGCGGCATCATCGCTTCCGTCGCACTCCTCTTCTAGACTGATATGTCGGACAAACGGGCAGTTATCTATTGCTCATCCAGTTCCGACATTGATCCGGCTTACAATCAAGCTGCGCGGCAAATCGTCCGCGCAGCTTGTTTGGCTGGATATGATATCGTGTCGGGGGGATCGTGGCGCGGGACCATGGGCCATGTCTGTGACGAGGCCCTTTCGCACGGCGTGCGCGTGATCGGTGTGCTTCCCCGCTTTATGAAAGGCTTCGAGCATCCCCGCCTGACGGAGTGTCTCTGGACGGAGCGGATGTCGGAGCGCAAGGACCTGATGCGGGAGGGAACTTCTCTTGCCATCGCCCTGCCGGGCGGTATCGGCACCCTGGACGAGGTGGCCGAAACCTATTGCCTGGCGAAGCTCGGCCGCTACCCCGGCCGGGTGATCATTTTTAATATGGACGGATTCTACGATCCGTTCAAGCAGCAACTGGACCGCTACGTGGAGCGGGGGATGATGGATGCGGCTTCCCGCGCCATGATTTACTTCCCGGAGACGGTCGAAGAACTGGCGCAACTGCTTTGAACAGAAGAGAGGAGATAATAGCATTCCTGGGTAAGGATTGGGACCATGTGCTGGCCCTGATCCGCTCCAACCTGCATTCCGGCGTGGCCCTGCTGGAGGAGACGAACGACCGCATTCTTTCCAATTCGGGAAAGATGCTGCGCCCGGTGGTCGCCATGCTCTTTGCCCGGATGATCGGTCCGGTCTCGGAGGACAGCTGCCGTTTCGCCGCTGCCGCGGAAATGCTGCACAACGCCACCCTGATGCATGATGACGTGGCTGACGAGAGCGCCGAACGGCGCGGCCGTCCCACGCTTTCGTCGCTGCTCGGCCCTGGCCCCGCCGTGCTGGTGGGGGACTACTGGCTGGCCCGGGCGGTGACCCTCATCTCCACTTCGACGCACCGGGATGACGTGATTCCGCTCTTTGCGCGCACGCTGACCGACCTGGCCGAAGGGGAAATGCTCCAGTTGGAGAAAGCGGGCAGCGCCAACACCTCGGAGGAGGATTACCTCCGGATCATCTATTGCAAGACCGCTTCGCTTTTCAGCGTGGCGGCGGAGACGGCGGCCATTTCCGTTGCGGCCACGCCCGAACAGCGGGAGGCGTCCCGGGCCTATGGTTCGGCCTTGGGCATCGCCTTCCAGATCAAGGATGACATCCTAGACTACGCCGGCACGGACGCCCTGGGCAAGCCGGTCGGCGTGGACCTGAAGGAACAGAAAATTACGCTTCCGCTGCTCGCGGCCCTGGAGGGTTCGCCGCGGGAGCAAGAGATACGCGCGATGGTGCGGGAGATCCCGTCCCATCCCGAGCATTGCGACGCGATTCGCGCCTTTGTCGCCGAACGCGGCGGGATTGAAGCCGCTTCCCGGCAGCTCGAAGAGTGGGTCGCCCGCGCGGAGGCGGCGCTGGACGTTTTCCCGGACGGGGAGGCCCGGCAGATGCTCGTCCACATTGCACGCTTTAACCTGATACGGGAAGTATGACGTTTGCGCAGGTGCAGGGAAATGAAGACGTGAAGCAGGCGCTGGTCGGCATGGTAGACTCCGGCCGCATCCCGCATGCCATCCTCTTCCACGAAGACGATGGCGGCGGGGCGTTTCCGCTCTCGCTCGCCTTCCTGCAATACCTGTTCTGCCGGGATCGCCGCGCAGGGGATTCCTGCGGCGTCTGTCCGTCCTGCGGCAAGATTGCGAAGCTGATCCACCCGGACGTGCATTTCGTCTTCCCGACGGCGGCCGGCGTGCTCTCCGAGCAGTACATGGAGCCGCTGCGCAAGCTGGTGGCCGAACGGCCCGATTTCCGCGAAGCGGAGCTCTCCGAGGCGCTGGGCATCGAGGGCAAGAATTCGGTGATCGCCGTCGCCGAGTCGCGCCGCCTGCTGGAGAAACTGTCCCTGAGCGCCCTGGAAGGGGGCTGGCGGGCGGTGGTCATCTACCTGCCGGAGCGGATGAACGCCGAGGCGGCGAACCGCCTGCTCAAGATGATCGAGGAGCCGCCTGCACAGACGCAGTTCCTCCTGATCGCGCACCAGCTGGAGCGCGTGCTGACGACGATCTCGTCCCGTTGCCAGCGTATCCGGGTCCGCCCTGCCGGCGAGTTGGCAGGTCCCGTTTTCGCGGATGCGGACCTGTTGGACGAGCTGATGAACGCGCTGCTGGGAAGGAACCTGCCGGACGCCCTGGAGGTGTCGGAGCGCATCGCTTCCCTGCCTTCGCGCGAACAGGCAAAAGCTTTCTGCACCTTCGCGGCAGACCGCTTCCGCCAGGTTTTCCTGGCGCAGCAGGGGGTGGAAGGTGCCGGGGAGATTTCCCCGCAGGCCCGCAGCTGGGCTGCGAAATGCCGCAAGACCTTCCCGCGCCAGGCGCTGGAAGTCATGAACCGGACACAGACCCTGATCGGGCGCAATGTCAACCTGAAGATCCTCTTCACCGACATGGCCGATCGCTTGTATTTACAGATATGACGACAAACGAATCCATTCAATACGATTGCTTCCGTGGCTGCGTGGTCACGCATGAGGCGGAGACGGGCGAGACCCGCTGCACCTATCGCGCCGGCTGCTGCAAGCTCGGGGACTATAACTGGCTGAAAGACGCTTCCGACGGCACCTGCCGGGGTCTGTTCGAAGTGCGTTTCAAGAATACCCGCAAGGGCTTCTACGTCAATGACTCCCAGCAGAACGTCCGCCTGGGCGACCTGGTGGTCGTGGAGGCCACGACCGGCCAGGATCTCGGCATCGTGACGCTCGAGGGGCCGATCGTCGGCCGCCAGATGCGTGCCCGGGGCATCGACCCGGAGACGGCGCAGTTCAAGCGCATTTACCGCAAGGCCCGCCAGAGCGACATCGAGAAGTGGCAGGAGGCCATCGCCCGCGAGCAGGATACGATGATCAAGGCCCGGCGCATCGCCGCCGAAATGGGCCTGGAGATGAAAATCGGCGACGTGGAGTTCCAGGGAGACGGCTCCAAGGCCATTTTCTATTACATCGCCGACGGTCGGGTGGATTTCCGCCAGCTGATCAAGGTGTTCGCGGAGGAGTTCCGCATCCGCATCGAGATGAAGCAGATCGGCGCGCGGCAGGAGGCCGGCCTCATCGGGGGCTTGGGTATCTGCGGCCGCGAGCTTTGCTGCGCCAATTATATTTCTTCGTTCCAGAGCATCTCCACGTCGGCTGCCCGCTGCCAGGACTTGTCGCTCAACCCGCAAAAACTGGCGGGCCAGTGCGGCAAGCTCAAGTGCTGCCTCAATTACGAGGTGGCCACCTACCTGGATGCGCAGTCCCGCATTCCCAAGGTCAACGGGCCGCTGGAGTTCGAGGACGGCCTGGCCTGGCTTCGCAAGACGGACATCCTGCGCGAGGTGATGTATTTCTCCTACGACAAGACTTCCGACGCGGATCTCTATCCGCTGGATGCCGCCGAAGTGTGGGACATCATCGAGATGAACCGCAACGGCGAGAAGCCGGAGTCGCTGCGCTCGGAGCCGGAACCTTACGTGCCGGAGTTCGTGACGGCGGTCGGCGACGACAGCATAAGCCGCTTCGATGCGCCGAAGCGCAAGCGTTCGCGCGGCGGCAAGAACCGGGGTCGCGGCGGCCGGAACAAGGGACGTCAGGAGGGCGGCCAGAAGCCGCCGAAATCTTCCGAATAGATCATGACGCGCCGTCATCTGGGAGCAGTCCTGGCGGTGCTGGCCCTGGGGCTGGCGCTGCCGGCCTGCAGGGAGCCCGATTCGCTGGAGCTGTTTGTCCGGCAGGACGAGGCGCGCGACGGCGTCTACGTATATACTTTGCCGCTGAAGGACACCACGGCGGCGTATGATTTCTGGTTTTACAGTCGGACCGAGCACAATGCGCTGGAGAGCCTCCAGCTCAATGTCCAGTGGCTGGCTCCGTCGGGTGACGGCTTTTCGGAGACGGTCTACATGCGTTCCGTGGAGCCGAAGGGCTCGAAGGAGCTGTATCGCAGCGGGATGGTGCCCGCGCAGGCGGGGGACTGGCAGCTGAGCGTGCGGCCCGTCGGCGTGGACGGGGATTTCCTGGGGCTCGGCGTGATTTGCAAGAAGCAGGATGGGACACGATAAATTACGGAAATTCGCGGAGAACGAGACGTTCTCCTGTCTCCTGCAGCCCTCCGCGCAGGAGCTGCTCGCCGACGGCTACTTCCACCTCCGCGACCATAGCATCAAAGGTCGCTGGAACGATTTCTTCAGTTTGCCGGTTGCCGTTCACGAATCCACGGGCGGCTACGGGTTTGCTGGGGAGACCGGCAAACCGGCTGCACCAGAAATCGTTCTGGAACTGGGATGCGGGAAAGGAGAGTATACGATTGCGTTGGCGGAGCGGGATCCGGATCGGAACTATATCGGCGTGGACATCAAGGGCGCGCGCCTGTGGAAGGGGGCGAAGTACGCCACCGAACATGCGCTGCCGAACGTCGCGTTCCTGCGGACGCGCGTTGAATTCATCACGGCATTCTTCGCCCCCGGCGAGGTGTCCGAGATCTGGCTGACCTTCTCCGACCCGCAGTACCGCAGCGAAAACTCGCGCCTCAGCTCGCCGCTCTTCCTGGAGCGCTACCGCTCCTTCCTCAAGCCCGGCGGCATCGTCCACCTCAAGACCGACTCCCGCTTCCTTCACGAATACACCCGCGCCGTCTGCGAGGCCAATGGCCTCCGCATCCTCGCCTGCACCAATGACCTGTACGGTGACACGGCTGCCGCGAGCTTGGTGCCGGATCGCGATAGCGATTATCCGGCCATCCCCCTTGAGGGGGTGCAGGGGGTGAAGATGCCCGTAGGGCTTCCGGGAGCTGTGCGACCGGAAGTCCGGGAGGTGCAGACGTTCTACGAGCAGCTGTTCCTGGAGCAGGGTTATCCGATTACGTATCTGTCGTTCGTCATCGACCACGAGGGGCCGTACGTGAGTCCCCGGGACCCGGAACAATTCGACAGCAAGGCCTGGCGCGCCGCTGAAGGCCCGCGCCTTCTCTTCGGCCACGACTCCGCCGAGACCCGCCGGCAGAAACTGCACTCGTCCCGTGGGGAGGATGTGGTTGATTGATAGTATTTTTCTGCTATCTTTGCAAGACACACCGTTTTTATCCATTCTATGTTACGTAAAATCCGCATTGCCCTGGCAGCATTCTTCTTCATCGGAATCACGCTGCTGTTCGTGGGCATCGGCCACGACTGGTGGGGCTGGATGGCCAAGCTTCAGTTCCTGCCCTCGGCCCTGGCCCTGAATCTTGTCGTGGTCGCCATCATCCTGCTGGCCTGCTTCCTCTTCGGCCGCGTGTATTGCTCCACCATCTGCCCGATGGGCGTCTTCCAGGACATCGTGATCTGGCTGCGCCGCACCATCGGCAAATGGCAGCGCAACCGCGGCGTCCGCAAGCTCCAGCGCATGAAGGAACAGGGCCTGAAGCCCGGTCCCGAGGCGAAGAACCTCATCAAGCATTTCGAATACAAATACATCCCCGAACATGCGTGGGTGCGCTATGGCTTCCTCGTGCTGTCGCTGGTGTCGCTCTTTGTCAGCGGTCAGATGCTGATCGCGCTGGTGGCGCCGTACAGCGCCTACGGGCGCATCGTGCGGAGTATCGTAGGCCTTGCGAACGGTTCCGTTGCGGTTCCGCTCCTGATCACGGGTCTGGTGACGCTGGTCTTCATCGGCTGCTGCGCCTGGTTCTGGGGACGCGAGTATTGCAACACCATCTGCCCGGTGGGCACGACCCTGAGCCTGGTCAGCCGCTTCGCGCTGTTCCGCCCGGTCATCGACACAACCAAGTGCACCCAGTGCGGCCGCTGCGAGCGGGGATGCAAGTCCTCCTGCATCAACTATAAGACCGGTCATATCGACTACTCCCGTTGCGTGGGCTGCTTCGACTGCATGGAGCGCTGCAAGGAGAAGGGACTGAAATACAAGTTCGTAGGGTTCGGAGGTTCGCCGGTCAAGCCGGCGAATGACGGAGGGGTCAAGCCGGCGAATGCCGAAAAGACAGCGGCGAATGACGGAGAGGCCGACACCGGCCGCCGGGCGTTCCTCGCCACGACGGCGCTGGTGGGTACCGCGCTGGCCGCCAAGGCACAGCACGCGCAGGGCGGCCTTGCCGACGTGACGCCCAAGGAGGCGCCGTTGCGCGGTACGCGCCTCGTTCCGCCGGGCGCGGAGAGCGTGAAATCATTCTACGACCATTGCACGGCCTGCCAGCTCTGCGTGAGCGCGTGCCCCAACGGGGTGCTGCGGCCGTCCACGGATTTCGAGCATTTCCTGCAGCCCCAGATGGGCTATGAAAACGGCTACTGCCGCCCGGAGTGCCACGCCTGCAGCGACGTCTGTCCGGCGGGTGCCATCCGCCCCCTGAAGCCGGGCCAGAAGCAGACCATTGCCATCGGTCTGGCGCACGTCAACCTGGAGCTCTGCTTCGCCGCCAACGGCACGGCGAGCTGCGGCAACTGCGCACACCACTGCCCGTCCGGCGCCATCCGGATGGTGGATCTGGAAGGGGCGCGCTTCAAGGTGCCGACCGTGTCCGAGGCCCAGTGCATCGGCTGCGGCGCCTGCGAGTTCCTGTGCCCGTCCCGCCCGATCAGCGCCATCACCGTGCGCGGCAATTCCGTTCACCACACCAACGCATAGCCCTATGGACAGAAGAGAATTCCTGAAATCTGCAGGCCTGGGCGCCGCTGCGATCGGCGTGGCTGCCTGCGCACCCGGTGCCACCAAGCAAAGCGCCACCGGCAACAAAGACCTCCACGGAGAGATGCTCCACAACTACGAGGGCATCGGCACCCTGGGCTACGGCTGCATGCGCTGGCCGATGGTGAAGGGCGAGGACGGTCAGAACCATATCGACCAGGAGGAAGTCAACCGCCTGGTGGACTTCGCCATCGAGCATGGCGTCAATTATTTCGACACCTCCCCGGTCTACCTGGGCGGCGACAGCGAGCGGGCTACGGCCGAGGCGCTGAACCGCTATCCGCGCGAGAAGTGGCTCCTGGCCACCAAGTTGTCCATGTTCGGGCCGTCCTCCTTCGAGGACTGCGTGAAGATGTACCGGCGCTCGCTGGAGATTTTCAAGACCGACCATATCGACTACTACCTGCTGCATGCCATCAGCGATGGCAATGACTTCAAGAACCGCTTCGAGAACAGCGGCATCGTGGATTTCCTCGTGAAGGAGCGCGAGGCGGGCCGCATCCGCCACTTCGGCTTCTCCTTCCATGGCCACCAGGAGGGCTTCGACTACATGATGTCCATGCACGAGAAGTACCACTGGGACTTCGTGCAGATCCAGATGAACTACATGGACTGGGAGCACCCCAGCGGCAACAATACCCGCGCCGACTACCTCTACGCGGAGCTGGACAAGCGGGAGATTCCCATCGTAATCATGGAGCCGCTGCGCGGCGGCGCCCTGGCGGAGATTCCCGCCCAGCTGAGCGACCAGCTCAAGGCGCGGGAGCCCGAGCGCTCCGTCGCCTCCTGGGCCTTCCGCTACGTGGGCAGCTTCCCGCGCGTGATGTGCGCCCTGTCGGGCATGACCTACATGGAGCACCTGCAGGACAACCTGGAGACCTTCCTGGACTTCAAGCCGCTGGACGACGAAGGCAAAAAGTTCCTGATCGACATCGCCGACCAGATGGTCAAGTACCCGCTGGTGCCCTGCACGGGCTGCCAGTACTGCATGCCCTGCCCTTACGGCATCAACATCCCGGGTATCTTCAAGTTCTACAACGACAACGTCACCGCCGGCACCTACGTGGTCAACAAGGAGCAGGAAGGCTACGCCAAAATGCGTCGC
>Ga0310696_10005244_pt1 | contig 15674 bp, 17 predicted proteins | sample AusTroGonzalo_MG_4_FD_203885 | JGI IMG/M metagenome (GOLD analysis project Ga0310696, IMG submission 203885) | Bovine rumen microbial communities from tropical cattle in Woodstock, Queensland, Australia - Gonzalo_02 (v2) (version 2) | ecosystem: Host-associated > Mammals > Digestive system >...
ATCCCGAGGTGACACAGCGTTTGAAGGGTGCGTTCCACTCTTCTGACCTCTGGTTCGTGTTCAAGAGCCTGAAGCACTGCTGGCGTCCTTGGACCAAGGGTGACTGGGATCTGTCGGAGAAGATGCTGACGGCTTGGACCAACTTTGCCAAGTACAGCGATCCTAACGGCCCGAAGGGTGGCGCATGGCAGCCCTGCACCGAGAAGAACCCGAAGTTCATGGTGTTCAAACTGAACGACAAGGATGCGGAGGCATCTGTGTTTGGCGAGCCTGAGATTGCACCTCAGCAGGGCGGTTTCGGTGGCTTCCCCGGTGGCGGATTCCCCGGCGGTGGCAGACCTGGTGCCGGTGCTCCTGGTGCTGGCGCTCCCAGAAGATAACTGTAACTTGAATATAAAAAGAATCCCCGTCAGTTTTGACGGGGATTTCTTTTTTATCTGATGAACAGTAGTTCGCGGTATTTCGGTAGGGTCCAGAGACCATCCTCGACAATCATCTCCAACTTGTCGGCCTCGTAACGGATATCCTTCATCTTCGGACAGACGGTGTCGTGGTAGGCGATGGCGCGCTGGTGGATGTCGGCAATGTGATTGGCGACGCGACGGGCCTCGGTCAGTTCTTCGACAAGACGCTCGATGCGCTCGGTGCGCTCTGCAATCTCCTCGATAAGTTTCATGTTACGGGCGGAGAGGCGCTCGGCACGGTCGGCAGGGAAGACATCCTTCATGCCCTGCACGTTCTTGATGAGTTTACTCTGATAATGTGTGGCCACGGGGATGATGTGGTTCATCGACAGGTCGCCCATCACGCGGGCCTCTATCTGTACCGTCTTGACATACGTCTCCCATTTCACCTCGTTGCGGGCTTCGAGTTCCTTGCGGTTCATGACCTTGGTGCTCTCAAACATCTGGATGCTCTCGGGGTCGAGATAGTGTTCAATGATTACAGGGCATGACTTCTCGACATCGAGTCCGCGCTTGGCGGCTTCCACTACCCATTCGTCGCTGTAACCGTTGCCGTCGAAGCGGACGGGCTTGCAGGTCTTGATGTCGTCGCGCAGGATATCGAGAATAGCCGAAATCTTGTTCTCGCCCTTGGCAATTTTAGCATCGACGCGCTGCTTGAAACATTGGAGGGCTTCGGCAACGGCGGAGTTGAGAGCAATCATGGCCGAGGCGCAGTTGGCAGTAGAGCCTGGCGCACGGAACTCAAAACGATTACCTGTGAAGGCAAAGGGCGATGTGCGGTTGCGGTCGGTATTGTCGATGATGAGGTCGGGTATCTGGGGAATATCGATCGACATGCCCTGTTTACCCTTCACCTGGAAGAGTTCATTCTTGTCGCTCTGTTCGATATGATCGAGCAGTTCGGTGAGTTGTTTGCCGAGAAACGAACTGATGATGGCGGGAGGCGCCTCGTTGCCACCCAGACGGTGGGCGTTGGTGGCACTCATGATTGAGGCTTTCAGCAGACCATTGTGCTTGTAGACACCCATCAGCGTCTCGACAATGGAGCAGGACACTATCCTCGCCTTGCGAGCGACCTGCGGTAGAGCGGTTGGCTGTCAGACTCCAGTTGTTGTGCTTACCAGAGCCGTTGATGCCGTCGAAGGGTTTCTCATGCAGCAGCACACGGAATCCGTGGTTGCGGGCCACACGTTTCATCAGCGACATGAGCAGCATGTTGTGGTCGACGGCCAGGTTGCACTCCTCGAAGATGGGAGCCAACTCAAACTGGTTGGGGGCCACCTCATTATGGCGGGTCTTACAGGGAATGGCCAGTTCGAGGGCCTGAATCTCCAGATCCTTCATGAAGGCCTGCACACGGTCGGGGATGGTGCCGAAGTAGTGGTCGTCCATCTGTTGGTTCTTGGCACTCTCATGTCCCATCAGCGTGCGTCCCGTGAGCATCAGGTCGGGGCGTGCGGAATAGAGCCCCTCGTCGACGAGGAAATACTCCTGTTCCCAACCCAGATTGACCTGTACCTTTGTCACGTCATCGTAGAAATACCGGCACACGTCGGTGGCAGCCTTGTCGATGGCATGGAGCGAACGGAGCAGGGGAGCCTTGTAGTCGAGGGCCTCACCTGTATAGGCGATGAAGATGGTGGGGATACAGAGGGTATCGTCGATGATGAACACGGGTGAGGTGGGATCCCAGGCCGAATAGCCGCGTGCCTCGAAGGTATTGCGGATACCGCCGTTGGGGAAACTGCTGGCATCGGGCTCCTGCTGTACGAGCAACTTGCCGCTGAAATTCTCCACCATACCGCCCTTGCCGTCGTGCTCTACGAAGGCATCGTGCTTCTCGGCCGTGCCTTCGGTGAGGGGCTGGAACCAGTGGGTGTAATGGGTGGCACCCATCTCCTGAGCCCACTGCTTCATGCCGGCAGCCACAGCATCGGCGATGCTACGGTCCAGACGGGCACCGTTGTCGATCACGTCGATGAGTTTTGTATAGACATCAGCCGGCAGGTATTTGTACATCTTCTGACGGTTGAACACGTATTTGCCGAAATATTTCGACGGACATTCCGAAGGGGCCTTGACCTCCTTGGCCTGCTTCTTGAATGCCTCTTCAACAACTTGGAATCTAAGGTTGCTCATGTGTTTGGTGTTTGATGTTTGCGGATATGGATGTGTGTGTGATTATAGCGATTTGATGGAGACACCGAGAACCAGGTTGGCGCGCTGCAGATAGGGATTGGCGTGGAACTCCACGTAGACGGGCACTTTGAAATGCCGATACTCCAAGTTCTTGGTGGCGCGGACAGAGGCCATGTTACAGGAGAACGACTCGGCATACATCCAGTCGCCTCGGGTGTAGGTCTTTGTCCTGCCGGTTGTCGTGACCACCTTCTCCTCGTAGGTGGTGCCGGCACTCTCCATGGGTGTGACACCAGCGCGGACATCCCAGTCGAGACCGCCGAGCCGGAAGGGCACGCTCAGTTCGATATAGGTGGAGTAGGCGCGCTTGCCGTCGATTCTGAAGTCATTGCCGTAGAACATGGTGTAGGCTTGCAGTGAAGCGTACTTGCAACTGTAGCCGATATTGGCTTCCAACTGGTGGGGACAGGCGGTCTCACCGCCATAGTAGAAGTAGCGGTTTCGGGAATCCACATTGGCCGTCCAGTAGTCGATGACACCGATGTTGAATCCAAATAGTTTATAGCCGAGGGTGACGTCGAGATCCTTCGTGTCGTCCTTGTCGAAGGGCACGCTGCCGGATACGTCGAGCGACAGTCCCTTCCAGGCGATGCCCAAAGTAGGTTGCAGGCTGGGGCCTGCCATATCGACACCTCGCCACATATAACGGCTGACGAGGTCTGCGGAAACGGTTGCCTCGAATTCGTCTTGTGCCGATACCGATGCTGGCAGGAATGTGATGGCTGCGAGAGCCAAAGCAAAAATCTTTCTCATATTAATCGATGAATCTTTTTAGAATGTCCTGATATTCGTCGGTGCGACGGTCGCGGAGGAAGGGCCACCAGCGACGCACCTGTTCGGAATGCTCGATGTCGAGTTCCACAATGATGCTCTCTTCCTCATCGGTCGAGGCCTCGTAGATCAGTTCGCCCTGGGGGCCTGCCACAAACGAGGTGCCCCAGAACTGGATGCCGTTGGTCTGACCAGAGGGGTCGGGCTCGTGACCGACTCGGTTCACGGCGATCACAGGCAGACCGTTGGCCACGGCATGTCCGCGCTGTACTGTCTGCCAGGCCATACGCTGGCGCTGCTGCTCCTCGGCGGTATCGCTCGACTCGTAGCCGATGGCGGTGGGGTAGATGAGCAGTTCTGCTCCTTGCAGGGCCATGAGTCGTGCTGCCTCGGGATACCACTGGTCCCAGCACACCAATACGCCCAACTTGCCCACCGACGTCTCTATGGGGTGGAACCCCAGGTCGCCAGGGGTGAAATAGAATTTCTCGTAGTAGGCGGGGTCGTCGGGGATGTGCATCTTACGGTAGATGCCCGCAATGCTGCCGTCGTTCTCGAGTACGACGGCCGTGTTATGATACAACCCCGGGGCGCGCTTCTCGAAGAGCGAGGTGACGATGACCACGCCGAACTGCTTGGCCAGTTCGCCGAAGAATCGGGTAGAGGGGCCTGGTATCGGCTCCGCCAGGTCGAAGTTGTTGACATCTTCTGTCTGACAGAAGTAGAGCGAGTTGTGCAGTTCCTGGAGCACGATGAGTTGTGCCCCTCGCTTGGCCAAGTCGCTGATGCCTTCTGCCAGTCGGAGCAGATTGTCCTTGGTGTCAGCGGTGTTGTGCTGCTGTAGGAATCCTATTTTCAGTTCTTTCATACTTTTGGAAATTGCATGGTGCAGCAGTGGATCGAGCCATGCTGCCTGATGATCACTTGACTGTCGATGGGTACCATCTCCCTGTCAGGAAAGGCCTCGCCGATGATACGGATGGCCTCGGCGTCGAGGTCGGGTTGTCCGTAGGTGGGACAGAGCACCGCTCCGTTCAGGATGAGGAAGTTGGCATACGTCGCAGGCTGCCGATAGCCGTCGTCATAGATGGGGTGGGGCATCGGTAGTCTGAGCAGCTGATAGGGTTTGCCATCGAGGGTTGTGAGGGTCTTTAACTGAGCCTCCATCTGTTGCAGACCGTCATACTGCTCATCGTCGGAGTCGTCGCAACCCACGTAAAGGATGGTATCGTCGGGACAGATGCGCACCAGGGTGTCGATGTGTCCATCGGTATCGTCGCCTGTCAGTTGTCCGTGGTCGATCCAGATGATGCGCTCCGCACAGAGGTCGTGTTTCAGGCGTGCTTCGATCTCTTCCTTCGTCAGCGGCTGGTTCCTGTGTGGGGCCATCAGACATCCGGTGGTCGTAAAGACCGTCCCCTTGCCGTCGCTCTCGATAGAACCGCCTTCCAGCACGAAGTCCAGACAGTCGGTATAGTCACCTTCGACGATGCCGGCCTCGTACATTCTGCGGTTGATGGCATTGTCGTTGGCAGCAGGGAATTTCTCTCCCCAGCCGTTAAAACAGTAGTCGAGCAGGCGGTGGTGTCCCTCGTCGTCGGTCAGTGTGATGAAGCCGTGGTCGCGGGCCCAGGTATCGTCGGTGGGACAGATGAAGCGCAGCATGTCTCGGGCTGCATCGTCTGGTGCGACGATGATCAGCCGTTCGCGTTTGGCAATCTCACGCGCCATCTGGTGATAGGTCTCGATGATGTCGTTGAGGATTGGGGCCCAATCCGTATCGGCATGCGGCCATGTTAACTGCACACCCCATTGGGGCTCCCATTCGGCTGGAAGTCGCCATTTTCTGTCCTTATCAACTGTCTTGTTGCTCATATTTTGGCGCAAAGGTACAAAAAAATGGATAATTGATAATGGATAATTGATATTTTTTTGTATTTTTGCACCAAAATAAATAGGTATGTTAGAGGTAAAGGACGCAACAATCGCCGTTGGCGACCATCTGTTGACAACCGGACTGTCGTTTATGGCCAAAGACGGACAACTCACCTGTATCACGGGTCCTGAGGGGTCGGGTAAGACCTCCTTACTGCGTACGTTGATGGGTTTTCTGCCTGTCAAGAGCGGTTTCGTGAGTGTTGATGGTGAGTTGCTTACCGTCAGGTCGTCGCAGGCCTTCCGTCGGATGATGGTCTATCTGCCCCAGCAGATGCAGATGCTCCGTCATCAGTTGGAGATGCCAGAGGCACCGGCCTGTGAGGCTGACGACTATGGACTGGGCAACCCGCTACCGCCGAAGGCCGTGGTTGCAAGCCAGCCCGTTCCTCTGTCGCCAGAGGAAATCTACCAATTGGCGGAGCAGACATTGAAAGAGGCCTCCGACAAGCAGATCATCATTGCCGATGAGCCTGCTGCACGCCTGACCCCGGAACTGGCTGCGCGAATGCTCCAACTGCTTCGTGACCAGGCGGATATGGGGAAAACGGTGTTGATAGCCAGTCGCCGTCCTTTGCTGGTGGATCATGCCGACCAGGTTATAGAAATGAATTAAGAAACACGTGATGACGATGGTATTACATATTGTTTTAGGACTGCTCCTTCTGCTCTTTCCTGCAGGGGCGCTATACCTCTTCGACCGTTCCCTGTTGCGCACCATGGGTGTTGCCGTGGGACGTATGGTGGTTCAGTTGCTGGTGCTCTGTCTGATTGTTTGGGCACTGGTGAAGTACGACAAGATCTGGCTCAGTCTGTTGTGGCTGGTGTTGTTGGCTGTCGTGACGGGTGTATTGGCCCTGCGTCGCATAAAACTGCCATTGACCAGGTTTCTGTTGCCCGTCAGTGCCGGCTTATTGGTGAGCGCGCTCCTGGTGGGAACCTATCTGTTGTTGTGCTGTCTGCCTGCGGAGAATGGTTTCGGAGCCCGTTGGTTCGTGCCTGTGATGGCGTTGTTAGTGGGACACACGATGACCACCATCATCCGCGGACTCAGTGCCTACCGGTCGGCACTGAAGGCTGACGAACAGCAATATGAATTCCTGCGCGGCAACGGCACCGACCATCTGCATGCCGTCCTGCCGTTTGTGCGCAGGGCCTTGCAACAGGTTTTCGCCCCCACAGCGGCCAACCTCTCGGTGATGGGCCTCTATGCCATGCCATTATTGCTCTGTGGTATCTTGGTGGCGGGTATCGCCCCCATCAATGCCTTTGTTGTGACATTGCTGTTGGTGATGGGCTGTCTGGCCGCCTCTGTCATCGCCCTCGGGGTAACCATCTGGCTGGCCGACCGTCAGTTGTTCGACAAATACGGCAAATTACTCGCCTAACTTCTTTCCCGACATGAGGAGTTCCACCAGCGGACGGTCCTTATAGGTGTGTCGCTGTTGGTCCCAGAAACCGAAATCGGCATCGTAGCACCAGGTGGTCCAGGCGATGTTGAACTCGTCGAACACGGTGAGCATGTCGCGATACCAGTTGTAGGCCAGTTCGCGGTCAACAGGCTCATAGACACCCCATTCGCCGCAGAACAGTTGCAGGTCGTACTTCTTTGCTGCCTCGATGGCATCCTTGAACTGTTCACGGATCATGTTGATATCCCACACCTGCTCGGTATAGGGTTTCAGTTCCGGCTTGATGTCGTCGGGAGCGGCATCGTAGTCCTCCTTTGATACCAGTACGCCGGGATAGTTCACCTTACCGCGATATTTGCCGATGGGCGTCCACCAAGCACCGTAGTGGGTGAGGATCATCGGGTTGTAATAGTGGAAGGAGAGGATGATGTTCTTGTCGCCCTCAGGCACCTTCAGGAACTTCATCGTCTCGTGTCCCTGCCAGCGGTTGGAGCCGATGACGAGCGTGCGCTGCGGTTCCCGTTCGCGCAGGGCCTTATGAACCTTGGCCACGAGGGCGTTCCACTGCTCGTGTTCGTCGGCCACGGGCTCGTTCATGAACTCATAGGCCACCCAGTCGCAATCACGGTCTTTCAGGAAGTCGGAGAGTTGATACCAGAGATTGATCAGGTCCTGCTGCGCCTTTTCCGAGGTGAAGAGGGTATTGGCGTCCTGTCCGTCTTCGTTGACGGCATTGAAATAGTGCGAACGGATGATGTGCAGGTCGACGATGGCACGCAGATTATGCTCGCGTGCCCAGTCGAGGGCATTCTTCAACAGGTCCCAGGCCTCGGGCAGTTTCTGTCCCTGTTCATCCCAGAACTGCACCTCGTCGATGGGGATGCGCACGAAGTCGAATCCCAGTTCCTCCAGGCGGGCGAAGTCGTCCTCCTGAATATGCAGTCGGCGGGCCTCGCCACGCTGCTCTGACTGGGAGAGCCAGTGGCTGACGTTGGTGCCGCGCTTGATACGGAAATTATTCACTTGTCCGGCCTTGTCCTGAGTCTGGTTCTGACTCTTGCTCTGGCAAGACATGATTGCAAACAGGGCCGCAATGACAACGGCCAGTGACAGAAAATGTTTCTTCATATTTGAGTTTTTAGTTTTTTCCGCCACAAAGTTACGTAAAAAGATTGATATTCGGAAATATTTTCGTACTTTTGTGGCGAAAAAACAAAGTAAAGGATGAAAAGAACCAGAAATCTGTGGCTATTATTGGCGTTGGCGGCATTGGTGCTGTCGTGCAGAAACAGCAGGGGCGGGGAGGCTCCACAGTCTGCAGAACAGGTGTCGTCGGCCTTCTATCAGACCCGTACGGCCGAGGTGCAGAAAGTGAAGGCGGTGAAGAAACCGTCGACGGTCACGCTCTACGAGCAGCCGGCGCCGTTGACAGACCGTCCGGAGCAGATCCTCAAGCGACGGGGCTATACGACTTCGTACAACAGCAAGTCGAAGAACCCGAACTGGGTGGCGTGGCATCTGACAAAGGCCCATACCTATGGCAGCCATCAGCGTAAGAACGAGGTGTTCTTTGAGGATGAGGCCATCGACAGCCATCTGCGGGCCACTAATGACGACTACTATAACTCGCGTTACGACCGCGGTCACATGTGTCCTGCCGGTGATAACAAGTGGGATGCCCAGGCGATGAAGGAGTCGTTTCTGTTTACGAATATCTGTCCGCAGAACCATGGGCTGAACAAATACGAGTGGAACGACCTGGAGATCCGATGCCGTGACTGGGCACGCGAATATGGTGCCATCGATATTGTCTGCGGACCCATCTATAAGGGTACGGGTGAGCAGAAAACCATCGGTCGCAACAAGGTATGGGTGCCGGATGCCTTCTTCAAGGTGATCCTCTGCCGACAGGGCAAGCCGAAGGCCATCGGATTTGTTTATCGCAACGAGGGCGTGAAGCAGAGCATCGACGAGGCATTGTGCTCCGTAGACAAGATTGAGGCCATGACAGGCATCGACTTCTTTCCTGCGCTCGATGATGAGACAGAGCGGCAAATTGAAGCCGAAGCCGATCTCACAGATTGGTGAATCTCACACAGATCTGTGTGACATAATTCTGTGGGACCTTTAAAATTTTTTAATATTTCCTTGGAAATTTGTTTCTTTGCGGTTTTATTTGTACCTTTGCACCGTGAAAATAAAAGAAGTGCTGAGCGCCCTTGAACGTTTCGCGCCTCTGCCCTTGCAGGAAAGTTGGGATAATGCTGGCTTGCAAGTTGGACTGACAGAGACGGAGGTTTCAGGGGCATTATTGTGTCTGGACGTGACGGAACGCATCGTCGACGAGGCTGTCCGGAAAGAGTGTAACCTCATTGTGTCGCACCATCCGTTGCTGTTTCGTGGCCTGAAAACCATCAGCGACCTGACCGATGTGCAGCGTACGGTGATGAAGACCATTGAGCAGGGCATCTGCGTGGTATCGATGCATACAAATATGGACAATGCCAAGGGTGGCGTGAACTTCAAGATGGCCGAGAAACTGGGCCTGCAACAGGTGTGGTTCTTCGCCCCCAAGACGGTGGATGGCATCGAGGCGGGGAGTGGTGTTGTAGGCACGCTTGCCGAACCTCTGGCGGCCGACGATTTCGTGAAGGTCGTGAAGAAAACATTCGATGTGGAATGTGCGATGTGCAATGAACTGCTGCGCCGTCCTGTGCAGAAGGTGGCCATTTGTGGCGGGGCCGGTGATTTCCTGCTCGATGCGGCTATCGCCGAGGGTGCTGATGCCTTTATCACGGGCGAGATGCACTATCATCAGTATTTCGGTTATGAGCAGCGCATCCAGATCTGCGTGATTGGTCACTATCAGAGTGAGCAGTTCACCACTGAGATCTTCCGCGACATCATCGAAAAGGAATGTCCTGGGGTGAAAACCTGTATTGCAGACACCTGCACCAACCCCATCTTTTATATTTGAAGAATAGAAAAATAAATTGTAAATAGTAAATAGTCAAATTGTAAATTAAAACTATGGCAAAGAAAGATCCTACAGATCTGTCAGTGGAAGACAAACTGAAAACCCTCTTCCAGTTGCAGACAGCCCTGTCGTCAATCGACGAAAAGAGGGCATTGAGAGGCGAACTGCCTCTGGAGGTTCAGGACCTGGAAGACGAAATCGAGGGCCTGAATACGCGCATTGAGAAAATCCAGACTGAGATTAGCGAGTTTCAGAAGGCCATCGTGCAGAAGAAAGGTGAGATTATGACCGCAGAGGCCAGTGTGGCACGCTACAAGAGTCAGTTGGATGATGTGAAGAACAACCGTGAGTACGATACCCTTTCGAAGGAGATTGAGTTCCAGACGCTGGAGATTGAACTGTGCAACAAGAAGATCCGCGAGGCCAACAACCGTATTGAGGAAAAAAATGCTGAACTGAATACCAGCATGGAGACCATCAAGGAGCGCCAGGAAGACCTTGACATCAAGAAGAGCGAACTCGATGAGATTATCGCAGAGACTCGTGCCGAGGAGGATAAGTTGAAGGAGAAGGTGAAGGATTTGGAGTCGAAGATCGAGGCTCGTCTGCTCACTTCGTTCAAGCGTATCCGTAAGAATGCCCGCAACGGTCTGGGTATCGTGTATGTGCAACGTGATGCCTGCGGCGGTTGCTTCAACAAGATTCCGCCCCAGCGCCAACTCGACATCAAGATGCACAAGAAGATCATCGTTTGCGAGTATTGCGGTCGTATCATGATCGATCCCGAACTTGCTGGCGTGAAGATTGACAAGGTGACGGGTTCTGAGGATAAGAAGACCCGCAAGCGTTCCATCCGCAAGTCGGCTTCGTCGAAGAAGACCACGGATGCCAACGATATGGAATAATCAAAGATTTTTGTAATCAGGAATATCCTGAAGGAATAAATATTTTTGATGCTCGTAATCCATCTTGCAGCAATAGTGCTGAAGGCCGTTGCTCACGATGAGATAATCCACATGCAGCAGAAGATTGTAGGCCGCTATCTGGTCGAATGTCTTCTGCTGTATTTGTATCGTAGGGGCCTTGTACTCGATGATCATCTGCGGCTGGGCCTGTATATTATATAAGATGGTATCGCACCGGAGGCGTTTCTCACCGACATGCAGTTCAACCTCGTTGCCCATTAGTCCCTTGGGGTAGCCCTTATGCTCCGTCAGGTAGTGCGTGAAATGCTGTCGCACCCATTCCTCGGGCGTCAGAGCCACGTATTTTCGGCGTAAAAAGTCGAAAATGGTGCGCTTACCGTCCTTTTCGCCGATTTTTATTTCGTATTGTGGTAGGTTTAATCGAAACATTTTTGTAACTTTAGATAACTTAGGCAGTATCTCGGAAATAAAATTATTCGCGAATATTTTGTATTTCGCTCGATTTGCACTAACTTTGCCCCGCAAAAGTACAAATAATAATCGAGAAAAGCGAATGGCAGAGGCAAAAAATGTCAGTTTCGACAGTATCATGGCCGATCTGGAGGCGCGTCGTTTCGTGCCGGTCTATTATCTGATGGGCGATGAGTCGTATTATATCGATAAGATCAGCGATTACATTGCAGAGCATGTGCTGCAGCCTGAAGAACGTGATTTCAACCAGACAATCCTGTTTGGTTCTGATGTCACCGCTTCGCAGGTGGCTGATAATGCCCGTCGCTATCCCATGATGTCCGAATACCAGGTGGTCATCGTCAAGGAAGCCCAGAATATCAAGAATACAGAGGCTCTGGAGAAGTATTTCAAGCAGCCGTTGTCGTCGACCATTCTTGTAATGTGCCATAAAAACGGCACTGTCGACGGCCGGAAACGCGAATATGTGAAGGCCATCCAGTCGGCTGGCATACTGTTTGAGAGTAAGAAACTGCGTGATCGTGACTTGCCCGTCTTCATCGAGCACTATCTGAAGGTGCGTCATGTCAGTATCGATCCCAAATCCACGCAGATTATCGCCGATTCCATTGGCGCGGATCTGAGTCGGTTGTCGAGCGAACTGGATAAGGTGATTCTGTCGCTGCCGGAGCAGGATAGGAGAGTGACTCCCCAGGTGGTGGAGGATCAGATTGGGGTGAGTAAGGAATTCAATAGTTTTGAACTTCGCGATGCCATTGTCAACCGAAATGTGTTCAAGGCCAATCAGATTATCAAATATTTTGACGATAATCCCAAGGCTGGTAGCATCTATGCATTTCTCCCAATGCTCTTCAATTACTTCCAAAATCTGATGATTGCGTATTATGCGCCGAAAAATCAAAGCCAGGAGGCCGTTGCTGAGTGGTTGGAACTGCGAAATGCGTGGGCAGCCAAAGACTATATGATAGGTATGCGAAACTATACTGGAATGAAAGTGATGCAGATTATCGGGAAGATACGTGAGATTGATGCGAAAAGTAAGGGTTTGGACAACCCAAATACCCCTCCTGGGGAGTTGATGAAAGAACTGATTTTTTACATTTTGCACTAAATCAGCCCTTTTTTCGTGCTAGAATTTCTAAAAATAGCGTCTTTCCGAGACGCTTTTTTTAGGCCTAAATGTCTGTAAAATCAGGGACTTCCAACGATTTCTACCCCTTCAAAACTCGCGTATTTCTAGACGCGTGGATACTTGTGCAGAATATCGTAGAAATGAAATATTTCGCTTGTTTTCGGTGTCTGGAATTTAGCGTTTGCATCCATTAACATTTAGTTTGCACGATTCAAATTTCCAAATCAAAAGAATATTCACGGTTAATTTATATTTGCAATCATAAATTTATTATCTTAAATCGTGAACATCTGCTTAATCGAAAACAAATCAAAATCCAAATCTTTATATTTGCAATTGTATATTCATAAATATACATTCATATTGTTTTATTCGTAAACCATTAAATATCTGTAAGTTATGCTTATTATTCTATAAGAATATATAAATGCCAATGTATTGTCTGGCCTTTATTTCTGTATATTGCCCTATTATGAGATAGATTCACGTAAATATCATATTTATAGCCAGTTATTTGCAAAAATAGGTTCTATAAGTGCTTTGTAATGGTTTATGACTCTAAATTTGAATTTGTAATCGTAAAGCCAAATAATCAGCAAGGCAAAGTTCTTGCTTTTAAATTTAAAACTGCAAACATAAATTATTAAATCTTAAATTCTCTCTACATTTGTTGTGTTTCTCAAATTTTTGCTTTACCTTTGTAAACAGAATGTAAAACAGGCAAAAATGCCCTTATTTCACATATAATTAGAATATGAAGGATCGAATCAGGCAAATTATGGAGTCGCAGCACATGACCCAACAGGTCTTCGCCGACTATATCCAACAGTCACCCGCTACCCTTAGTAGCATTTTCAACGGGCGCACCCGTCCTACCCTTAACATTGTTGAAGCCATTAAAAAGAAAATTCCCAACATCAGCACCGATTGGCTCATGTTTGGCTCCGGTGAGATGTATCTGTCTCAGAATGATCCTCTGGAGGGCGGTTTGAATCAGGCAGAAATGGGGCCTGAGGCTCCTTCTCAAATTCAAAATCCGATGCTCGATTTCGATGCAACACCATCTCCTACCCCGCAAAATAGCATCCAACAGCCGACATTTTCTAATAGTGTAAGAAATACACGATTGGATTTAGAACATAAGGAAGTAAAAACACCTGACAAACAAGCACGTCGTATTACTGAGATTCGCGTCTTTTACGACGATCAGACTTGGGAAACCTTCATTCCCCAGAAGAAGTCGTCATAAAACGGCAAAACATCATGTATTAACGTATTTATGAACTGGCTAAAATAGAACAATCAGATGCATATCGCCATAGCGGGAAATATCGGCAGCGGGAAATCATCGCTTACAAAGTTGCTCGCCAAGCATTACGGGTGGGAGCCACGCTACGAGGCAGTAGATGGCAATCCCTATCTGAAAGACTATTACCGTGATATTCAACGGTGGTCGTTTAACCTCGAGGTGTATTTCCTCAAGGAGCGTTTCCGCGACCTGATCGCCATCTCACAGACTGATCATACCATCATACAAGACCGTACCATCTTCGAGGGCGTGTATGTGTTTATGGCCAATAACTGGGCGATGGGTAACCTGTCAGATCGTGATTTCGATACATATATGGAACTTTTCCATCAGATGATGTCGCTGGTGAAGTTGCCCGACTTGATGATCTATCTACGGGCGTCGGTGCCGCATCTGGTGAGTAACATCCAGATGAGAGGTCGCGACTATGAGCAGTCTATACAACTAGAGTATCTTCAAAACCTGAACGAACGCTACGACGACTTTATCTATCATAAGTATCGAGGGCGCGTGTTGGTGGTGGATAAAGACGATCTGGACTTTCTTCATCAGCCGAAGGATCTGGCGCAAATTATCGACCGCATCGACGCGGAACTATACGGTCTCTTCCCCTCAAACTCCTTCTAAATTTTTCTAACGCTATCTAAATTCTCTAAATCATGCATATCGCAGTAGCAGGAAACATCGGCAGTGGCAAGACCACACTCACCAAATTGCTCGCCCACCGTTATGGGTGGACGCCACGTTTTGAACCCGTAGACAACAACCCCTATCTGGCCGATTTCTATGCCGACATGCCCAGGTGGTCGTTTAATCTGCAGATATACTTCCTGAGCAAGCGCTTCAAGGAGGTGGTGGAGATTTCCCAGTCGAAAGAGGTTATCATTCAGGATCGCACCATCTTCGAGGATGCCCGCATCTTCGCCCCCAACCTACATGGACAGGGGATGATGAGCGACCGTGACTTTCAGAACTATTCCGAACTCTTCGACCTGATGATGTCGCTGGTACGTCTGCCCGACCTGATGATCTATATCCGTTCGAGCATATCGACGCTGGTGGCACAGATACAGAAACGCGGTCGCGAGTATGAGCAGACCATGCGACTGGATTACCTGCAGGGTCTGGAAAAACGCTATGAGGACTGGATTGCTACCTATAAGGGGCAACTGATTATCGTAGATGGTGATCACTGCAAGTTTGGCGAGCATGCTGAACACCTGAAGCAGGTGACGGATATGATTGATGCTAAACTCTACGGACTATTCCCTATGGATAATATTTAAATAAATAAGTATATGGCTACAGTTGACGATAAAAAGATTATCTTCTCGATGGTAGGCGTGAGCAAGACCATCCAGCAGAACCAGAAGCAAGTGCTCAAGAACATCTACCTCAGTTTCTTCTATGGGGCAAAGATCGGTATCATCGGATTGAATGGTGCTGGTAAATCGACGCTCATGAAGATTATCGCAGGTCTTGACCAGCAGTATCAGGGTAATGTGGTGTGGAGTCCTGGCTATAGTGTGGGCTATCTGCCTCAGGATCCGCCCCTCAACGAGGAGAAGACGGTGAAGGAAAATGTCATGGAGGGCGTGCAGCACGTGTATGACGCGCTGGCTGAATACGACGAGATCAACGTGAAGTTCGGTTTGCCTGAGTATTACGAGGATCCTGACAAGATGGACAAACTGATGCAGCGTCAGGCAGAACTGCAGGATGTCATCGACTCGACGGATGCTTGGAACATGGATTCGAAACTCGACCGTGCGATGGCAGCCCTGAACTGTCCTCCTGGCGATTGGAGCGTGAAGACGTTGAGTGGTGGTGAGCGCCGTCGTGTGGCCCTGTGCCGACTGTTGCTTCAGAAGCCCGACGTGCTGTTACTCGACGAGCCTACCAACCATCTCGATGCAGAGTCGATAGACTGGTTGGAGCAGCATTTGCAGCAGTATGAGGGTACGGTGATTGCCGTGACCCACGACCGCTATTTTCTCGACGATGTGGCAGAGTGGATTCTCGAACTGGATCGTGGCGAGGGCATCCCTTGGAAAGGCAACTATTCCTCATGGCTG
>Ga0310696_10005245_pt1 | contig 15673 bp, 11 predicted proteins | sample AusTroGonzalo_MG_4_FD_203885 | JGI IMG/M metagenome (GOLD analysis project Ga0310696, IMG submission 203885) | Bovine rumen microbial communities from tropical cattle in Woodstock, Queensland, Australia - Gonzalo_02 (v2) (version 2) | ecosystem: Host-associated > Mammals > Digestive system >...
ATGCTGAAAGGACACATTTGGCTCTCAATGTGGTATTTCTCCAGCTCGCGCTTGATGACAGGGTCGTCGTTCCAGAAAACGAAGGCATCGTTCTCGGTCTGGTTCTGCAAGATACGCATCTTCGCATCGGTGTATTCCTGCATGGAGTTGTGGTAGCGGTCGAGATGGTCGGGAGTAATGTTCAGCAAGACGGCGATATTGGCACGGAAGTCGTACATGTTGTCCAACTGGAAGCTGGAGAGTTCGATGACGTAGTATTCGTGCGGTTCCTCGGCCACCTGAAGAGCAAGGCTGCGTCCGATGTTTCCGGCAAGTCCCACATCGTAGCCAGCCTTCTTGAAAATGTGGAAGATGAGGCTGGTGGTCGTTGTTTTTCCATTAGAACCTGTGATGCAAATCATCTTGGAGTGCGTGTACCGTCCTGCGAACTCTATTTCACTGATAATGGGAATGCCAGCGTCCTTCACTTTCTGCACCATGGGAGCAGCGTCGGGAATACCAGGGCTTTTGATGATTTCGTCGGCGTTGAGGACGAGTTCTTCCGTATGTTGTCCCTCTTCCCATTGAATGCCGCGTTCGTTCAGCATTTCTTTGTAGTGGGGCTTGATTTTGCCCATATCAGTGACAAAGACGTCGAAGCCTTCTTTCTTTGCCAAAGCGGCAGCACCAACACCGCTTTCTGCGGCACCAAGTATTACAATTCTTTTCATCTTACAACTTTCAGTTTTCAATAGTTATCTTATCTTCAACGTAACGATGGCCAATGCGCACATCATAATAGTGACAATCCAGAAACGAGTGGTAATCTTTGATTCCAGCCAGCAACCTTTCGGCCACTTCAAGAGCACTCGGAAGTCGGCGGGAAGCTGTCCAGGAGCCACTCGGAAGGTGTCATGTATCGGGGCACGCTTGAAGAAACGGAGTTTCAGGTTACGTTTGTTGCCATATTTTGCATAGTTCGTTTGCAGGATGACACTGATGCTCTCAGCAAGGAAGACGAAGCAGATGAGAGGCAGTAGCAACTCCTTATGGATGATGATGGCTGTCACGGCAATAATGCCACCGATTGCCAAGGAGCCTGTGTCGCCCATAAAGACCTGGGCGGGATAGGCATTGTACCAAAGGAAACCGACGAGTGCGCCGACGAAAGCCATGAGGAAGACGACCAGTTCCTCGGAACCAGGAACGAACATAATATTCAAATAGGAAGCCATGCTGATGTGCGAGGACACATAGGCAAGGATGCCCAGCGCGAAACACATGATAGCGGAGTTGCCTGCGCAGAGTCCGTCCATTCCATCGTTCAAGTTTGCACCATTGGAGACCGCCATGACTACAAAGGTCGTCACGAGAACAAACAGAATCCATCCGGCAGCAGCACGATAATGTCCTAACCACTGGAAGGCATCAGAATAGCGTAAGTTGTTGTTCTTCACGAAAGGAATGGTGGTGACGGTGCTCTTGACGGCTTGGCTTCGGTGGACAACGATTTCCGTGCCATTTTGTCGTTCTGTAGCCACGTTCTCGTGAACGACAGCATCTGGACTTAGCCAGAGTACCAAGCCGACTGCCAGTCCTAAGATGGCTTGCCCCACCAGCTTAAAGAGCGGACGGATGCCATCCTTACCCTTGGTCATTTTCGTATAGTCGTCTATGAAGCCGAGCAGACCTAACCAGATGGTAGTTCCCAGCATAATAAGCATATAGATGTTTCGCAGACGTCCGAAGAGTAATGCCGGGACAATGGTGGCGACAATAATAATGATACCTCCCATCGTGGGTACACCCACTTTGGTAACACCGTATGGGTCGATTTCGGCATTGCGCTGTGCCTCACTGAGATTTTTGCTTTTCATCCACTTGATGAACCATTCACCGAAAACCGCGGAAATAATCAGCGAGAGAACCAGTGTCAGGATGGCACGGAAGGAGATATAGCTCCACATGTGGGAGCCGGGAATGCCATAAGCATTAAGATAGCGAAAGAGATAATATAGCATCGGATGAGTTTTTTAAGATTTAGAGGCCAAAGGCTTCACGAACGACTTCATGGTCATCGAAATGGTGCTTGACCCCCTCGATTTCCTGATAGTCTTCGTGGCCTTTTCCTGCGATGAGAATGACGTCGCCAGGTTGGGCAAGAGCACAAGCTGTGCGAATGGCTTCGCGACGATCCACGATGCTGATAACCTTGCGCTTGTCATCGGAAGAGGTAATGCCGGCCAGCATATCGTCGATGATTGCCTCGGGCTTCTCGAAGCGGGGATTGTCGGAAGTGATGATGACGCGGTCGCTGGCACGTACTGCCGACTGTGCCATCAACGGGCGTTTTCCCTTGTCGCGATTGCCACCTGCTCCGCATACGGTGATGCATTGTCCGGGTTTCTTCAGGATCTCGTTGATAGTGGCCAACACATTGTCCAAAGCATCGGGGGTGTGGGCATAATCCACAATAGCTGTAACGCCTTCACGGGAACGAATGGCTTCGAAGCGACCGTTGACTGGGTGTAGGGTGCTCATGACCAAAAGAATATCTTCCGGTGCCTTGCCCAGACAGATGGCAGCACCGTAGACAGCCAGCAAGTTCGATACGTTAAAACGTCCAATGAACTGGACGAACAGTTCCCGGCCATTGATTTCGATGGACATTCCGTCGAAGTCTTCTTCGATGATGCGGGCGTGAAAGTCTGCCATGTTGCGGAGGGAATAGGTCTTCACGCTGGCTTGCGTGTTCTGAACCATGAAAGCACCGTTCTTGTCATCTGCATTCGTTACGGCAAATGCCCCCTTCGGCAACATATCGAAGAAGCCTTTCTTTGCATCGCGGTAGGCCTCCACGGTCTTGTGGTAATCCAGATGGTCGCGAGTGAGGTTCGTGAAGATACCGCCACGGAACTTCAAGCCTGCAATGCGGTGTTGAACGACACTGTGGGAACTCACCTCCATGAAAGCATAGCGACAACCTTCATCGGCCATGCGACCAAGCAGACGGTTCAGGGTGATAGGGTCAGGAGTGGTATGATCCGTGGGAATCGCTTCGTCATCGATGTAGTTGCATACAGTGCTGATCAATCCGCATTTATAGCTGAAATGACGGAAAATGTTGAAGAGCAAGGTTGCGATGGTTGTCTTTCCATTGGTGCCTGTAACGCCGATTAAGTCCAGTTTCTCCGTCGGGTCGCCGAAGAAGTGATGTGCCAACAAGCCTTCGGCAATGGTGGAGTCCTCTACAATAATATAAGTTACATTACGTGAGGTTCCGGCAGATAATTCCGTTTCTTTCTCGGAAGGAGTATATGGTGCTTGGCATACTACGGCCACAGCACCTTGCTCGATGGCTTTGGGAATAAACTTATGGCCATCGACCTGGGTACCAGGGACAGCAATGAACAGGAAACCAGGTTTCACCTGACGCGAGTCAATGGCGATGTCGAGTACTTCGACATCCAAAGAACCCGTAATCTGAACAGGTTGGATAACTTTTATGAGTTCTGAGAGTTTCATATCTTGTCTTATTTCGTTAAGTTACAATGTATTTCGATGGTCTGGCCTTCTACAGCTTTGTTTCCGGCGAAGATGCTTTGCTTGGCTACACGGCCTTGTCCGTGGACACGGACTTTCAGGTTTTGGGACTCCAGAAGGGCTACGGCTTGACGTACTCCCAACCCTATGACGTTGGGAACAATTCCAGCTACGGTGTCGGGCATTTCCACGGCGGCGGGAGCTTCAAACACCGAAGTACTGTCAGCAGCGTCCGTGACGGGACGGTAGGAACCTTTTGACATGACGTATTTTGCCAGTTCCCTGAAGACAGGGCCAGCCTGACCGCCACCTGATGCCGGGGAACCGCTCTTCAGGATGCAAACCACACAAGTGTATTTGGGAGCCTCAGACGGGTAGAAGCCTGCAAAGCTGACCATATAGCGGGCGGGAGAGCTATGGTAGCTGCCTTTGGCGTCAGCCACTTGGGCCGTTCCTGTCTTGCCACAGACCTTGAACTGTTTGCAGCCAGCTTTTTTGCCCAATCCCTTCGGGTCGTTGACAACCCGCTCCAGGATTTCGTGAATATCGCGCAGCGTCTTTGGCGAACAGATACGTTGCTTCACCACTTCGACGGGGAACTCCTTCAAGATTTCACCGTCCTTCTCGATGGCGCGGACGAATCGAGGTTTCACCATACATCCATTGTTGGCAATGGCATTGTAGAACGTGGCGGTATAGATAGGAGGTATCTGGGTCTCATAGCCAATGCTCATCCAGGGGAGCGTGGTTTTGTACCAATGTGGGTCGTTGGGCTTCGGACGGCGTACATTAGGTCTTCCGCTTCCGGGGAAGGGGAGGTCAAAAGCCAGACCTACGCCTTCACGATGTAGACCGTCGACGAATTTCTCGGGATGGTCTTTGTAATTCTCATCGATGAAACGGCTTACGCCCACATTGGAGGAAAACATGAGGCATTCGTCAACGGTAATGGTGCCATAACCGCCTTTGCGCCAGTTGTGATCCTTCATCACACGACCGTGCATCGGCCATTGTCCATTGCCCGTGTCGATAGTTTGTCCTCGATGGATGACACCGTCTTCCAGGGCAACCATCATGGATGCCGTCTTGAAGGTGGAGCCGGGCTCCCACAAGTCCGTGATGGCATTGTTCTTCACTTCGTAATACTCTCCCGGGGCAATGCGCGTGAGGCTGGTGATGGCTTTCACGTCGCCGGTCTTCACTTCCATCAATACGACGACACCGACTTCTGCATTTAGGTTTTGTAACTGGCGCTTCAGGATGGTCTCCGCTGCATCCTGCATACCGACGTCGATGGTGGTAATGAGATCCAGACCGTTGATGGGCTCAACATCTATGCGGTCTGTCCATTTTTGTCGTACTTTCTCGCGGTGATATTTTCCGTTGATGCCACGCAGGATGCTGTCATAGGCCAGTTCAAGACCGTTGCGTGCGGTGTCCGATGTTGTCATGAGGGAACCCAGTGTGCGATTTGCCAGATTCCCATAGGGCTTCTGTCGTTGGGGAATCTCTTCGCCATAGAAACCTGTTTGGATTCGTCCATGGTGGACATAGGGCAATTTCAGGAATTCCCTATATTTGATATAGGAAACTCTGCGTGCGATAAGGAGTTTGCGGTCACCTGTCCTTTTGCCGTTCAAAAGTTTTTGCCGGTACTCTTCCGCCGAATGCTCGGGGAAAAGTTCGTGTAGACCCAAACAAAGGCTGTCGAGGTCGTGGACAAAAGCGCTGTCGCGCCATAGGCGTGTCCTACGCTCGGCTACGCTGTCGTTCGGGTCGCGGACAACGAAATCCGCACGGAGGCTGTAGACAGGCATGGAACCCACCAGCAATTGACCATCTGCAGAGTAGATGTTGCCGCGAATGGCTGGAATATTACGTTGCTTCGAGGCCAAGCGCTTACGAACTACTTCCCAATAGTCTTTGTGCACTACCGCCTCATAGGCTGCCTTGCCTATGATGGACAATCCGAGGGCTGATGCTAAGATGACGATGAACAGGTAGCGTGATATGGTGTTCTTGTTATTGGATTTCATAACTTGTCTTGATTGAGAGATTAGGAAATAGCTATCGGATCAAAGGCGAAATCACTTCGCCTGTTTCTGAATGACGAAGGGAGGTTCGGTAGAAGTTTTCAGGAGGGAGTCGCCAAAAGAGTAGAGTCGTTGTTCCAGTCCGCTTTGTCTGCTCATCATGGTGAGCTCTGCGTACCGTGTAAGGGCATAGTTCTTCTTTTCAACCAGCTCTTTCCGCAGACGTTCTTCTTCAATAATCTCTTGCTGGGCGGCATAACGGTTACTGATATAGACAATGGCGAGCAACATCAGGAAGAGGATAAACCAAATCTGACGGCGCAGGAAGTTAGCAAGCAGGAAATCGCCGAAAAGGAACTTTCGGAGTGAGAATTGGGAGCCTTGCGCGTCAGCTTGCGGAGCCTTGAAGGACTCAACAGGGTTCTCCTCCTCTTCTTCGGTGGCGATGATTTCCTCTTGTGGTGAATCAGCCTCTTCGCTTTCAGCCGTATTCACGCACTCTTGCCCATCCACCTCGATGGCGAATGGGATATCGTCCGTATTGACGTTCGGATGCAACGCATCCTGTTCGTTCTCTTGAACCTTACTCATACCGTTTCTACCCTTAAAAAAATATAATACCGAATCTACTTTTACCGTTCAAATATCATAGAGGCGCCTGATTATCCGTATCTATCAACGCTCATTTAGATTTTCTCTGCTATGCGCAGGATGGCACTCCTGCTGCGGGGATTGCTCGTCTGTTCGTCTGTACTTGCCGTCAAAGGCTTGCCGATGGGGCGCAGGGGGGATGAAACTCGTCCGTAGATGTCCTGTTCTACCTGCCCTTCGACGTTTCCCGAACGCATCAGGTTCTTCACCATGCGGTCTTCGAGTGAGTGGTAGCTTATGACGACCAATCGGCCTCCAGGACGCAGGAGTTCGGTGGCGGCATTCAGCATCTCGCGCAAAGCTTCCATTTCCTGGTTAACCTCTATGCGCAACGCCTGGAAGGCTTTTGCCAGCTCTTTTTTGGCCGTCGTCGGCACGTCGCCGTCAGTCCGGCGGTCACCTCCGTGGCCCAACATTGGCAGCAGCAGGTCTACCATTTCGTCCGTCGTTCGGATTTCTTTTTGGCTTCGTGCCTTCACAATCGCATCGGCGATTCTCCGTGCCTGTCGCAGTTCTCCGTAGACGTAGAAGATAGAAGCCAGTTGCTCCCGCGAGTACGTGTTGACAACATCAGCAGCCGATTGTGTCGCGCGTTTGTTCATGCGCATATCCAATGCTGCGTTTGTCCTGAAGCTGAAACCACGGCTGGCATCGTCGAAATGATGGCTGGAAACTCCGAGGTCTGCGAGCAGCCCGTCTATCGCTTCCACATGGTAGTAGCGCATCCAGTTCTTCAGATAACGGAAGTTGGAGCGAACCAACGTCCATCGGCTGTCGGGTTCAGAACCCTGTGTGCCGGCGGCGATAGCCAGGGACAATGCGTCTTCGTCCTGGTCGAAGCTGAACAGGCGTCCTTTGTTCCCTAAACGGCTCAGAATCTCACGACTATGGCTTCCTCCTCCCAGCGTCACGTCCACGTAAACACCCGAAGGTTTGATGTTTAAACCATCCACTGATGGCTGTAGCATCACGGGAATATGGTACACCTGCGCTTCCATGGCGCAAAAATACGAAGTTTATTCCATCCGTGCAAGGAGTTTCTCAAATTTCTTTTCTAAAATGTCGTAAAGCAGTAAACAACTGCCTGTTACATCCTTCAAGTATTACTTTAACTCCAAGGGCCTATTTCAGGTGTTCATTGAACCATCGGGTGATGCTTCGGAAAAGATGCAGGCGTGTCTTGCCTCCGTAGATACCATGGTTCCGGTTGGTATAGGTGAGTTGCATGAAGGGTTGGTCGGCCTGAACCAATGCCTCGGTCAGTTCTGCTGTATTGCGAAGATGGACATTATCGTCGGCCGAGCCGTGACAGATCAGCAGGGCGCCGTGTAGTTTGGCGGCACGGGTGATGGGGTTCTCGTCGTAGCCGGAGGGATTCTCCTTGGGCGTGCGCATGTAACGTTCCGTATACACGGTGTCGTAGAAGCGGTAGCTGGTGACGGGAGCCACGGCCACGCCAGCGGCAAAGGCGGGACGGCCTTCTGTCAAAGACATCAATGTGTTAAACCCGCCGTAGGACCAACCCCAGATGCCTATGTGGTCCTTGTCCACATAGGGCAGACTGCCCAGATAGAGTGCGGCCTCCACCTGGTCTTTGGCCTCCAGGAGTCCGAGGTGCTGGTAGGTCTGCTTCTCGAAGCTCGCTCCGCGACCGCCTGTGCCTCGGCCGTCCACGCATACGCAGATGAAACCCTGCTGTGCGAGGTAGTGTTCATAGAGGCAACCGCCCATGTTGCCGGCATTCCACGAATCCAGCACCTGCTGCGAGCCGGGACCGCTGTATTGGTACATGACGATGGGGTATTTCCTCGAAGCCTGAAAATCAGCGGGCTTGACCATATAGCCGTTCAGCTCCACCCCTTCACTGGTCCTGAAGCTAAAGAACTCGGGCTTGGCCAGCCTCAATCCTGCCACTTTCGACTTCAGGCTTTCGTTGTCTTCCAGTACCTTCAATGGGGCTTTGCTGCCCACGGTGTTCAGGGTAGTAACGGGGGGAGTGGTGATGTTGGAGTATACATTGAGGTAGTAGCGGAAGTTCTTGCTGAAGACTGCGCTGTTGGTTCCGCGCTGGGTGGAGAGTTGAGTTACTTTTCCCTTGGCGTCTGACCGATAGACGGCCTGATACTGAGGCCCTTCCTCGTTTGCGGCATAGAAGCATTCTCCTGTCTGAGGATTGTAGCCGTAGAAGTTCTTGACGACGAACTGTCCGCGGGTGAGTTGGCGTTTCAGCGTGCCGTTGAAGTCATAGAGGTAGGCGTGGTTCCATCCGTCGCGTTCGCTCATCAGGATAAATTCTCCGGGAAGCAGTTGTAGGTTCTTGTAGGGTTCTTCCGTGACATACCTGTCAATCTGGTCGCGTACGATCAGCTTGCACTCTGTAGAGCGGGGGTTGGCGATGTAGATGTTCAGACAATCCTGATGGCGGTTTTGTGTAAGCACGAGCAACTTCTCGGGGTCGTCGGTGAATCGGATGCGGGGCACGTAGCCGTCCTTGTCCAGTGGCAGCTTCATCTGGCGGATGACGTGGCTCTTGATGTCATAGCTGTGTACGCTGACCGTGGAGTTTCGTTCGCCGGCTACCGGGTATTTGTAGGTGTAAGAGCCTGGATAGGAGGCGTATTCCTCGTGGCTCGGGAAGGTTCCGCAATAGAGGGGGAAGGAGAACTGCGGCACTTCGCTCTCGTCGTACCGAATCCAAGCCAGCATGGTTCCGTCGGCATTGAAGTCGAATGCGCGGGCGAAGCTGAATTCCTCTTCGTTCACCCAGTCGGGTTTGCCGTTGATGATTCTGTTGTACTCGCCGTCCTTGGTCACCTGTATCTCCGCATTGTTGAACAGTAGTTTCACTAGGAACAGGTTCCCGCCACGCACGAAGGCTATCATGGTGCCGTCGTTGGAGAAGGCTGGCTGTTCCTGTGGGCCGCCGTCGCTGAGGGGGACGAGCGTGCGGTTGCGTACATTATATATATAATATACGGCGGTGAATGAGTGGCGGTAGATGGGCTTCCGTTCCGTCTGGATGAGGATGGTCTTCTCGTCAGGACTCATGATATAGCCGCTGAAACTCTCGATGTGCTTGCTTCCTTTGGTATTGTTCACGTCGAAGAGGACGCCCGTCTGCTCTCCTGTGCGGAAGGAGCGGGCGATGATTTGCTGTCCGTCGGGCGAGATTTGGGAATACTGTTCACCATCGTTCAGCGGATGCACGCCGGTAATGCTGCGGGCGCCGTAAACTCCGCTCGTAAGGTCTTCAAGGCGTAGGTTGTCGGCCTTGGCAGGCAGGAAAACGGCCAAAACAGCCAGCACAGTAAGGAGAAAATGCTTCATAATTGGATTTTACGATTATTTGTTATTTGTGCCACAAAAGTAGCGTTTGTTTTCCAATTAGCCAAACTTTCAGCCCTTTTGCTTGAACTTTCTGCGGAAAAAGCTTCAAACAGTCTTTTGTCTTCCCCAAAGTGTCCTGAAAAAAAAGCGTAAAAACTTTTGGAAGGAATGAGAAAAGCGCTACATTTGCAGCGTCTAACAACCTTCCGAAGCAACTTATCCATACATAACCCCACACCATGAAGATTGAAACAATCATGGCCAACCTGGAGGCCAAACATCCAGGAGAGAAAGAGTACCTGCAAGCCGTGCGCGAGGTGCTCATGAGCATCGAGGAAGTCTACAACCAACATCCAGAGTTCGAGCGTGCCAAGCTCATCGAACGTCTGGTGGAACCCGAGCGGATTATCACCTTCCGCGTACCTTGGGTCGACGACAAGGGCGAGGTACAGGTGAACCTCGGCTACCGCGTGCAGTTCAACAGTGCCATCGGCCCCTACAAGGGCGGCCTGCGCTTCCATGCCAGCGTGAACCTCAGCATCCTGAAGTTCCTCGGCTTCGAACAGACCTTCAAGAACGCTCTCACCACCCTGCCCATGGGCGGCGGCAAGGGCGGCAGCGACTTCAGCATCCGTGGTAAGAGCGATGCCGAGGTCATGCGCTTCTGCCAGGCTTTCATGAGCGAGCTCTTCCGCTACATCGGTCCCGAAATCGACGTACCCGCAGGCGACATCGGCGTCGGTGCCCGCGAAATCGGCTACCTCTTCGGCCAGTATAAGAAGCTCACCCGCGACTGGAGCGGCGTGCTCACCGGCAAGGGGCTCGAATACGGCGGCTCGCTGGTGCGTCCCGAAGCCACCGGCTTCGGCGGTCTCTACTTTGTCAGCGAGATGCTGAACACCCACGGCAAGGACATCAAGGGCAAGACGGTGGCCATCAGCGGCTTCGGCAACGTTGCCTGGGGTGCCGCCACCAAGGCAACACAACTGGGAGCCAAGGTCGTCACCATCAGTGGCCCCGATGGCTACATCTACGACCCCGATGGCATCAGCGGCGAGAAAATCGACTATCTGCTCGAACTCCGTGCCAGCGGCAACGACATCTGCGAGCCTTATGCCGAGGAATTCCCCGAAGCTACCTTCTACCCCGGCAAGAAACCTTGGGAAGTCAAGTGCGACATTGCCCTGCCCTGTGCCACCCAGAACGAACTCAACGGCGACGACGCCCGTCAGCTCATTGCGAACGGCGTGCAGTGCGTAGGCGAGATTTCCAACATGGGTTGCACGCCCGAGGCCATCGATACCTTCGTCGCTGCCAAGATGCTCTTCGCGCCGGGCAAGGCCGTGAACGCCGGTGGTGTCGCCACCTCCGGACTCGAGATGAGCCAGAACGCCATGCACATCAGCTGGAGGGCAGACGAAGTTGACCAGCGGCTGCATCAGATCATGCACGCCATCCACGCCCAATGCGTGAAGTACGGCACCGAACCCGACGGATATGTCAACTACGTCAAGGGCGCCAACATCGCGGGCTTCATGAAGGTTGCCAAGGCCATGATGGCACAGGGCATCGTATAAGCCGCCCCGCCGCCATCTCCCACACACGAATAGTTTTGGTTCTGCGTCCATTTGGGTGTATCCACCCAAATAGGTGCAGAACCAAAAAATTTTGTTTGTAAAAGTTACCATCATCCGTCACCTTTTCCGCGTAACAGGCAGATTGTCAGCCTGCTATCGGGTGATGGTAAGGTGACGGTAAGCCTGTTTTCGAGCAAAAGAAAACCCGATGCGCCTGAAAATGAGGACGAAAGATTTAATTTACCGTCACCTTTTTGGTATGAAGACCAAAAAGCTTGCAGGAATGGAAAGAAATGATATGGAACGGGTAAGGAAAGGAAACAAATTAGAACAAATAAGCACAAATTTAGACCACAAATAGAGAAAGAAAACAATGCGCAAGAATACGCAAGAATTTAATTCAAAAAATAAGAAACAAATAGATTTTTATAGAACCACGGATTTCACGGATTAAACGGATTTCTCAGTAAACAGCCTCGTAAATCTGTGCTCGGCGCTTGCGACGCTTGACACTTCAAGAGTTTCGATTGCCATTACACAGATTCGGAGCTGGAAGAAATCCGTGTAATCCGCGAAATCCGTGGTGTATATTGTAGTGTAATAGTGGGACACGCCTGAACCCTTAAGGGTTCAGCCTCCAACCCTTAAGGGTTCACGCTCTAACCCTTAAGGGTTCTGACGCAAACCCCTACGGCTTCAAAACTATATAGCTGGGGTGACGGTAACTCGACGATTCTATCTGACTCATACACAACCGCTTGAAGTGCGTTTCTGAGCAAAAGAATCGGGAAATACCGTTTACTGTCACCTTACCGTCACCTTACCGTCACCCGATAGTAGGCTGACAATCTGACTGTTACGTGAAAAAGGTGACGGGTGACGGTAACTTTTACAACAAACTTTAGAAATTACAATTTCTGCATTTTCTGCCGCCCCGAAAGGTAAATTTGCTGTAGTATTTGTCCCTATGTCCAAATTTTCTTGTACCTTTGCGGCCAAGAAATACAAGAAATAACCAACCCAACGACATTAACCGAGAGTGGATTTCAGAGATGAGAAAGATGGAGGAGATAACATTGTTTAACTCGAAATAGATATATTACGATATGCTCAAGCCCTACAAGATAGCCGACTACATCAGCGAGTACAAGCCCGAATGGGCCTGCACGATGCCCGACGGCTGCCCGCCGGAGGACGTGCTCGTGGCCGAGGCGCACCCCTTCTTCCGTCTCGCGCAAAAGGCCGACGCCTACACCGCCGACGATTTCAAGAGCTATGCCGAGGCCGATCCGCAGCACCAGTGGGGCCAGATGCTCCCCCTCGCCGTCGGTCTCTCGCTCATCGAGGGCGAGGCGAAGGCCCGCCGCAGCCTCAAGCTCCCGATGTTCCGCCGCTACCGGGGCATCATCGCCCTCATGCTCCAGCCCGCCGCCGGCGTGGAGAAGCAGACCGGCGCCCACCGCTCGCACTACACATGGTGGCGCACCCGTGCATTCCAGATGTCGAACCTAAACATGCTCACAATATGAGACAACTCACACTTACCGCCACGCTCGAATACTACGACGTGCCGCAGATCATCACCGCCACCGACGCCACCGGCACCCGCTACCTCTGCACGCTCTACGCCCACGAAGCCGACGGCTATCGCTACCTCGGCGTACAGATTTCCGAGCCGCGACTGATGGCCTTCGTTGGTGGACAACTCGACCTGCGCGACGCCTACCTCCACCCCGAGGTCAGCGATGCCCTCTACACTGTCAGCGTCGCTGCCGAGCAGCTCATGGCCGAACCCATCCGGCCCGCCGACATCGACGAGGCGATGCTCCCTGAGACCGGCTACTACTTCGATGCCGACGACCTCACCGACGATGCCGACGCTCAGACCGACACCTACCAACTCGAGGTGCCTGCCCACGACCGCATCACCTTCTCCACCCTTATCAGTCGCATGGGCTGGCACGCCTCCTCCCTCGGCAAGAGCCTCAGAAAGATTGCAGCGCTGTAATATATCTAAAGGAACGACATAACGACTGAATAACGGCGGGAGAGAGTTTTATGAACCACCGGGACGGACATATCACAATGCGACAGACTCTATACCTATTATTTCTGATGATAGCAGTCCTGATGACAGGATGCTCAGGCAGTAGCGACCCCAAGGATACTACGGGCCGTTCAAGCGATGCCGGATTCTATCAGGCCATGGGTGTGGCCGACTCGCTCTACAACTGTATGCAGTTCCGCGATGCCTACAAACTGTACCTACAGCTGTTGGACAGCATGGAGGCCGAAGCCGACAGCGAGAAGAGGCTGAGCGTGCTGTATGCCCTCAGCAACACTAGCGAACTCTCCGGCCATAAGGCCGAGCAACACAAGTGGCTGCAGCAGTTGCGCGACCTGGCCGAGCAGACGGGCAACGACTACTATCAGTCGCTGGCCCACGTCACGATGGGCCAGAACCTCTTCTTCGAGGGCGACCGCGAGAAGGGCATCTACTGCGTGAACCAAGGCATCGACCTGATGGCGAAGACCGACCTTGAAAATACCGACCACCTGATACACGGCAACCTGAATATGCTGGCCAGCATGTATAGTGCGATGAAGGACTACGACCAGGCGCTGAAGACCAACGAGCGCAACCTACAGCTGACGATGCATGGCACACGTTGGGGGGCTGCTCCGAACCAGCAGCTGATTGACCGCCGCATGGCATTGGCGAAAATGGCATCCTTGTTAGCCAGGATGGGACGCTCGTCCTCTGGCCGCTTGCAAAGCCAATACTACCAGCAGGCTGACTCGACCTACGATGCTTGGCAGGCTGTTCAGTACGAGGGCAACCACACCCGCGACTATTTCATCGTAGATTACATGAAGAATCGCGGCCGCTATCAGGAGGCCGTCATCATCTATAACGACTTGATTGAGCGCGTGCGCCAGCATGGCGACACCTTGGGCGAGATGATGAACACCGCCAAGTGGGGCCTGGCCGAGGTCTATCGGAGGATGGGCCACAGCGAACAGGCCGCCGACCTCTACGAGCAGGTGCTTGAGATACAGGACACGCTGAAGAGCCGCAAGGCCAAGCATACGGCCCAGGAACAGGCCGCCGTCTATCATGAAAAGGAGCAGGAGCAGACCATCATGCAGCAGCAGGCCGAGAACACCCGCCAGCGCTATCTGCTGGTCTGCGTCCTCGCCGTCCTCATCGGTGTCACGGTCCTGGCCGTCGTCATTTTCCGCAAGGAACGCATCATCAGACGCAAGAACCACTCGCTGGCCGCCCAGATCACCGAGGCCATCAATTACAAGAAGATGTACTGGGACGAGAAACTGGCACAGGCAAAAACACCAACCCCGGCACCTGCCGCCACCCCCGACGACCTGAAGGCGCTCACCGACGAACAGCTCTTCCAGCATATCAACGAGGTTGTCATTCAAGAGTGCCTTTTCCTCGACCCCGATTTCGACCGCCAGACCATCATGGACCGCTTCCAGTTGTCGAAAGAGCGCGTGGGTGCCGTCTTCTCCAAGGGCAGCAAGTATGTCAAGCTCAATAGTTATGTACTGCAGTTGCGGCTCGAACATGCCGCCCACCTGCTGACCGACGAGCCAGAGCGCACCATTGCACAGATTGCTGCCGACTGCGGTTTCGGCAGCAGCGCCTACTTCAGCGACCGCTTCCGCCAGCATTACGGCATGGCTCCCTCAGACTACCGCGCTGAAGCCGCCAAAAAGCAGGGGTGACTCGATAACTCTCTCTCTTCCTATTCGTCTCACAGGGCTTTCAATCTTGTTTGAAAGCCCTTTCAATCTTGTCTGCTGGGCTTTCATTCTTGTCTGAAAACCCTTTCAATCTGGTCTGAGCATACCATAATTTGTTTGGGTTCGGGCTTTTTTTGTGTAACTTTGCAGCCATGAAGCAATTGTCCCCAAAACTCAAGCGTAACACGATTGCGTGTCCCAAGTGTGGAAGGCAGACATCATTCAACATGCCGAGTGATGCTATCGACGAGGAGGGAGAATTCTACCGCTGCCAGCATTGCAACTGGGTGTTCCACTACAGGGCATGAATCCAAAACCAATAAGGGCAAGAAATTTTCATTAACTAATATTATTAACAATTAAAACAACAAAATTATGAGAAAGAAATTACTTTCATTGCTCGTGCTGCTCATGGTGGCAGTGACGGGTGCGTGGGCCGAGACGACAATCGTCACATGGACCAGCAGCGGCTCCTATGAAAACAACAACAGCCGCGGCGGCGTCACGCTTTCGGGTGAAGTCGTCGAGTACATCTGGGATGATTTATCCGGAGGTGAATGGCGGCTGGCGTACGATAGTGAACAGGGCACGTTCACGACCTCGCTTGGCAACTTCACCAGCATCGTTATCAGTGGAGGCTATATCGATGGCTTCTTTGGTACGGGCTGGAATGGCAGGACGTGGACAGGCAATGCTTCCAGTGTTCCGTTCACAGGATACTTAACAGACGATAATGGGCAAGAGCCTTGGACGATTACCTTTACGATTGCTTCCGCCGAACCCGAACCGGCAGGCGAC
>Ga0310696_10005246_pt1 | contig 15669 bp, 24 predicted proteins | sample AusTroGonzalo_MG_4_FD_203885 | JGI IMG/M metagenome (GOLD analysis project Ga0310696, IMG submission 203885) | Bovine rumen microbial communities from tropical cattle in Woodstock, Queensland, Australia - Gonzalo_02 (v2) (version 2) | ecosystem: Host-associated > Mammals > Digestive system >...
CGGTTGTCGATGGGACGGGCAGAGCGGGCCCCGGAGCGGCTACGAGCGGAAGCGGCGCGGGGGCGCAAATGGGAAACGACGCTGGAGGCCTTGCGGGAGTTTTGTGAGACGCAAAAAGGGGCGATCGTCGCAGATATCGCGTCGCATTATTACGACGATACTGAGCAGCTTAGGAATTTAGCCGCGCGGCTCGAGGTGCTGGCAGCGTTCCAAAAGAGCGCGGAGGCGTACATCGAGCAAGGGCGGCTTGCGGAAAACAAGTTGAGGGAGGATGAGGCATGAGCGCGAAACGAAAGGCAGCATTCGCGCCGGAGGAGATAGTGGAGCTGTGCTTCGCGAAAGTGCTGGAGTATGAGAGATACGAGGACACCAGACAGCAGAAAGCGCAGTTCAAACGGAAACTCCGGGCGTATCGAGATGAGATCTTATCGGCGTTGAATGCCGGAAACGTAAACGAGGAGGGCGAGACGGATGGCGGAAGCACAGACACAGCAGATTGAGGCAGCACAGGAGACTGCGGATATAGCACCCGTCGAGGAACAGACGGAAGCGCAGCAGACGGGACCGGAAGCAGAACACGCGGAACCCGAACGGGCAGAAGAGCATGAGGACACGCTGAAAGGGCTTGGCGAGCTGGAGCTGGATTCGGAGGCCCAGGCGCAGGCGCTAATAAAGATGGGGCTTGCTGGGGACGGGGAATATGAGCCCCCCGCTGACACAGGGGCGGAAGCCGAGCCGAAGCCAGAGTCCACGGCGGAGTTCTACACGGCGGAGGAGCTGGGGAACACGCCGCTTGACGCGATAGACATGAAACGTCTGCCGGAGGGTGCAAGAGAGTATCTGCCCATCGTGAAGCGGAACATGGACGCCGCACGGCAGGCTATAGCGCATCTCCAGCAGCAGAATGCCATGCTCATGCAGCAGCTTCAGGCAAACACGACGGCACAGGCCCCGGCGCCGGCAAACCCGGACTTCAAGGCTCTGGCGGCTCAGGCCGCGAAGATCGCCAAAGAGAGACTGGGGCTGGGCGAGGATGACGACCTCGACATGACATATGAGCCGGAACACGCGGCGGCGTTCCACATGGCGATGAGGGAAGTTGCCGACGGCATGAGGCAGAGCGAAGCGGCACCGGCCAACGTCGTGGATATGGGTGCGGCGCGGGAATGGGACGCGTATGTGTCTCAGCTCGGGGCACAGCCCGACGCGGCAGCTCGGGTTAAGTGGATCACGGAGAAGCTCACTCAGGCAGGTAAGAACCCCAATATGCTGGGGGAGTATATCAGGCAGACAGGGGACTACGCCGGGGCGCGGCGAGTTATAGACGCATGGAACAGGATGTACGACACGGAACAGGCACGTATGTCGCAGGCGGTGAAAAATCAGGCACGGCCTGTGCAGAAGCCGCCGGTTCTCGAGGGGGCCTCCGGCACGGACGCCGGGGGACGGAGAAGCATGAACTTACGGGCTTTTGGGGCTATGGAGGAAAACCCGGAAGCGCAGGCACAAGCCTTACTGAAATTGGGCTTGGTCTAAAAATTAAGGGGAGGAAAAATCAATGGCTAGTACCACATATGAGGCAGTAGGGAACAAGGAAGATGTCAGCGACATCATAACTAACATATCGCCGTTTGATACGCCGCTGCATTCGCGGCTCGGCAGGACAACGGCAACGGCAGCATACCACGAGTGGCTGGAGGACGAGCTGGGAGCGGCACGGGATAACGCTTTCCCCGAAGGCTTCACCTTCGCGACGGAGAAGGTCCCGACACGCACAAGACTGGGGAACTACACGCAGATCATGTGGCGCGGCATTCACGTCACCGGCACTCAGGAAGTCGTGGCCAAACACGGGCTTACCTCCGAAATGGCGTACCAGATGCAGAGGACGCTCAAAGAACTTTCGATGGACTGGGAGCGGGCGCTTCTCACTCAGGACACGAGAGAGGCCGGAAGCACCGCTGATATGACGCGAAAGTTCGGCGGCCTGCCGTACTGGATCGTCACGCACATGATCGACAACGGCGGGACACCGCGTCCTCTGACGTTCGACCTTATCAACAGTGCGCTGGAGGAAGTATGGCGCGACGGCGGACATCCGACGATATTGCTTGTGTCTCCGCGTTCAAAGCGAATAATAAGCACCTTCACGGCAGGGAGTACCAAGTACATGGACGGAAACAAGACGCACCGCCTGTCGCAGATGATAGACGTTCTGGAGACGGACTTCGGGACGCTGCAGTGCGTGGTCGACCGCCACATACCGAGCGACGACGACGTCGTGTACGGGCTCAGCCCGGAGTACATGAAGAGGGCCATCCTTCGTCCGTTCAAGAAACAGGCGATACCCAAGCTCTCTGATATGGAGCGGCAGGGCATACTCGGCGAGTGGACGCTTGAGATGAGGGCGGAGAAAGCTCATTTCGCGATCAAAGACCTTGATGGCCTTGTCCCGACGGCGTAGCCATCATGATTGCGCAGGAGCTGGAGCTCAAGGGCGATGGCGAGGAAATAAAGCTAATCAACCACATCAACACCGATGACGCTGAAAAGCTGAATTGGGAGACCGCACAGGGGAACGGGAAAGGCTTTATCCGCGGCGAGAGCGGGGAAGTCGAAGGACGGCTCATCGGACGTATCCCGGCGGAGGACGCAGCCATGCTGGAGGCGCAGTTTGACCTCGACTGGCTGGCGTTCGACAGGAACGCCGATAAGCGGGCGTTTAAGCGGCTGTTAAAGCGTTTCCCGTATTGGCGGTGTTGTGAAGGGGGGATCTAGCCATGCTGGACGTTCAACGCCTTACATCATCTATCCGTTACCGGCTGAGCGACATGCAGGGGGCGCGGTATTCCGACTTCGATGTTCTCGAGGCGATCAACCGCGCCGCGTCGCTGCTGTTCGGGAGGATGGGGGCCAGGTTTGTCTGGGCGGCTGTGAAAAAGGTCGTCGTCGTCGTGCATGATGAGGCGGGGGCGAGGCTGCCGAGAGACTTCCACGGCATGAGGCGCGTCACGAGGGAGAACGTCGGGCGGACAGACCCCGGATATCGAACGGGGGATTACCGCATCGTAGGCTCGGAGTTCCGTGCAGAGCCGGGGGCGTATGGGCTGGAATACTACTACATTCCGAGGGACGTACACTCGCTTGACGCGGAGCTCGACGCACCGGAGGCAGTCAGCCCGTGGCTGGAGCAGACGGCAATAGCGGTCTTGAACGGAGACATGGCCGGGGCCGCTCAGATAGCCGAGAGCTGCTGTGACACGATCGCTGGCGGCGAGGCCGGGCGCATACCGGAGTTCGGGCCGGTGCAGATATTGGGAGGCAGGCTATGACGAGAGCCGAGATAATCAGCCTTGTCAGAAGGCATATCAGCGACGAACAGGCGACGGGATTTACCGAAGAGGGCAACCTTGAGGAACCGGGCGGAGTTGTGGAGCTGCTGAACTTCCTCGACAGGGCCGTTGACACTTACTCGAAACGCCGGGCCGAGGCCGGTGACATAAAGCTGCTCAAGCGCATGAGCGCGGAGAACATGAGGAAACTGCCGGACGACTTCATCAAGTTTGCCGGCAACGTGCCGCTTGAGGTAGTCATAGACCATGTGGAGTTTTACGGACACCCGGCGGTAAAGGTGATACCCGTGAAATACTTCGCGCGTCTGCCTTACGTCACGGCATACGAGGACGATGAGGAGCTGCCTTACGAGCACGATCAGGCTATCACCATAGCGGCGCTGGCGGCGATATACGCGCTGAATAAGCACGAGTTCAACGTCAGTCAGGACTTGATGTTGCTGGGGATGGGTGAGTCAGATGCCGGTGCGGGGGGATAAACACGGGGAGGCCGCGAAGCGTGTGTTCTACCCCGGCTTCGACGGCGGGCTTAACCTCGCGGCCCCGTCAGAGAGCATAGCGCTCAACGAGCTGAAAGAGGCCGTCAATGTGGAGTTCTCGCCGAAAAAGGGCGTCATGAAGTCACGCGGCGGGCTGGTGTGGTCAGGACATTTCGACTTTGACGTCGCGGACGCGATCCGCGTTCCTGGGACGCGAGGCTTTCTGGTCAGGGAGAAAGGGAGCAAAAGGCTCGATTTCTTCCGCTGGAACTGCATCTGGCCCGTGCGTGGGGAGTTGTCCGGCGACGGGCCCATGAGCTGCGCGGCGTGGGGCGACGACGCTTCCGTGGTGGCAAGCGGCGGGAAGCTCCAGAAGTTCAGGCCGTGGGGAGACAGCGGACTCCCTGAGATAACCGACATAAGCGGAGCGCCGGATAAGTGCCGCGTCGCGTTCGTGCGCGACGGGAGAGTCGGCGTTGCAGCTAAGAATACCGATGATGACCATTTCGACACACTGAGATTCAGCGCCGTGGGCGACTGCGAGAGCTGGGAGAACGACGTAGAGGACGAAAGTTCCGGACAGTTCCTTGAGGTCGGCTATAAGGACGGCATGGACATCGACGCGGTCGTGCCGCTGTCAAAGGATTTGATCATCTTCAAGAGCCCGAAGGGGGAGCCGGACAAGGGCATCGTTCACAGGCTCACGGGGAGTTTTCCGGACTGGCTGCTGCTTGAGGCGGCGCACAACACGGGGACTTTCAGTCAGGGAAGCGTCCAGCCCGTAGGCAACGACGTGTTTTACCTCACGACGGCGGGGCTGGCGAGCTTATCAACAGTTACGGCGTATGGGGAAGTAAGGACCGCGTGGCCGGACAGGAAGGTAGCTAACGCCTTGGCGCAGCGGCTTCGCGACACGGCTCTTTTGTGGAACGTGGCGGTCAAGGAGCAACTGTGGATCCTGCCGGGGGACGGAAATAAGACGATATGGGCTTTCGACTGCGGGCGCGGGATATGGACGCAGCTCGAGTTCCCTGAGCCGCCGGTGTTCGCGGCGGGTGTGAGGACGGAGCTTTACGCGGTTATCGGCGCGGATATATACCACGTTCACGACGGATACGCGGCAGACGAGCTTTACAGGAAAACGCCCGTGCCGGTCAACGCGAGGATGAAGACTGGCGCGATACTTAACGGACTTCAAACGCTTATCAAGGGGGCCTTCGTTTCGTTCTCCGCGCCGCCGGAGACGGAGGCGGAGTTGAAGCTCAAGGGCTTTGAAATGCCGCTTCGCGTGGGCGGAACAGGACTTGGAGACATAGCGGGTGAACCGAACACGGAGATATGCGCGTTCACCGACGGGAGATACCTGTTCGGGAGCGCGGGAGTGGCAACGGCACGGAGACACTGCATTGTGCGCGGATGGGACGTTGTGCCGGAGATCGAGATACGCGGCGGGGGATTGGGAATACATACGATGGGATTGGAAACGGTGGAGGTGTAAATATGCCTACATTACTTGGGCCGTGGGATCCGCAGTATCCCGTCAACTTCTATGAGGGCGGGGACACGGTAACTCCGGCTTTCGGAAAACATATACAGGAAATAGAGAGAATTTACGGGCTGCTGAACGCACTGGACGCTGATAAAGTGTCGCACGGCGAACTGACGGAGATATTAAAAAGCTATGTTACCCTGACGTACCTCAACACGAAGCTGGGGGAGTACGTCACCAACGCGGCGTTTAATACCCACGTGTACAGCGGAGACCCGCACCCGAACATGACGCTGCCGTTCAGCAAGATAACGGGGGATGTGCCGGCAAGCAGGGTAAGCGGGCTTGTAGACTTGATAAAACAAAATACCATCAGCGAAGGCTCTGTAAACAAAAACGGATACGCTAAGTTCGGGAACGGATTGATAGTTCAATGGGGGGAAAGAGACTTGTCTTCACATGAAGGTGAGTTTACAGATACTTATACTGCATATTTCGCCACGACTTTCCCCAACGCTTGTTTTATCGTTATACCGGGTATTCGTGTGAATCCCACAAGTGGGAACCTGAATCATGTAAATATATTTGCACAGATCATATCATTCACAAAAACAAAGGTGGAGCTTTTACCGCAGTTCGCGCAGGAGATAGGGGATTGGTCACAGTTGGCTATTTCTTACGTCGCGTTTGGCAATTAGCGGAACGCGGGGAGAAAGCACCCGCGTTCAGTTTTAATCCCCAAGCGAGAAAGGAGAGGCGACAATGCCGACATTTCGGAACGATACAAAACGCTGGATAGACTGTTGGCCAACGATCCAGACCGGGACAGGGCCAATGCGGATCCTCGTGCGGTTCGAGCCTGATGAGGAAAGAAAGCTCAAGTTCTGGCTGCCGTGGCGCGAGAAGGGCCTTACTCTCGTTGACGCGAATGAACCGCCGGTGCCGCCGGTCACGCTGTCGTCCGGGACTTACGACTTCGAGCCCGGCATGTCGCGGGAGTTCCAGATACCGCCATGCGACAGGTACATCGTTGACCTAATCGTACAGAGCGGGCGCGTCAAGCTCTACGCCGGAGATGACCCGGCGGGGGCCGACATCGTGAAAAATGAGCTCGTGCCGTACAGATACCGGGCAATATACGACTGGGAACGAGCGCCGAGACTCCGCGTCGTGGGCATGGAGGAGAACACGAGGGTGACGCTCCACGCCGAGGCGGGATACGGAAGAATTGAGGACCTGCCATGCCGCTGATCCCCGAACACAACGCGGCAAGCATGGAGTCTCTTATGAACGAGCGCGACGAGCGGCGGCAGGACGTAGCGGCTCTGTGGGCTGAGCTTCACAGGCTTTTTGCCCTGCTCGGAGACGAGGAAGCCGAACGGCGCGAGGCTATCGGTGGTCCGTGGCGGGCTTTACGCAGCTTGACGTTCGACGACATCCACGGCGTTCTGGAAGGCGAAAGAGCGTGGGCAACGGATCACACGCCGAGGCCGGGATCATAATCTCCCCCACTTCGGGGGAAGAAAAAATTAAATCATACCGTAGAAAGCCGGTGAGGACTTGAAAAAGTGGCTGGAGTATGAGACGGACACGGGGCGCATCGTGTGTGTCCTGACCGTTGAGTTAAGCGAGGAAGCGCCGGAAGTCCAGAACGGACACTCCGTAATAGCTGTCCCGGAGGACTGGGACGGCGATACCGGCGGCTGGATCGTCCGCGGCGGGGCATTGGTGCAGATCGTCCGCATCAAGGTGCCGGTGGAGGAACAGGCGCCGCGTGAGACGTGGCTGCCGTTCGGCGGGCGCGTGGGGCAGATCATGTCGGAGTTCATTCTTGCTCAGCTTAGGGACGACGCGGAGGAGATAGAGGCGCTCAAGGCTGAGTTTCGCAGATTGGAGGCGCGGGTGTAAATGGCCAGACAAACTGATTTTGATAAGCGGATACAAAAGGCGTGGGAGGAGTTCCGCGAGGAGAACGAGAGCCCGACCGTCGGAGACGTAATAGTCGGGTTCTCGGGACTTGACCCTCAGAAGAAGGACAGCGTGTTCGAGGATCAGAAGGTAGTGAGGATCCTCGGCGAACACACGGCTACCGACACGGAGTATGACGAAATGCTCACGGAGATCGGACTGATCTAAATCATCATTATCGACCATAAGCGGGCCCGCTATGGAATATATCTTTTTCGGAGGTTTTTTATCATGGCAAACGCAAACTACACGGCGGCGATTCAGGCAAAGTTGCCAAACGTCAAGCAGGCTGAGAAGCTGGGTACGCTTCTGCTGGGGAAGATCGGGACGGAAAGCGCGAAAGCGGTGAAGTACCTGTCTGTCTCCGGCAACACCATCAGCTTCTGGAAGGACGAGAATCATACGGGAGCCGCGGATTTCACGGTGGATTTCCCCGTTGAGTATTTCCTTGACCAGACGAAGACGACGTTCGTTCAGAGCTTCGCTTTCGAGACCAACAGCACGAGCAATTATCCCGGCGCGACTGACCCCAACCTTGAGGGCAAGCCCGTCATGGTGCTGGCGGTTAAGGGGACGGACAACAGCGTGAATTACAGCTTCGTTGACCTTACGGCGTTGGTTGACACACCCGACATTGCCACGGACAACGAGTTCGACGAAATGCTCATTGAGATAGGGCTGTTGACCGCGCAGCAGCAGGGAGAGTAATGAGATAAGGGGGGCGTTAAGCCCCCTTTTTAATTTAAGGGGAATAGCAGGAGGGGTAGGGAATGGCATATACGGACGCCGGCATCGGGGCGAAAACACCTACGGTGAAAGAGATAAAGAAGGTAACTGAGCTGCTGAACACGAAGATCGGGCAGGGCGGCGGCGGCGGCAGCACAGTGGCCGTCCCAAACGAGGGCAGTGGCGTAGTGCAGATCAACGGGACGTCCAAAGCGGTGGTGAACTTCGCAACAGACGCGGAGTTTGAAGAGGCGATGGCCGCTGCGGGATTGGTTCTTGTCTAGGGCCGTGGGGAGGAATAAGAGATGGCTTACGATCTAGGAGACGCTGTAACCGTGAAACACGCGATGAGGCTGGCCTCTTATATGAGGCACAGCCCCGTTTTACAGATAGGGAAAGAGTCACCGATTGTACTACATGAAGGGGGAAGCACAACGGTTCCGGTCTATTATTGGGGCAACGGGACGTTGACCGCGACGTCGGACGACCCGAACACGACAGTATCCGTCAGCGGCGGGACGCTGACCATAAGCAGATTGGCGGGTGCGGCTGATGAGGCGATAATTTCTATAAATTTATCTGAGACAAACGAATATACTCCTTACAGCGCGTATATAAAAGTGGCGAAAGGATACCGCTACGGCTACCGCATCAACAAGAACGACAGCAACCCGGAGACGCGCGTGGCGTACCTGTATGATGCTGTTGGCCAGACCCCGGCGCACATGGACTACACGCGGGGGATATTTAACTATGGGGGCTGGGGCAACAAGTGGTTTGTGACGGAGAACAAACCCTTGATGCTGCGAAGCGACGGCACGGTGGACTATTACCTGGACCCGGACGACTACACCAAAAAGGCGAATGGTACGGCGTCCGACGTGGCGAACACGAGCTACGACGGCAACGCTATGGCACAGTTCCCGCTGTGTTGGGTGAAGCGCTGGGAGGACAGCAACTACGAGTACGAGGTCGTGTCCGACGTGCAGTGGGACAGCGACTACAAGGCTTACGCACACACACGGGCCGACGGGACTATCGCGGACTACTTCTATTGGTCGATGTTTGGCGGCAGCGGCAGTTCGAGCAAGATACGCAGCTTAAGCGAACAGACGCTATCCTACGGACTTACCGCCGCACAGGAGATAGCTGCGTGTCAAGCCAACGGCGCGAAGTGGTACACGCACACATGGAGCCAGCGTGAGCTTATTCGCACGCTGCTCATCCTGATGGGTAAATCCACGGACACGCAGAGCGTGTTCGGGAATGGTAACTGCCGCAGCGCTATGGACGCTACCGGTATGCTTACGACCGGAACGCTGAAGGACAAAGGCCAGTTCTTTGGTTACAGCAGCAATAATCAGCAGGTCAAAGTGTTCCACATCGAGAAGTTCTGGGGCGATCAGTGGGACAGAATGGCTGGCGTAATCAACAACAGCGGGGCTATATATGTCAAAATGACGCCGGAAGGCAGCGGCTACCGCGTTACGGACGTGACAGGGTACACCAACAGCGGCGCGACTTTGACCGGTACAAGCGGAGGGTACATCAGCGCGGCTACATGCTCCGAGCTGGGAATAATCCCGACGAAGGTAAGCGGCAGCGGTGGAGCTTATTACTGCGATGGAAGCTGGTTCAATAATAGCCAGTTGGATTACCTCATCGCTGGGGCTAGTGCGCACAATGCCACCTCTCTCGGTGGTGCTTTCACGTTTAGTGTCAGCAATGCCCCGTCGTATGCGGGCTGGGACGTCGGCTGCGGCCTTTCTTGTGAAAGCCCCGCCGCGTAGCGGCGCGAGGGGGTTCGGGGGACCCTTCCCCCGATCACTGTGGAAATAAAGAAATTATAGGGTTATGCGGAGCGAACCTGCGGCGTTTGTTGCTCCTCATCGCTGGGGCCAGTGCGAACAATGCCACCTCTATCGGTGGTGCTTTCACGTTTGTTGTCGACATTGCCCCGTCGAATGCGTACTGGTGCATCGGCTGCGGCCTTTCTTATCGAGCCTTTCAATTTTAATGCTCTGCATAATCCTCAGCCATTGCTGAAAATTGCCCGATAAAGGACCGGGATAGTAGGCCGCAAGGCACGAACTTTCGGTAGGAGATAAGAAACTCGATGAAAACCTATGCACACTTGTTTGAAGAAATGCTAAAACCTGAAACAGTATGCAAATGCGCTCTGAACGCTTCGGAAGGGAAGCTGCGCCGTCGTGAGGTTATGGCCGCTCTCCTGAATTTTGGCAAGACATATGACTATGTTGTGGAGTGCGCCTGTAATCCGAATTATCGCCCATGTGAAGATAATACGCATGAAATAATTGATGGAGCGAACCATAAGCCGCGTGAGATTGAAAAGCCAAAGTTCTGCCCGGAACAGATACTACATCATATGATTGTTGAGCCGTTTAAGCCTGTTCTGCTAAACGGGCTATATGAGCAGGTCTATGGTTGCTTGCCGCCGTCTTTCCGGACCGGTGCCGATGGAAAGCGGAGAGTTCGGAAATTCGGGCCTCATGCTGCGATACATCAGCTCAAGAAATGGGTGCAAACCGGCGGTAAGGTGTATGTCTGTGAGATGGATATACACCATGCTTACGGTTCCGTCCATATCGCAACGCTGGCCCGTCAGCTGGCACGGGTAATCCGTGATAAGGAGTGGCTGCGGCTGACGTATCAGTTTCTTCACTACATCCCGGACACGCCGGGGAGTGAAGAGCTGTGCGGTCTGATACTAGGGCATTATACTAGCCCGTGGTTCTTCAATTTCTACCTGAAGGAGTTTGACCACTTCGCGGCGGCGCTTGACGGCATTAAATATCTGCGGTTCGCCGATAACATGTTCCTTGTGGGCGTAAACAAGCGAAAGGTCCACATGGCGTTAGACGCTATAAGTGATTATCTCTGGCGGGAGCTGCGCATGGAGCTGAACGGCAGTACTCAGGTATATCGCTTTGAATATCCTGCTAGAGACGGCAGCGTGCGGGGAAGGGCGGTAAATGCTCTTGGCGCTGTGATCCATTATAACCGTGTGGCGCTCCGCAAGAGTATTCTTCTGCGTATGCGGCGCAAAGCATTTCGGATATCCCGGAAGAAGCGTAAAACTTGGCATGACGGGGCGTCTATGTTTTCGCGCTTGTCATGGATAAGGTTCACAGACACATGGACATATTATCAAAGGTACATCAAGCCCAAAATCAATACGCGGCAACTGAAAGCGAAAGTCCGGGTGCATAGCCGGATGATCGCGCCTGCTGCCGCCGAAAGGAGAAAAACGATCTATGAAGGACTGGAAAAAAGTGCAAGGCTCTCAGGAAACTAAACCGGCGGAGTTCGACACCACGTCAAGCCCAACGACAGTCTATCAGCGGCGAAACGTACAGCGCGTGACTGTATCTAACGGCGACGGCACAACGTCCGAGCTGTGGGAGTACGCTGAACGCACTATGACGCATGAGGAGTTCGCGGCGCTGCTGGCCCAGATGGACGCGGAGCGTCTTGAGAACGAGCTGACCGACGTGCAGATGGCGTTGACCGAGCTGTATGAGATGATGGGGGTGTAAGTCATGGCGGCAATCTACGCGGCGCTGATAAGCAAGGGCAAGAAGACCATTGACGACGTGCCGGAAAAACTGAAAGAAGCGGTTAGGGAGATTTTAGCGGGGGCGTAACAGCCCTCGTTTCATTTTCAGGGGAGGTGCAACGAAATGGGCGACTTATCGGAGCATTTCAGCAAGAAGGAGTTCGCGTGTAAGTGCGGGTGCGGCTTCGCTGATCCCGACCCGGAGCTGGTGAGCAAGCTGGAGAGGCTGCGGGAGCTTTGCGGTAACAAGCCTCTGCATATCAACTCGGCATGCCGCTGCGAGAAGCACAACAAGGCCGTGGGCGGAAGCCCGAAGAGCCAGCATCTGCTCGGCAAGGCGGCGGACGTGCGGAAGCTGCTTGGCATGAGCATTGACGAGATGGCGAGAAAAGCGGAACAGGCCGGTTTTACCGGGATAGGCAGATACGACTCGTTCATACACGTTGACGTGCGAGGGCAGCGCGCGCACTGGGATTACCGGAAGAAAAAGTGAGGAGGCGTGGCCACAAATGGACACGATAGTCGATAAGCTGGATGTGGCGGCGGGGGCAATCGGCGGCGTGTGCGGCTGGTACTTCGGCGGCATGGACGGGCTCTTCTACGCGCTGGCGGCCTTTGCCGTGGTGGACTACATCACGGGTGTTATGGCGGCGGCGGTCGAGAAAAGGCTTTCCAGCTCGGAAGGCTTGAAGGGTATAGCCAAGAAGGCGGCGATCTTCGCGCTGGTCGGCGTCATGAACGTGCTGGACACGGAGATATTGAAGCAGGGCTCGACGCTCAGGACGGCGTTTCTGTTTTTCTTCATCGCGAACGAGGGCCTGAGCATCATCGAGAACGCGGAAAGACTTGGCATCAAAATTCCCGACTTCATCAAAAAAGCGATCCACAGTATGAAGGAACGGGAATAATTCACAGATGAACGGAGGAATAACAATGAGTTTCGGCGGTTATGAGGTTAAGGTTTCAACGGGTATGCCGCAGAAGGTGGCAACGGGGTTTAACAAGGTGTTTGAGAATATGTGCGGGGCAAGATACACACCGATAGCGTATCTCGGCTCCAAGGTCGTGAACGGGACGAATCACGCCGTCCTGTGCGAACAGAAGCTGGTCGTTGCGGAGGACGTTACGTCCATCGTGCTGGTGATCCTGAACGAGAAGCCGGGGGACGTTAACGGGGAGAATTTCTCCATCGTGGAGATAGACACGCTCCTGTCCAACGGCGGCAAGCTGGGCGGACTTAGCATTAACCCTGTTACTGACATTCCGGCGGAGGCGAAGGAAGTATGGGACAGACACTTCGCGGGGTTCGTCGGGGCTAATAATAAGCCGTTTGCCCTGCTTGCAACACAGGTCGTTCGCGGCGGCGCTTATGTCTTCGCGGTCGAGTCCACGATGATTGTCTCTCCAACCTGCATGAAGGCAGGGGACGTGAAGTCCGTCAATCTGGTGAAGATCTACGGCGATTTCAGCGAGGTAGAAAGCGTTGAGGTCCTTCGCGGCTCTGCGGCGGGGCTTAAAGCCGAACATCCTAAAGATGCGGCGCTGGATTACGCCTTCACGTGGTCTGCGAAGGCCGGGAATCTGGAATCTCCGCTGGGTGAGTGGCCGTAATGGATGCAGCCAAGACTCCCGCCGAATGGCTTGAGTGGTACGAGAAGCACGGGGGAAGCAGGGAGCTTGAGCTTGATGAGAGCGAGCTTACCTGCTTCAACCCCGAAAAGGGATTTATCACGTTCCTGACGCACGACGATATCCTTGAACTTCACCACCTCTGCGGGGACGGGAAGTTCTGGCAGAACGAGCTTGTGAAGATCATGAAGTACGCGGGGCTGGAAAAGCTCCGCGCTTTCACGCGGCGCAGCCCCAAGGCGTGGGCAAGGAAGTACGGCGGCCATATAAGAGGCTGGTACATGGAGGCGGATTTGGATGAACTTGAAAAGACGCTTTGATATTCAATTCTTCGGCGGCGGGGGAAGCTCTACGCAGAAAATCCAGAAGCGAGACCCGGAACCGGAAAATCTAACGAACCTGAGAGACTCGCTGTATAACGCGATATCGCCGTCGATACAGCTTTATGATCCTTCCCAATGGCAGAAAGCGCAGGAGATATCGAACAACGCGCTTGAGCAGCAGAAGAACCTGCTCGGCGGGCTTTCCGGCTCCATCGGGAAGAGCAGCGACATTTTAGACGAGATGATGAACGTCGTGAGGACGGGGGCAGTGCCGACGGCGCTTACCGACGCGGCAAACGCCTCCGTGATGAAGGGGCTTAACGGCAGCATGGGAAGTATGCTCAACAGCCTCGGTAATCGCGGCGTGGTGAACAGCTCCATAACGAGCAAGGGGATAAACAACCTGTCGCAGAACGCGGCAGACGCGATGAACGCGAACTACCTCAACGCCTACAACAGCGTGATCAACGGCTACGCTCACGGGCTTGGCGGCGCTCAGAACAACACCGCCTCGCTCATTAACGGCGCGAACGCGGCGGGCAACATCCCGTCTCAGGCGTATGAGGGCGTCAGCGCGGGGCTTATGCCGGCGTTCAACTTCTGGAAGGCGTGGCAGAACAGCTACGATAACCGCGAAGATTACGACACGGTCGTGAAACAGGGGAAGTAAGGGGGGATCACTATGGCAACTATCACCACAAATGGCGGCGGCCTGTTGGGGACGATCGGGGCTCTGGCGGGCGTGGCGGGACTTGCGACGGGCAATCCGTGGCTCTCCGCAATCGGCATGGGCGCGAACGCGCTGAGCGGCAACGGCAACGGGGCCTTGTCCAAGGCTCTCGGTGAATCGGGGTGCTGGCCAAGCTCCGGCTCCGGGTGGACTAACCCCGCTGCGGGCGGCATGGTCTCCGGGTATGACGCGGATACGGCGATCTGGCAGGATATGTTTAAGAAGAACGGAGGCTACCCGGTATGGCTACAATAATCCAGCCTTACAGCCCGTGGAGGGAACAGCTTGCGGCTAACATCATCGTGCCGTTTGTCAGCGACATGATAAAGAGGAACGAGGAGCGGGCGAACAACAGGCTTCAAAATGAAGTGCTGCAAAAGCTGACGATAGACGCGGCGAGCGACCCGGCGGAGGCCCTTACCGCTCTGACGGACGTATCCATGCCGAAGATGAGCGGGGAACTGAGCCCGTGGCAGGGCGTAATGGAGAACGAGCTGAACCAGCCCGTGAATAAGATATCTGCGGAGAGCATAAACATCAAGCCGTCGGCGAACGCACGAAGCGCGGCGAGTCAGGCTGACATGATGACGAGGCTTGCAAATACGCTGGGCGACAGGCGGTATTCCGGGCTTAACCCGGCGGCGATGTATCAGTTGGCGCAGCCGTATATCGCGGCGGCGGAACAGGCGCGTCGTGAAGCTAAACTCGCGGAGATGGCCAATGCCATAATGGGGGCGGGGGACGATTACGGGAAGTGGAACACGGCGCTCGGCGGCGTGGTGCGCGGTCTGATCGGGCCTGAAGTGGTGGACAGGATAGCGGGAATGTATCAGTACAACAACCCGTATATGCAGCGTGTGACAACGGATTTGGGCGGCAGCGTCATGGCGGAGAACTGGAACCCGCGCACTGGGGAGACTGCGGGGAACACACTTTATCCGAAGACCATGAGTCCGGACGAGTCGGCACGCAACGCGCTGGATTGGGCGAAGTATGGCTCTTCTGAGGACGAGCGAAAGTATGAACGAGAACACCCGAAGCCGAACTACATGACATTAGATGACGGGCAGATATACAACTTACAGGACAACACCGCAACGCCCGTGTTAAAAGAACCTACTCCATACGCAAACAGCATGGAGGAATATGACTACACGGTGAACAAATTCAAACGGGAACACCCAGGCTGGCAGATCGTGGAGAGCAAGGAAAAGAAAAGCAAGAATACCTATGGGATCAACCCGAAAACGTATGAGACTGTATTTGTGGCGGAAGTGGCGTATGATGCGCCGAAACGCGGTATGCCCGTAGCCGCTCCGGCACATACCGGCGGCAACGGCGGAGTCACTGAAAAAGACAGGTGGAACAAAACTTTGGATATGCTTGGCGAAG
>Ga0310696_10005247_pt1 | contig 15669 bp, 13 predicted proteins | sample AusTroGonzalo_MG_4_FD_203885 | JGI IMG/M metagenome (GOLD analysis project Ga0310696, IMG submission 203885) | Bovine rumen microbial communities from tropical cattle in Woodstock, Queensland, Australia - Gonzalo_02 (v2) (version 2) | ecosystem: Host-associated > Mammals > Digestive system >...
TGTTATTTTCGTTTTTCAGTAAAACGATACTCTTTCTTGCACATTCTCTTGCAAGAGCAAGGCTTTCCTCGGTAGCTCCGATGCATGTTGCCTTTTCTATGTCGATATACGGATTTTCAAACAAGCCGAGCGCATTTTTAAGCTCAAGAACGCGCAATACCGCCTCATCAAGGCGTTCGGTTGAAATTTCGCCGCTTTTAATAAGCTCCTTTAAATGATGGGTGTATGTAAAGGACGCCATTTCAATATCAACACCGGCATCAAGAGCCCTTTTTGCGGTATCCCGTTCGTCTTCGGTATATCCGTGCACCTGCATTTGCCCGACGGCTCCCGCATCACTTATAAGCACGCCGCGAAAGCCCATGTCATCTCGTAATATGTCGGTCAAAAGCCACTTATTTCCGGTACAGGGCACGCCGTTAAAATCGTGAAATGCCGACATAACGGTTGCTACACCTGCATCTATCGCCGCCTGAAACGGAGGCAAAAACATATCGTAAAGAGTTTGTTCGGACATCTCAACGCTGTTATAGTCTCTGCCGCCCATGCAGGCGCTGTAGCCTACAAAATGCTTTGCGCACGCGGCGACGCTGTCGCTTGATGAAATATCCTCACCCTGAAAGCCCGCAACTCTTGCCTCGGCGAATCGCGACGCAAGATACGGATCCTCGCCGGCACCCTCGGAATTTCGTCCCCACCTTGCGTCACGCGCAAGGTCGATCATAGGCGCATAGGTCCAATGTATGCCGGAAAGCCGGGCCTCCTTTGCGGCAACCGACGCCGTTTTTCTCGCAAGCTCAGGCTCCCAACTGCACGCCTCGGCGGCAGGAACAGGGAAGTTTGTAAAATAGCCGTGTATGATATCGTCGGCAAAGGCAAGCGGTATGCCGAGCCGTGACTCCTCTACCGCGCATTTTTGAAGCCTGTTTGCCAGAATGGGGTCTCTTACGCGGATAAATGAGCCGATTTGCCCCAATCTCAAGGTATCCCAATCGATTTCCTCAAAATTCTTATAGATAGACGGGCCGTACTGTACCAGTTGTCCGATTTTTTCGTCAACCGTCATCTCAGAAAGCAGTTTTTTTACATCCATTTTTCAATCCACCGCGTTTCAAATTTTTACACAAGTCCCAAGGACTTGTTACTCGATGAGCCGTACAGCTTTTTGAATTTGGACGGCGACATTCCCTGCTTTTTGGTAAAGACCTTTATAAAATACTTTATATCGGTATATCCGACAAGGTTGGATATTTCATCTATTGATATGTTGGTGTGTATTAGTAGTAGAGCCGCTTCGTTTATTCGCACCCTTTGCTGATAGGATTTAAAGGATTCGCCGGTTTCGGCGCGGAATTTTTTGCTTAGATAGGGAACGCTGTAATTAAGATGCGAGCCCATCAGCTCCAAAACATTATGTTTTGCATAATTGATGGAGACATAATCCTTTATCGTTTCCGAAATAAAGGTGCTTGTGGCGTTATAGGAGTCTATTGACCTTACCGTTAGCAAAATGATCACATTCAGCAGCTTTCTTGCAATCAACGCATATTTGTAATCCTTATTTTTATATTCGCTTTGCATCAGCAAAAAAAGCTGCCGCACAGCACCGGTGCTGTCGTGATATATTCTGCTCATATACTCCGGCTTCATATTTTTGTAGTTGATATTAAGCGAAGGATTTTTTATGCATTCATAAAAGGAATTGGTTTTCGCGCAAGGGTATGGGAAACTCGCGGTAAAAATACAGTTTATTACAGACAGGTTTTCTGTTCCTATCTTTAAGTACTGATGCTTGCTTCCCGGCTCTATTATCACATAATCATTTTCCTTTATGATCTCTGATTTTCCGTTCAGAATATGCGTCGCTTTCCCCGATAGCGTGTATGCTATTTCGATGAAGGAATGCGTGTGCAATTCGCATTTGTTAAGGTCGGCATGATAGTTAATACCGAAATTCTTGTTATTTATGAGTCCGGTATTCAGTTCTCTCATCATTGTCACCTCCTACATAAGATGAATTTATAAGGATCGCGGTTCAGCGCTTGTCCCAAGGCAATACTTCCCAATCCTCAGGCGGATTGCCGAGATCGGGCACTTCCATAGGCTTGCCGCCTGCCAAAGCCGACTGGTGTGCAACAAGTCCCGGAATGTTGTATCTTGCGACCGCCCAGATGTTTGTCGGCGAAAGCTTGCCTGTTTCGTAAGCGCGGCAGAAATCGTCAACTAAGAAATGATGCGTGCCGTTGTGTCCGTTATGAACGCTCTCATATTCCTTCGGCACTCTGTCCGTAGGCTGTGCGGGAGCTGTTTCAAAGAAGTTTTCGTTTGCAGCAACCTTTTTGAGCGCCTCATTGTAGTCCTTGTTGATAAGCTCGACGAGCGATTTGGGCTGAAGCTGGTCTGTTACATCCTCTATAACGGTCTTGTGGTCGTCATCATCTCTCCAGTGTGACAGGCTGTGCCTTGCGATAGAGAATTCATAGCCTGCTTTGTCGCCGTAGAATTGAGTTATATATGTTTCGGGCGCTGTCCAGCCTACACAGCGGTTTTCGCATATTCTGACAATACCGCCGTTTGACAGCTCGATAAGCATAGCCTCATTTGAAAACGGATTGTCGTAGTCATTTTGTCCGTCTGTGCCGTAAATGTCTGTTCTTTCGCTGTTCCTAAATCCGAAGGATACGACTCTTTTTGCATATACGCCGGGCATAGCGGAAAGTACCATAGATGTCGAATGTGACGGATAGAAGAAGGGCGGAATCCCCGCATATCTCTTCCAATCGTCGCCGCCGGAGCTGCGGAAGCTGAGCTCCATATTGCGTATGTCGTGGTTATACTGAGCCTCGCCGTAGGTAAATCTGCCGAAGGTGCCCTTTGCGAACTCTCTTCTCAAGTAGCAGGCAGGCGCGCGGTAGAAGCCCGTTTCGCCCATGGAATAGGTGAGTCTTGTTTCTCTTACAAGCCGTTCTATTTCCTTTATGTCTTCAACGCTTATGGCGCACGGAACGGAGCTATATACGTGCTTTCCTGCTTTAAGCGCTCTTATAACCATCCCGCCGTGTGTGAAACGCTGTGTAAATATAGCAACTGCGTTTATTTCCTTTGACGCCAATACCTCCTCATAGGTGTCTATGATTTTGACATCAAAATCCTTTGCGAATTTTTCGGCGCGGTCTCTTTTAAGATCGCACACATAAACCTCCTCAACGATAGGATCCGCTTTAAAAAGCGGTACAAAGTAGGGACTGAATCTGCCGCATCCTATTATTGCAATTTTCATTTTTTCTCTCATTTTAGTTTTCTCTCCTTTTATTTTATATTTTTTGCAAAAGAAAATCAAGTTCTTCCGCTAAAATGCCATTCTTTTTCTCTTTTTTTGGTCACAAATTGCTTTGTGCTGAGCTTCCAATCCTCGCCGGTGCGGAATTTGCGCAAAAAGCCTTTTTTAAGAACGCCCTTTTCCTCAAGATGTATATAGCAAGCTCTGTCGCAGGCTCTGCCGCAAATGGAGGTGCGGTAATAATGCTTTGCAGGCGGGTAGAAATATATGTTGTCAAGGATGTTTTTTGCTTCCTCAGAGTCAAATTCCGCAGTGCCGTTTATAATATCGAGCCTGTTTTCAAAGTCCTCAAAGGCGTCGGGCGGCATAAAGGGATTTTTGCTGCCGTTTCCGCCGTTATAGTAGACGGCACAGCGCCATGAGTCCATTTTTCCGTTTTCGTCTATAGCTTTGCCGGGGCAGGCTTTGATACATTCGCCGCATTTGTCGCACAGGTGCGGCTCATACATCGGCGTTGGTTCAAATTCTGCGTCAGTTATTATAAAGCAATACCTCAAAAACGGACCGTAATCGTCATTCAAAACGACACCCGATAGGCCTTTTTCGCCAAGTCCGCAAAGAATGGCGCATTTATCAAAATCGATTTGATTTTCCGCCTTTACGCCCCTAAAAATGTCGTTATAATCGACTTCGGGATTTGTTTCGTTTTCCTCGCTCATAATAAGCTGATTCCGTCTTTGCGGCAAGGCCTCAAAGCCGTTTTCTTCTATAAGGTTGCTTATTCTTAAAAGTGCAAAAGGCATTACCGTTTCTTCAAGATTTTCGACGCCCATGGTCGTGTATTGATAGTATGTCGTGCCTTCCTCAACGCCTCTGTATTCGCCGCGCAAAACGCGGAAACCGAGCCCTATGACCGTTTTTGCGGTCGGGAGAAGCTTGAATACGGCGTCATCCTTATCGAATCTTGAAGCGGGAGCAAAGCCGACAACATCGGCGTCGCATTTTAATGCGGTTTCTATTATTTCTTGTCTCATATCTTGCCCGCCTCCTTTAAATGCTTATAGCACACCGTTTCACATTTTCTGCCGCAGAGGCAGGGAACATATCCGAAATGCGTGTTGGGCAGGAATTTCAGCTTGGGATAAAGCGCTTTTGCCGATTCGCTGTCAAATTTCATATCGCCATTCAGAATCTTTTCGCGGTTCGGATCATCCGAAAGAAAATCATCTTTCATAAACGGATTTGATTTGTGCGCGCCACGGTAGTAAACACTGCATTGCCAGGAATCCACGCCCTTTTCGTCAATCGCTTTTCCGAGACAGGCTTTTTGGCATTCGCCGCACCTGTCGCAAAGCTCCTCGCAAAAAGGCTCGTCGCACTCTAAGGGCATATCTGTTATTATGAACGCATATCGCATATATGTGCCGTATTTTGGCGCGATGACCTTGCCGTTCATTCCTAAAGCGCCCAAACCGCAAATGACAGCGGCTTTGTTGTAGTCTATTATTACCTCGGGAGCGGGTTTTCCCGGCGCTACCGGGCTTGAATATCGGAGTTCGTAGGTCTGGCTTACCTCAGGCGAGGTTGTCTTATCGCCTTTGATTCTGAGACCGGGAACGGTCCTCTGCAAACAGGCGTCAAAGCCCGCGTCCTCGATAATTCGCGCCATTTTCAGAAGCAGTAGCTCTACAAAGCCTTCGTCAATATATTTAACGCCCAAATTTGTGTAGTTGTAGTACTGAACTTTTTTGTCCATTGCGTCATAAAGAGTGGTTGGAATTTTCATTCCAAAGCCTATGATGCATTTTGCGGTGGGCAATATGCACTTCGGGTCTCTTTGCGGGTCGCAGCCTTCATAATAGGAAATATCACCGATACCACAGGTCGTTGCGCCCAGCTCTTTTGCTTTTTTCTTTATAAATTCAGCAGTCAGCATTTACGATCATCCTTTCTGTAGTTTCTTTGGTAATATCGCTGTCCTCAACGGCAATCAAAAGCGCGTCAAGGCTTATTTTCAAGTGATGCCAGGTCGCCTTTTTTATATTGTATAAAACGCCGTTTTTCAGCTCAAAATGTGAAAATCTGCCGTTTTCATAAGTGTACAGGGTAGCATTTCCGCGGACGAGGATTATAGCCTCATCTGTCGTCATGTGACGCTTAAGCTCCTTCGGCTCGCCGTAAGAGTCGGAATATGTGATATATGCCACCTGCCACCTGTCTGTTTTCGCCGCGGGATAAAAGCCGCTTGCGTAGTTTTCGGTAGCTTCTATCATCTGTCCATCCTCCAGGCTTTTCCTGTACGCAAGGGCTTATCAAATCTGCCTTCCATACAGCCGCCCTTCTTCTCGAGCATACTTACGCAAGCGCGGATACAGCCGCCGCACTTTGCCATATTGTAGCCCACCCAGCTCGGAAAATATTTTTCAAGGCTTGTGTAGACCTTCATAACTTCCTTTTCGTTTGCGACGGTCGTGCCGCCCTCAAGCAAATCAAGTGAGCCGTTTTCGTTTTTATCAAATACCTCTTTCGGCACAAACGGATTATAATATCTGCCGGTATGGGTATAAAACGCGTAGCAACGCCACATATCTATGTCGCCCCATTCGCATATCTTGCCGGCAAGATCTACTCTTACCGTCTTGCCTGAATTAAGCGGCGGGATACACGAGCCGGGACATTCCCTTACGCAAGCGCCGCACCTTCTGCAAAGCGGCTCGCCGCTGTACATTTCGTCATACTCAAGCTCCGCGTCGGTGAAAATGAAAGCAACACGCTGCAAAGGTCCGAATTCGGGCGTTAAAAGCATTTTGCTCCAGCCGATTTCGCCGAGTCCACATGCCACAGCCGCCAATCTGAACTGGAACTGGATATCGGGCGGCACCTTGCCCTCGCCCGCTTCTCTTGTAAACTGAACGCTTCTGTGATGCGCGGTTTTGCCCTTTGCGTGCTTGCTTACTTCTATCTGCTCCTCGGGAGAAAGCGTGTTGCCGGGGCTTCCGTCCATATCGGAAACGATGCCGCGCGCGCCGGTGTTTCTGTAAACTACCGCTTCATAGCCTTCGTCCTCAATGACCTTTCCCACATGGTATAAAACGGCGGGCGCGTAAATTTCATTTATGCCGCCGTAAGCCATTGACGGATACTGATAGAACTGCGTACCCTCCTCGATGCCTCTTTGAACGCCGCGCGGTATCCTGAAGGCAAAGCCTATACAGCTTTTTGCCGTCGGGAACAGGTTTCGCGGGTCCATTTCGGGCGGTGCGCCCTCAAAGCGCGACATAGGACCTATGCCGCATTTGTCCGCGCCCGCCTCAAAGGCAGCGTCCTTTATCATTTTGCTCGTCAACATATTTATTCCTCCAATCTTACAAGAGCAGATTCTAAACCTGTATATGTCAATTTTTCATTTTCCAAATTTGCCGTTATTTTGCTGTTATCCAAAAGGTACGGATAAACCGTATTTGTGTGGTTCGGCTCAAGAAGGTCGAAAACGCTTCCGGAAAACCTTTTGTTTTCAATATAAGCCTTTATGATCCGTACAGGATTGTTTGAAACTCTTGTTGCAAGCTTTAAGGCGGGGAACAGTCCTTCATAAAGCTCAACATCTTCGGGGCGTATGAAATTCGTAATATCAAAAATTGTTTGCAGTTTTTCGGGATTTTTCAGATATTCGTGGCATATCCCGTGAAAAGCATAACCGTTGTCCATCTTTCGTATCTCGTTTTCGTGAGATACGAGGTTATCGTGGAAGATATGCGCCGAACAGTTATTTAAACAGCCGCTGTTGGCAAGGGCAAACAGCTGTTTTCCGTTTTCTTCGCACCATTTTTTTAGCGTTTTTATCGCAGCAAAATCCCTGTTAAGCTCGCGCTTTAAATAAAAGCTGTCAAAATACCGCGAAACATAGTCCATGCCGCAAGTTGTACCTATTTCCATATTTACGGAAGCACGCACATCTATATCGGAAAAATTGTCCTTTATAAATTTTCCTATTAAGGGCGAGGTGGTAGTGATTGAGGAAAGTCCGAAGGTGCTTTTTACAAAATCTACAGTATTTCCGATGCTTTCGAAAAATGCTTTTGACAGGCTTTCCGCGCCGTAACAGGTCGCATTGAACAGCAAATTCAGCTTTATGCCGCTTTCCGAAAGCGCGCGGAGGTCGTTCATTTTTTTGTTTGCCGCTTCCCACTCGGAAAAATCGTCGCCTATATATTTGGTATTTCGTCCGTTGGCAAAGCCGTCCCACGCAAAATACACTTCATATACGCTTTCCTTATTGGATATCACAGCCTGAATGAAATCATCCGTTGTTGTAAGCTGGTAGCCTATTGAATATTTCACAGTACCTCTCCCACTCTCGTTGATTATATATTGACTGTACCATTTATTTGTGATATAATGTTTCAAATAATGAAAAAGAAATATAAGAAAACAAACCTTTTTTTAAAAAATGTCGGGAGAAGATAGAATGGAAGTATACAATATAAACCCGAATATCCGCTATGCCAGAGAACATAACAATTTCAAAGGAGTGCCCTATATCAGCAAGTGCTATGATTGTAGGGTGTTTTATGTGTGCCACGGCAGCGGATATGTGGAAGCAAACGGCAAAAAATACAATTTTTCCGACAATTACATAATGTTTTTTCCGCCACAGACAGAGTATGTTTTTGAGGTGGATTACAGCGAAAATATTTCTGTCCAGGTTTTCAATTTTGATTTGACCGACAAGTATTTTCATAGCAAAAAGCATCTTGGAACGCCTCAAAAAGAAGAATTTGAAGAAGAAAAAATCCCCCTATATGAGCTTCCCGAAGAATTCAGCCACATAATTATAAGGGAGGACTTCTTCAAAATCAACGATTTGCTCGGTGAATGTATCGAAAATTTTATTGTCAAGTCAAAATATTATAAAGAAATAGCCTCAGCGGTGTTAAAAAAGTGCCTACTGATGCTTTTGATAGAGGAAAATTCTCTGAGGAAGAACAACAAGCTGATAATATCGGTCCTTGAATATATAGGAAAAAACTATGCGGACGCTTCGCTTTCAAACAAATCGGTCGCCGCGCATTTCAACTATCATCCGTACTATCTTAATAAGCTGATGAAGGACTTTACGGGCAAAACGATGCATCAATACATAATATACTACCGTATCAGAATGGCAAAGGATATGCTTTTGACGACCGATTACGATATAAACACAATAGCCTGGAAGGCAGGCTTTAATTCACCTTCATATTTTATAAATATGTTTCACCGCCATTCCGGGCGTACGCCTTATGAGTACAGGAAAGCGAACGTTTTCTATTAAATCGGTTTTTTTGTTAAAAGTTTGTTTTCTGATATTTATTATTTATAATTCAAAACATTGTGCCGCAGATAAATGCTATAATCGACAAATGAAAAAAGGCATTTAAGGGGCACTTTTACAATGGTAATTCTGGACAAGGTTGACATTCATTTGGAAAACAAGAAATTGAGCAGGGAGTTTTTTCTGTTTCTTTGGATTATGTATTCTGCCGTATATATGACGAAAAACTGTTTCGGTGCGGCAATGGCGTCAATAGTTGCAGACGGAATACTGACAAAATCACAGACCGGACTCCTGTCCGCCGTGTTCAACTTGATTTATGCGCCGCTTCAAATCCCCGGCGGAATTCTTGCAGACAAATATAGTCCGGAAAAACTTATAAAATTCGGACTTTTCGGCTCTGCGGCGGCAAATCTGGTCATATTTTTCAATCATAATTACTATGTTATGCTGTCGGCGTGGATTTTAAACGCTGTCGTGCAAGCGCCGCTGTGGCCGGCGACCTTTAAGATAATATCCTCCCAGCTTGTACGGAGCGACCGTAAGCGGATGATATTTTATGTGTCGTTCACAAACTCGTTCGGACTTGCGATGGGGTATGTTGTTGCGGCGTTCATACCGTCGTGGCAATACAATTTTTTGGTATCGGTTATAGTGCTTTTGATTTGCGCGATAGCCTTGCGAGCTTTTTGCGGCAACCTCAATCCGTATATGAAGCCCGATAGAAAGGAAGAAGTCGAAACCGAGAATGCCGATAAGATTTCGGCGTTCAAGCTGTTTGCGATAAGCGGATTTTTTCTGTTACTGCCGGGAGTGCTTTTGCGGACGATGATAGAGATAGGCATGAAAACCTTTTCGCCTACAATGCTTATGGAATCGTATGGCAATATATCCGCATCGACAGGCAATTTGCTGAATGTGCTGATCATACTTTCCGGCATATTGGGAACGGTTATTATGAAGTTTATATTATACCCGAGGTTTATAAAGAATGAGCCGACGGGAATATGCGTAATGCTGTTTTTGACCTTGCCGTTTGCGGTCGCATTGAAGATGCTCGGGAAAATCCCCGCGGCTCACGCGGTCTTTTCGCTTTGCGTAATATCCGTACTGCTTACGGCGACGCATCTTATGATAACATATTTCAATCTGTACTATGTTCCGTACAGAAAAAACGGCTTGGCGGCAGGTATAAGCAATAGCGCAACGAGCTTTGGAATAGTGCTCGAAAGCTACGGATTTGTGCGTGTTGCCGAGAAATACAGCTGGAATGCGGTAACAGGGCTTTGGATAATAATGCTTGTGGCGGCGATAGTATTTACGGCGCTTGCCATACCGTTTTCCATAAAATTCAAGAAAAAGCTACAATAAAAAAAATACGGGAAGTGATGGAATGTTTATAAATGAACAGCTTCATACCGAGGTAAAAAAGGAATACGATGTTGCTGTCTGCGGAGGCGGTATAGCGGGCATATCGGCGGCGCTTGCTGCCACAAGGCAGGGCAAGAAAACAGTTATTTTTGAAAAGCAGTATATGCTCGGCGGGCTTGGAACAGCCGGTATTGTCACGATTTATCTTCCGCTTTGCGACGGATACGGACATCAGGTGTCCTTCGGGATTGCGGAGGAGCTTTTCCGGCTGTCGATATTACACGGTGCGGAAAATATGTACCCTGAAAATTGGCTTGACAACATAGGCACAAGGGGCGAAGATGACAAGCGGTTTGAGGTGCAGTATAATCCGCAGCTTTTTGCCATACTTGCAGAAAAGCTACTTTTGAGTGAGGACGTTGATATATTATACGGAACATACGCCGTCGGGGTAGATACAGAAAATGGCAGGATTAAGCACATAATCACAGAAAATAAATCGGGAAGATGCGCCTATAAAGTCAAATCGGTCGTTGACGCAACGGGGGACTGCGATATTGCAAGCTTTGCAAAGCTGCCCACCGACACCTTCGGACAGGGAAATATGCTTGCGGCTTGGTATTATTCGCTTGGAAAGGCGGGCTACAGGCTCAATCAGCTTGGGTGCGTCGATGTGACAGATAAGGGAAGACCGAAGGAAAATCAGGTCAAAAGCCTTGCGGAAAAGCGGTTTTCCGGGATAGACGGAGAAGAGCTTTCCGAGCAGATGTGCCTTGCGCATCAGGCGCTATATCGGGATTTTTTGAAAAAGCGGCAAAATGATGAAGAACTGGTGCCCGTTACCATAGCCACAACACCGCAGATAAGAATGACAAGAAAGATAGTCGGCGAATACACATTGTCAGAAGCGGAGGAACACCGCTATTTTGAAGATTCGGTCGGAATGGTGTCAAATTGGAAAAAAAGAGGTCCCGTATATGAAGTGCCCTTCAGAACGCTCTATAATTCCGCAGTGAAAAATCTGATTTTTGCGGGACGGTGCGTTTCCGTAGACGAGGCGATGTGGGACATCATGCGTGTCATTCCCTGCTGTGCGGTGACGGGACAGGCGGCGGGGACGGCTGCCGCCATGACCGACGATTTTTCCGCATTGGATATAAAAGAGCTTCAGAAAATACTTGAAAAAAGCGGCGTTATTCTGCACGAAAAAGAGCTAAAATAAAGAATCGGAAGGGGTTTCGGATATGAAATTTACGGTTGCGGGCGATATGCTTGTTCAAAGGCGTATTCCGTCAGGTTATGAAGGCTTTGACGAAGTTAAGCAACATATAGAAAAGGGCGATGCCAGGTTTTTCAATCTGGAAACAACGATAGGAAACAGGGATTTTTTTGCAAATGAATATAACGGCGGCAGCTATCTTATGGCGGAGCCTGCCGTGCTTGACGATGCGAAAAGCTTTGGCTTTAATATCCTTAGCTTTGCGAACAATCATGCCATGGATTTTTCGCATGACGGACTTATGTCAACAAAAAACGCGGTTGACAAGGCGGGCTTTATCAATGCGGGAGCGGGCGCAAATTTGGATGAAGCGGCGGCGCCTGCCTATCTTGACACAAAAAACGGGCGCATAGCGCTGATATCGGTGGTTTCCACAATGATGAACGAGGCGGCGATGGCGGGCAGACAGTCGCGGAGGTTTAAGGGACGCCCCGGAGTAAACGGACTGAGAATCGATGAGCATATCGAGGTGACGCCGGAGCAGTTTGAGATTATAAATGAAATTATCGAGCAAAGTAATGTCAACGCAGAATACGATATCGTGAGGGCAGAAGGGTATCTTCCGCCGGTCAAGGAAGGCGTTGCGGTCATTAAAAATTGGACCTTTAAAAAGGGAGAGAAAACAAAGTATGTAACGCACCCGAATCAGGTGGATACCGAGCGGGTTTTAAAAGCCATATATGAAGCGCAAATGCAGGCGGATTATATATTAGTGAGCGTTCATTCGCACGAGCTTTCGGGAACGGCAAAGGAAAATCCCGCGGATTTTCTTTGCGAATTTGCACATAAATGCATAGATGCCGGTGCGCACGCCGTTATCGGTCACGGCCCGCACCTTATAAGACCGATAGAAATATATAAAAAGCGGCCGATTTTCTATTCCTTGGGCGACTTTGTTATCCATAACGAGTGTATTCCGAATGCTCCGTATGAAATGTATGAACAGCAGAAGCTTACCGATGATGCCACAATGCGCGAGCTTTTTTATGACCGCTCAAAAGGCTATACACGCGGGCTTATGCGGGACAGAAGGATGCTCGAGAGCATAGTTCCGTATTTTGAAATGGAGAATGGCGAGCTGAAATATATGGAAATAATGCCCGTGGAGCTCAATTTCGACAAAAAAGAAGTATGGCAGAAGGGAAATCCGAGATTCAGCAGAGAGCACGGAATCATAGAGCGGCTTTCTGATATGTCAGCCCCGTTTGGCACAAATATCACGGCAGATGAAAGAGGTTTCGGAATAGTAGAGATATAGCAAAAGGTGATTTTTATGCTAAAGAAGAATGACAAGCTGGACAAATTCATTCAAATGACGGTAGGCTGCTTTATGCTTGCCGCAGGCGTGTATTTTTTCAAGATACAGAACAACTTTGTAACGGGCGGCGTTACGGGTATCGGCGTGATTTTGTCGGCAATAACGCCTGTGAGCGCAGGCGTTTGGATATGGATTTTGAATATAGCCCTTTTGATTCTCGGATTCAGCATATTGGGTAAGGATGCGGGATTTAAAACGATTTATTGCAGTATGCTTTATTCGGCGATAACATATCTACTTGAAAAGTACGTTTCCCTGACGGCACCGCTTACCGACCAGATATTTTTGGAGCTCGTATATGCTATGCTTCTGACCTCGATAGGCTCTGCACTCATATTCAACAGCGACGCGTCCTCGGGCGGTACCGATATAGTTGCGCTGATACTGAAAAAATACACTCCGCTTGATGTAGGAAAGGCGCTTTTGGTAACCGATTTTATGGTTGCGGTCAGCTCGTTTTCGCTTTTCGGCGTGCAGGTTGGGCTTTACTCGCTTTTGGGACTCTTTTCCAAGGCGTTTATAGTGGACGGCGTTATAGAAAGCTTCAATACCTGCAAATACTTTATCGTGATAACCTCAAAAAAAGACGAAATCATGGACTATATTTTAAAGATACTGCATCATGGCGTCACATCAAATACCGTAATCGGCGAATATACAAAAGAGGAAAAGACGATGATCCATACGGTATGCAAGCGTCATGAGGCGGTAACGCTTAAAAAGCATATAAAGGAAATCGACCCGCGGGCATTTATGATAATAACAACAAGCAACGAAATAATAGGCAGAGGATTCAGGAGCGTATAAATGGACACGAATAAATTATTTGACATCATAGAATCGAAAAAGGACGAATATATAGCCTTTTTGAAGGATATAACGGAAATCGAAAGCCCGACAACATATAAGGCGGGCGTTGATGCGGTAGGCGCGTACTTTATCGAAAAGGCGAAAAAATACGGCTGGAAAACAGAGGTGTTTGAGCAAAAAACAGCGGGAAATGTTGTGGTTATAACAATGAATCCGCAGTCGAAGGAAAGGCCGTTTTGCCTTTCGGGACATCTTGATACGGTGCATCCTGTCGGATTTTTCGGCGACCCGTGTGTAAAAATCGACGGTAACAGAATGACAGGACCGGGAGTTTGCGACTGCAAGGGCGGATGCGTGAACGCTTTTTGGGCTATGGCGGCGCTTTCTGAAATGGGCTATGATAAAAGACCTGTTATGCTGCTTTTGCAAAGCGATGAGGAAACAAGCAGCCGCGAAAGCAATAAGGAGACAATCGGGTATATCACGGAAAGAGCAAAAAATGCGGTTGCATTTTTCAATGTTGAGCCAAACATTCTGGACGAGGGCGTAATCCTTGAAAGAAAGGGTATCGCAAAATTCGAATTTACAATTTCCGGCGTTTCCGAGCACGCGTCAAGGTGTTACTATGGCGCAAGCGCTATAGCAGAAGCGGCAAATAAGATATTGGAGCTTGAAAAATACAAGGATGAGGACGGCATAACCTGCAACTGCGGGACGATTAAGGGCGGAACTGTGCCGAATACAGTTCCCGAAGAGTGCGTTTTTTCGCTCGATACAAGATTTAAAACAACCGAACAGTATGAGGAAATATGTTCGCTTATACATAGAGTGGCAGAAGAAAAACACATCATGCACACCTCTTGTACCGTAAGGGAAATCGGCTACAGACCGTGCATGCCAAGGTCCGAAAAAAACTATGATTTGCTTGACAGAATGAATAAAATTTTCAAGAACGCAGGTCTTGAAGAAATCAAGGCGATCGAGTCCTTCGGCGGCTCGGACGCGGCATATATAACGCTTGCGGACATACCCGTAATCGACTCGATCGGCGTGATAGGCGACAATGTGCACAGCAAGGACGAGTATATCGACCTGGACAGGTTTTCTTTGGCAACAAAGCGCATAGCGGCCTCGGTCTTGCATATATGATTATAAAAAAGAAACTCTCAAAAACCTGATAGGATTGCGGATTTTGGGGATTTCTTTTTTAATGAGCCGTCGCAAAATCCGCTTTGTGATTGCAATATCCAAAATACTGTGCTATAATGGGTGCGACAGCTGTGTAACAGAATAAACGGAACGGAAAGGAATGGGGAAAATGAAAGAAAAAGTTATACAATTCGGTGAAGGCGGTTTCCTTCGCGGATTTGCGGACTGGATGCTGCAAATCGTGAACGAAAAGACCGATTTTGGCGGCAAGGTCGTTGTCGTTCAGCCGATAGAAAAGGGTATGTGCGATATATTATCTGCACAAAACTGTGAATATACGCATATCTGCCGCGGTTTAGAGGGCGTTGAAACAAAGAAAATAAATGTCATTTCACGCTGTGTAAAGCCGTATGACGATTTTGAGGCATACTTAAAACTTGCCGAAAATCCCGATTTCCGATTTGTGATTTCCAACACGACCGAGGCGGGAATTTGCTTTGACGAAAATGACAAAATAACGGACAAGCCTGCAAAAACCTTTCCGGCAAAGCTCACGCAGCTGCTTAAAAAGCGCTTTGATTTGGGGCTTTCGGGCTTTGTGTTTTTGCCTTGCGAGCTTATTGATAAGAACGGCGAAAATCTCAAAAAATGCGTGCTGAAATACGCTGATTTGTGGGATTTGGGCGCGGATTTTAAAGCTTGGATTGAAAATGAAAACATTTTCTGCAACACTTTGGTTGACCGCATAAATACTGGCTATCCCAAGGACGAGGACACGGGAATCGACGATAAAATGCTCAACACCTCGGAGTATTTTCATCTGTGGGTGATTGAAGGCTATAAGGACTTATTTTCCGAAATCCCGTTTGACAAATGCGGTCTGAATGTAATCCTTACGGACAATCTTGCGATGTACCGCACAAGAAAGGTACGCATTTTGAATGGCGCGCATACCTCGCTTGTTCCGTATGCGCTTTTGTCGGGCTTTGATACGGTTAAATCCTGTATGGACGATGAAAAAATGCTTTCGCATATCAAGGCTTGCGTTTATGATGAGATAATCCCGACGCTTGATTTGCCGAAGGAGGAGCTCACAGAATATGCCGATAATGTGCTGAGACGCTTTAAAAATCCATACATAAAGCACT